>Ga0315289_10001446_pt1 | contig 37015 bp, 27 predicted proteins | sample YL17G11_40_MG_FD_203452 | JGI IMG/M metagenome (GOLD analysis project Ga0315289, IMG submission 203452) | Sediment microbial communities from Yellowstone Lake, YNP, Wyoming, USA - YL17G11_40 | ecosystem: Environmental > Aquatic > Freshwater > Lake > Sediment | place: USA: Wyoming | collected...
CGTCGGGGAGCGGCGGCGACGTCGTCGCGGGCAAGCGCCCCCCGATGCGCTCTCTCTCGCGCGCCGACGTGTCTGCCCACGCGTCCGCCGACGACGCCTGGATCGTCATCGGCAACGGTGTGTATGACATCAGCCCCTACGTGCAGGAGCACCCCGGCGGGACGGCGGCGATTCTGCGCAACGCGGGCGGCGACGCGACCGCCGGCTTTCACGGCCCGCAGCACCCCGCGCGCGTGTTCGACATGATCGACGACTTCAAGATCGGCGACCTGGTGGACCCGTAGAGGGAGGGGGGGGGGGAGGGGGAGGAGGGACGGCGCGGCCGCGCGTGTCTACCGTTTCCTCCCGGTCCCAGGGTTGGGGTTGGGGTTGGGGTTGCCCGTGTCCCGGCGAGGCGGGCGCCCGAGCGGCGTCAGACGGCAGGCCCAAAATCATCACACAGCAGCAGCGGCAGGGGCGTCGCGCGCCCTCCAGCCTCACGCCGCGGCGCCGCCCTCGGCCGCCGCCGCGCCGCCGCCACCGCCTTCCCCACCCCCGCCCGCCTCGCCGTCCATCGTCCAAATGCGGATCGTGCCGTCCTCCGACCCCGACGCAAACGAGGCGCCGTCCGGGCACCAGCGCACGGCGTGCACGGGGCCGTGGTGGCCTTTGAGGGAGGCGAGTTCGGTCCCCGACGCCGCGTCCAGGAAGTGGACCCACATGTCCTCCCCGCCGACCACGGCGCGGTCGCCGGCGGGGTTGAGGGAGGCCGACTCGACCGCAAACGCAAACGGAAACTCGGAGACCTGCGCCCGGGTCGCCGCGTCCCACACGCGCGCGGTCGACCCGTCCGCCGTCACCAGCCGCCGCCCGTCGGCGGTGACCTCCAGGGAGACGACGGTCGACGGCGTGGCGATGGTGGCGACGGCGGCGCCGGCGCGGAGGTCCCAGACGCCGACGCCGGGCGCGTCGATGTACGTCGTGTGGAGGACGTGCGGCGACGCCGCCCCGCTCGCGTCCCGCCCGAATTCCACGCGCCGAATTTTGTCCGGCGCGGTCAGAGCGACCGCGGGCGGCGCGCCGGGCGCGCCCAGGTCGAAGACGCGGACCAGCTTTTCGTAGCCGCCCGTCACCAGGGACGCGCCGTCCCCCGCAAACGCGACCGAGCGCACGATGTGGGCGTGCGTCAGGGTCGCCAGCTCGTCCCCGGTGACCGCGTCCCAGACGCGCGCGGAAAAGTCGGCGCTCGCGGTCGCGGCGCGCAGCGCGGGCGCGTCGAGCGCGCACGCCCACGTCGCCCCCTTGTGCCCCTGGAACGTGCCCACCCAGTCGCCCGTCGCGCCGGAGCGCAGCATGGACTGGCCGTCCTTGGAGGCGGAGGTCAGGAAGACGCCGTCGGGCGTGACGGAGCTGGGGAGGGGGGGGAGAGGGGGGTGAGTGGCGGCCTCTGGCGGGCCCGATCCTGCGCGATCGGGCGGCGCCCGATGCAAGCGCGCCTGGGCGCGCCCCGCGGGGCGCGCCGGGCGCAAGGCCGAGGCCGCGGGCGCGCCGCCTGGGCGCGGCGCGCACGCCGCAGCCGCCCGCGACCCCGCCACCCTCCGCCACACCACCCACGCCCCTCCCACCTATACTCCAGGTCCACAATGGGGCGCGTGTGGCCGTGGCAGACGAGAGGCGACGGCGACGGCCGCGCGTCGGCGTCGGTCGGCGGCATGGTGGGCAGGCGGGGGGCCGGCCGCTGCCTGGGGGCTCGCGGGGGCGCTCTGCTGGTCGGGCGCGGCCGAGGGCGCGCGCGCGGGGAGTGGCGGGGCTGTGCCACCGCGGGCCGCACTCTCCGCGGCCGCCCGCGCCCTCCCCGCGACCGCCATGCCCGCCAGCCTGCAGCGCGACTCGCCGAGTCCCTCGCCACCGCGCGATCCCCCTCCACCGCCCGGCCCCGCGGCCGCGGCCTTGCTCGCCGCGGTCACTGGAGGCGGCGACGCGGGCCTGGACACGGGCGACGTCGTCCTGCGCGAGGGTGAGAAAGTAGAGGAGTGACGAGAAAGGCTTGAGGAGGAATGGCGGCCGGGAGCCCCCGCCGCGGCGCGTCGCATGCCCGCCGTCGACCCTTCCTCCCTCTTTCCGCTTCTCCCAGGCTCCGAAGACGCGACCTACATCTACGTCGACCTGTCCGACACCGATCCCGAGGCCATGCCCGGCGCGGGGGGCACGGTGGCGCTGGCGGGGGTCGACAGCGCGGCCCCAACGCTCGCGCTGCGCGGCGGCGGCCCGCCGCTCTCCGGCGAGTGGCGCGAATCCGTTGGATCGTTGCTCTTTGCCGAGCCCGCGGCCGCGGACGGTGCTGGAGGGGGGTACGTCGCCCACACAGAGCGGGTGCTTCACTTCTCCGCGCGGCCGGCGCCCGTAACCGCGGCGGCCGCGGGCGGCGGCTCCGGCGCGCCCGCCGTCGCTTGACGAGAGTATTGAGACGCGTGTTTGTGTTTGGGGGGGGAGGCGGCCGCCGCTACACAGCGCGCCGCGATTGTGAGGGGGGAGTCGGGAAGGGAAGGGGGAAGGGGTCGCAGCTCGGGCACGGAACGGGCGAGGGGGCATCCGTTGGGACGTGGAGGTTGGGCAAAAGGGGGGGCGCGGTCAGGGCGCGGCGGTCGGCGCCGGCAGCTCGACCGCGGGCGCCGCGGGGTCGACCGCCGCCGCGCCCGCCGCGAGCGACACCTGCGTCTGCGCGCTGCCCAGCGACTCCGGGCCGATGCCGGTCGGCGGCATGGCGCCGACGGCCGCGGGCAGCGGGCGCGGCGGCAGGGCGAGGCCCGCGTCGACGCCCGCGGCCCGCTTGGGCGACGGCGCGCCCGCCGGCGCGGCCGCGGCCTCGCGCTTGAGACCGACGGCCGCGCCGCCGTCGACCGCCATGGCGTCGCCTCCGCCGGACGCGGGCGTGGCGGGCGTCGGGGCGGCGGAGGCGGGGCGCGTAGGGGGAGGAGGCGCGGCGGCCGCCTCGCCGCCCCCACCAAAGCCGCCAAACGCGCGGCTCGCGGCCGCCGCCGCCGCCGCCGCCACGCCAGCCGCCAGCACGGGCGCCAGCCGCGCGCGCGCCGCGTCCACGTCGGCTTGCGCGTAGCGCGCCGCGTCGTGGTTGATCGCCGCGCCCGCGCCGCGCAGCGCCAGCGCGGCCAAGTCATACGCAGCCGCCGCGTCCGCTTCCGCGTCGAACGACCCGATGTAGTGGTTGCGCCCGCGGTCGTGCAGGCGGGCCTCGAAGCGGCCGGACGACTTGTTGACGCTCACGCCGCGGAACGCCGACGACTGGGGGGGCGGCCCGCCCAACCCGGGCCCGCGCCCGCGCCCGGGGGACGCGCCGGGCGGGGGCGAGCGCACGAAGCGACCGGCGCGCGGGCGGGCGCGGGAGGAGGGGGAGGCGGAGGGGGCGGTGGCGTCGGGCGCGCCGGCCGCGCGCGCGGCGGCGGCCGCCGCGGCGAGCGCGGCGCCCGCGCCCGACGCCAGCCACTCGTCGAGCGCGCCCGGAAAGTTTAGCCTCGCCCGCAGCTTGGGGTCGGCGACGTCGCCCGCGTCGGCGTGGCGCAGGAGGGCGGCGTCGTACGCGCGCGCGGCGTCGGCCTCGCCGGCAAACGCGCCGACAAAATTTTGGCGGCCGCCGAGCCAGAGGCGCACCTCCCACCGCCCGGACCGCTCGTGCTTGGACACGCCCCGGTATTGGGAGGTGGTCAGGCGCGGAGGGGGCGGGGGGAGGGGGAGGGAGGCCGAGGGAGGCGGCGGCGGCGGGGGGGTCGGCGCCGACCGCGGCGCGCCGGGCTCGAGCACCGCCGCCGCGTCCGCCTCGGCCGCGGCCTCGGCCGCGGCCTCGACCGCGGCCGCCAGCGCGGCGCCGGCGCCGGCGGCGATAGACGCGCCGGGGGGCACGCCAAAGTTGAGCACGGCCGCCGCGCCGTGCCGCCGCCACGCCTCGGCGTCGTACGCGCGCGCCGCCTCCACCTCGTCGTCGAACGACCCCACGTGGCGCGCCTTCTTCGCGGCCCGGTCCCACAGGACGGCCACCCACTTGGCGCAGGCGACGTTCCAGGAGACGCCGCGGAAGCGCGACGTCGCGCGCGCGCCGGCCGCGCGCGGCGCGCCGCGCGCGGGGGGGGCGGCCGCCGCGGCGCGCGCGGCCGCCGCGGCCCCCGGCTCCTTGCGCGGAAAGTTGAGGACGGCGGCCGGCCCGCGCAGCGCCAGGGCCGCGCGGTCGTGTGCGCGCGCAGCGTCGACCTCGCGTTCGTATCGGCCGACCGTCACCTGCCGCGCGCCGTCCCACACGCGGGCGAGCCACTTGCGCTCGCGCTCGAGCCAGGTGGTGCCCCGGTAGCGGGTGCGGGCGGGGAGGGTGGGGGTGGAAGAGGGGGTGGTGGCGGCGCCGGCGGCCGGCGGCACGGCCTTGCGCGCCTTTTCCGCTGCCGCCGCCACCGTCGCCGCTTCCGCCGCCTCGGACGCCTTGGTCGACAGCTTGCGCACGCGGCGCCCCGACACGGGCGCGGGCGCGTCCGAGGTGGCACCGTCGTCGCGCGGCGTGCCGGCGCGCGCGCGGGCGGGGGGCGCGCGGTCGCCTGTCGTGTCGTCGCTCGCGCCGCGCGCGCGCCCGTAGGCCGCGGGGCCGTCACCCGCGGTCGTGTAGACGAGGGACGGCTTGCGGGAGCGCTTGCGGCCGGGATAGGAGGGCGGGGCGGCGGCGGCGTCCGGCGCGGCGACCGCGCCGCCCCCACCACCCCCACCACCCGCCGACGACGCCGCCCGCCCGCTGGCCGGCGCGCCCGACCCCGGCGCCGCGCCGTCGGCCGGCGGGACGAGCCAGGCGCCCGACGCGTCGACATAATCAGACACCGGGAAATTGGTGGCCGCGCCGACGCCGCGCACCTTGACAATCTCCCGGTCGTACGCGCGCGCCGCGTCGGCTTCCGACGCAAAGTAGCCCAAGTGGTAGGAGGCGCGCGCGGCGGAGGAGACGTGGACGTAGACTTGCCACATGCGGCGGTGCTTGTGCCACGACACGCCGCGAAAGGGCGAGTACCGCGCGCCGACGCGCCCTTTCTTGGCGACGGGGCCGGTACCGGCGGTGCCGGTGGAGCCGGCGGATGGAGTGGTGCGGGCGGGGGGGGCGGGGGGGGCGGTCGCGGCGGGCGCGGCGGGCGCGGCGGGCGCGGCGCCGTCTGCGCCCACCCCCGCGGCTGCCGCGTCGGCCGACCAGGAGACGGCCGACGGCGGTCTCGGCCGGGGCGGGCGCCGCGCGGCGGCGTCGGTCGACGGCGCGACGACGGCGTCGCCGTCGTCGGTGGCGGCCGGGGGCGGAGGCGGCGGCGGCGCGCGCGCGCGCGCGTCGCCCCCACCACTCGCTCCTTCCCGCACCCCCAGCTCCCCCAGCTCCGCCCGCGGAAAGTTGAGCAACGCGCGCACGCCGTGCACGCGCCGCGCCTCCCGGTCGTACGCGCGCGCGGCGTCGGCGGGCGCGGCGTAGTAACCCAGGCCGCGCATTTTGCCGCCCGCCTGGATGTAGGCGTACCACTTTTGAGAATGCTTGTGCCAGGAGACGCCCTTGTAGGAGGAGGATTTGGCGGTGGGGGGGGCGGAGGCCGAGGCGGGGCGGCGGCGGGGCGGGGCGGGGGCGAGGCGGGCCGGAGGGGGGGGAAGGGCCAGCATGCCGGCGAGCGCGGCCGCGGCGGCCTCGGCGTCGGCGTCGACGCCGGCAAAGTCGTCGTCGGAGGCTGCGTCAGGGGTGGCGGCGGCGGCAGGCGGCGCCGGGGCGAGCGCGGCCGCGGTCGCTGCGGTCACCGGCCGCGCGGGGCGCAGCGGGGACGTCGCCACGGACTCCGCCCGGTCCAGGCCGGCGGCGGGCGCCACCGCGCCGTACGCGGCGCACGACTCGCGCGGGGACGCGCCGTCGGGCGCGGCGGCCGACGCGAGGGCAGGGGGAACGGGCGCGGCGGCCGGGGGCGGCGCGCCGGTGGCCACGCTCCCGCCCGCATCGTCGCCCTCGTCATCGCCGTCCGACCCCTCCTCGACATCGACGGAAATGGAGGCGAGCGCTTCGACCGCGGACATCTCGTCCTCGTCCTCGGACCCCGCGCCGTCGCCGCCGCCCTCCCCGCCGCCACTCCGGCGGGGGAAGTTCAGGTTGGCGTCCGCGCCGTGCTCGCGCGCGCAGGCGGCGTCGTACGAGCGGGCGGCGCCCTCCTCGGTGGCAAACGTGCCGAGCAGGGCAAACCGGGCCCCGTCCCAGATCTCGGCGACCCACGAGGCACCGTCCGGGGCGCGCGACACGCCGAGGTAGCGCGAGTCGTCGTCGGCAGGGCGAGGAGAAAAGGCCTTGGCGCCAACGCTCGTCGCAGCGCGCGCCCGTTTCGCCGCCCCCGCGCGCGACCGCCGCTTGCCCGCGCCCGGCGCCGGCGGCGCCCGCGGCGGGTACCCGTACTCGGACGGGCAGAAATTGGTCGGGGCGGTCGCGCCGCGCAGGGAGAGGACCGCGGCGTCGTACGCGCGCGCGGCGGCGACCTCGTCCTCGAAGTAGCCGAGGTGGTGCACGTCGCTCCCTTTCCACACCTGATGGGGGTAAGGGGTGGGGGTGGGGTCGGGGGTGAGCTCTTTTCGGGGTGGCGCACATCACTCCCCTCGCCCTCCCCTGTCCACACCTGGGCGCGCCACTTGCCGCAGTTGCTGTTCCAGGAGACGCCGCGGTAGGCGGAGGAGCCTTTGGTGGGGGCGCCGGGGCGGGTGGGCGGGGGGCGCGGGGCGCGGGGCGGAGGGCGGGAGGGGGGGGCGCCGGCCGCGGCGGTCGCCGGCGACCCGCCGGACGGCGCGGCCGAGGGCGGGCGGGACGAGCGCCCGCCGACCGACCGCCGCCGCTCTGCGGCGGGCGGCGCGGCGTCGGCGTCGACCCCGGCGGCACGCAGCGCCGCCACCTCCGCCGCGACAGCCGCCGACGCGTCTGCCTCGCGCGCGAAAAAGCCGATGGAGCGCGCGGCACCTCCATCCAGCACGCGCGCCTCCCACGTGGCGGAGGTCTTGTCCCAGACGACGCCGCGGAAGCGGGGGGCGGCTTGGCGGCGGGTGGCCGCGGGGCGGCCGCGCGCGGCGCCGCCGCTGGCGCCGCCGCCGGCGGCCGCGTCGGAATCGTTGTCGCTCGCCGCGCCGCCTTCCGACGCGGAGGCGCGCTTGGAGGACGGTTTGGGGGCGCGCGCCGAGGTGCGCGGGGTGGGGCCCGACTCGGCGCCCGCTTCCCCGGCCTCGGGCGCGCCGCCGCCCCCCACGGCTTCAAACTTGCCGGTGGTCGCGTTGAGGGCGACGGTCCAGGCGGCCGGAGCGGGCGCGTTGGGGAGGGGTGCGTGCGCGAGGGCGGCAAAGGGGGAGAGGGCGATGTGCGGCGTCGGCACGGCCCCGGAGGACACACTATCGTTGGGCGGCATCGAAGGGGGGGGTGAAGGTGGGTGTGGCGAGCTGGAAAAGGGAAGACGAAGGGGAGAGAAGGGAATGGTGGGCGGGAGGCTCGCGGCCAAGCCGCGCGGCACCCGCCCGCGCTTGTCACGCCCCCAGAGTGGCGTGCAACGCGGTCGAGTGCCTTAGCGAGGGCGGCGGGTGCGGGCGAGCGCGCCTGCGCGTGTGCGGGCGCGGCACGGCCGCGATCCACGCGTCGCGCTCATCCCCTCGCACCCGTCGCCGGCGCCGCCGCTAGCGCCCGCGGCGCCCGCGGGCTGCATCGCGCTGCAGCTCCGCGGGGTGGCAGGGGCGGGGTGGAGAAGGCGCGCACCGGCGCGGGGAGTGAGCGAGTTTGGACGCGGCTCGGACGCGCATCGCGCGCCCCGCGCCGCGACCAAGGCGGTCGCGCCCTCCCGAAGCGCCGGAGCGATGCCATGGACCGCACTAAAGGCCGGGACGAGGCCGGCGGGCGGTGAACGGCGGGTGGCGCGCAACCCGCCGTGGCCCGCCTCCGTCGTAGAAACACCTCCGCCCTCCCAGCAATCCGCCTGCGCCCTCCAGCAGACGCCATGTGCACACCAGGGTCGCGGCGGCTGGTCGCTGCCCCAACCGCCGACCAACCGGGCTAGCGAGAAAAATCAACGCGCCACAACGCGCGGCACCTACCGCGCGCGGCCCCCGACGCGCCGGCCGCGACCCCGCGCCCGCGGGCGCGTCGACTTTAGCGGCCCCTCCGCCCTGGTGGGGTCTTGGGCGCCGGCCCGCATCGACGCCATGCGCTCGCTCGCTCGCGCGCCCCTTTCCGCGCATCCCGCGCCCCGCCGCGTCCACGGTCGCGTCGCACGCATCCCCCTGCAACGGCACCCGCTGCCGCGGGCCACGCCGCCCTCGCTCGAGTCGGACACAGAACGCTTTGTGCGCGAAACGCTGGCCGCGGCGGAGGGCGGCAACAGCCTGGCCGCGCAAGCGGAAGAGGCCAAAGCAGAGGTGGGGGGAGAAAGAGGGAGGGAGGCTCTCGACACCTCAACGCCGCGCGCGCGCCGACCCCCTTTTCCTCCCTCCCTCCACCCCTCAGCTCGACGCCTCCCAAGCCGCCCTGGACGCCGCGTACGCGGCCGCGTTCGACGGCTTGCCGTTTAAAGCGCCGCCGCCGCCCAGCGCGCCGCGCGGTACGCTGACCGAGACGCGCACCTGTGTCGCGCCCTCGGAAGCCGCCTTCTCTGAACTAGGCAAACAAGGCCTGGCCGCCGCCCTGCTGGCCGCCAAGCAGGCGGCCGACCCCGCGGGTTTCTCGTCGTTTCAAGCGACCGTAGCGTCGCTCAAACTGCGTCGCGCCCGCCTCGAGGCCGACCTCGCCTCCATCGAGGCCGCCCTGGAAGCCGGCCGTGCGCGATCCCGCGCCGACGCCCGGCGCGCGTCCGACGCGGCGGCCGCGGGGCCAGCGGCCGCGGCGCGCCCCCTCCCCGCCCCCGCTTCCCTCGTCCTCCTCGCCGGCTTTGAATCTTTCAACGCGCGCCTGTATGAGCGCGCGGCGGCGGACGCTGCGGCGGCGCGGCCGGGGTTGAGCGTGGCCGTGTTTTCCGAGGGCGACATTTTTGGCCCGCGCGCGGCCGAGCTCGAACAGGCGCTCCTGTCCGCCGACGCCGTCGTCTGCTCGCTGCTCTTTGATTACGATCAAGTCGAATGGGTGACGGAGCGGACGCAGGGCGCGACCGTGCGGATCAATTTCGAGTGCGCGCTCGAGCTCATGGCCACGACGCGCGTCGGCGCGTTCCGCATGGCCCCCTCGGGAAAGTCGGCCGGCCCGCCGCCCGCCGTCAAAAAAGTGCTGGCCCTCTTCGGGTCTGGGCGGGAGGAGGACCGCATGGTCGGGTATTTGAGTTTTCTCAAGATCGGACCCTCCCTCCTAAAATTCGTTCCCGGCCGCAAAGCCGCCGACCTGCGCACCTGGCTCACGTCCTACGCCTATTGGAACGCAGGGGGGAGGGAGAACGTGGCGTTCATGCTGACCTACCTGGCGGACGAGTGTCTGTCCGGTGGAGGCGCGGGGGAGCGCGCCCCGACCCGCCTCTTTGACCTCGCCCCGTCCCCGCCGCCCCCGCCACCGGTCGTGGAGACGCCTCAAACCGGGTGCGTGCACCCCGCGCGCCCGGGGCACGTGTTTGCGACGGCGGGCGAGTACTTGGACTGGCGCGTGTCCTCGGGCCGCGCGGCGGCCACCCCTCCGTCCGCCCCGGTCGTCGCCCTGCTCCTCTACCGCAAGCACGTCATCACAGAGTTGCCCTACATACCGCAATTGATCGAAATGTTGGAGGAAGAAGGAATCGTTCCCGTCCCCATCTTCATAAACGGCGTCGAGGCGCACGCCGTCGTGCGCGACTCCCTCACGTCGACGGCCGAGCTCGAAGCGGGAAACGCACCCCCCAACGCCACCCGGGTCGACGCCATCGTGTCCACCATCGGCTTCCCGCTCGTCGGCGGCCCCGCCGGCACGATGGAGGGGGGCCGCCAATCAGAGATTGCGGCCGCCATCCTCACCTCCAAAGACGTTCCCTACATCGTGGCCGCCCCGCTCCTCATCCAGGACGTGCGCGACTGGGCGCGCGACGGCGTGGGCGGGTTGCAGTCCGTGGTGCTGTACGCGCTGCCCGAGCTCGACGGCGCCATCGACGCCGTCCCTCTCGGCGGCCTCATCGCGGGCGACATCTATCTCGTTGGAGAGCGGGTCAAAGCGTTGGCGGCCCGGGTCAAAGGGTGGGTGACGCTGCGGGCAACGCCCGCGCGCGACCGCCGCGTCGCCGCGCTGACCTACGGTTTCCCGCCCGGCGTCGGCGCAACCGGCACCGCCGCCCTGCTCAACGTGCCCAAGAGTCTGGACGCGCTGGTGGCGGCGATGGATGGCGCGGGGTACGATCTCGGCCCTGGCCCCGCAACCGGTTCCTCGTGGGAGGGCGTCGGCGACGCGGTCGTCTCCGCCCTGACCGCCCAACTCGCCCCCGCCGCCCTCTCGCGCGGCGCGGCCGGCCTGCACGCGCTCGGCGTGGGCGCCGCGGCCGACTATGGCGCCGCGCCCGCGTGCGCCGACGTGTCCGTGGCGCAACTGAAAGAGTGGCTCACTTTTCCGTCGCGCTGGGGGCCGACCGAGTGGGGGCCGATCCCTTTCTTGCCGGAGCCGGACGTGCTGGTGGCCCGCATGGAGGCCAACTGGGCGCTGGGGTCGCCCACCAACATCGCGCACTCGTCCTCCGGCGCGGCCGTCGTCCCCGGTCTCGCGCTCGGCAACCTCTGGCTCGGCGTGCAACCCCTGCTCGGCGTCGAGGGCGATCCCATGCGCCTGCTGTTTGAGCGCGACCTCACGCCGCACCCGCAGTACGCGGCGCTGTACAAATGGCTCCAACGCGGCGACCGCGCGCCGCACGCGCTCGTCCACTTCGGCATGCACGGCACCGTCGAGTGGCTCCCCGGCGCGCCCCTGGGCAACACGGGGCTGTCGTGGCCGGACGTGCTGCTTGGCGGGATCCCCAACGTGTACCTGTACGCGTGCAACAACCCGTCCGAGTCGATCGTCGCCAAACGGCGCGGCTATGGCACCATCGTTTCGTACAATGTGCCGCCCTACGGCCGCGCCGGCCTGTACAAAGCGTTGGCGGGGCTGCGAGGCGCGCTCGCCGACTGGCGCGAGGCGGGTGGCGGGGATGGAAGGGAGGGCGGCGCGGCCGAGGCCGCGACGCGCGGCGCGGTCGCCGACCTCGTGTCCGCCGCCGGCCTCGCGTCCGACGTCCCGTTTTCCGAAGATTTGGCGACGCTGGATGCGGAGACAGTTGCCGACGTGGACGCCGAGTCGTTTGCGGCGTGGGCGGGGCGGCTGACCACGTACCTCTCCGTTCTCGAGGCGCGCCTCTACTCCTCCGGCCTCCACGTCCTCGGCTCCCCGCCCGACGAAGCTTCTTTGACCGGCTACATGGACGCGCTATACGGCTGCGGCGAGGGCGGCGGCACGCGGGGCCGGCTGCCGGCGGCCGCGCTCGCGGCCGTCGCGGCAGGAGCGCGCGCGGACGACGTGGTGGGCCTCGCGCTCGCCGACGCGCCCGACGACGCCGCTCGCGCCCTGCTGACCTCCACCGCGGCCGAGGCCGTCGACGTGCGGTCCCGCCTAGCGAAGACAGGGGGGGAGCTCGACGCCACGCTCGCCGCGCTCTCGGGGCGTTATATCGCCGCCGCGCCCGGCGGCGACCTGCTGCGCGACGGCCCCGGTGCTTTGCCGACCGGTCGAAATATCCATGCTCTGGATCCCTACCGCATGCCCAGCGCTGCGGCCATGGCGCGCGGCGCGCGGGCGGCGGACCAAATCGTGTCTGCCCACCAAGCCCAAAACAATGGCGCCTTCCCCGAGACCGTGGCCGTCAACCTGTGGGGCCTGGACGCCATCAAGACAAAGGGCGAGTCGGTGGCCATCGTGTTGAGGCTCGTGGGGGCGGCGCCGGTGGCCGAAGCGACCGGGCGCGTCGCGCGGTTTGCTCTGACCCCTCTGGCCGACCTCGGCCGCCCGCGCATCGACGTCCTGGCCAACGTGTCGGGCATCTTCCGGGACTCGTTCCAGAATGTGTTGGACCTCTTGGACGCTTTGTTCGAGGCCGCTGCGACCGCGGACGAACCCGCCGCCCTGAACTTCGTCCGCAAGCACGCCGACGCTGCGACCGCCGCCGGCATCGCCCGCCCCTCGTCCCGCCTCTTTTCCAACCCGGCCGGCGACTACGGCTCCATGGTCGGCGAACGCGTCGGCGCGTCCGACTGGGGTTCTGGCTCCGACCTGGGCGATACGTGGGCGTCTCGCAACGCGGCGTCGTATGGGAGAGGTGGGGAGCGAGGAGCGCCGAGGCCGGATTTATTAAAGTCTCTTCTGGCGACGACCGACCGCGTCGTTCAAACAGTCGACTCCGTCGAGTACGGTCTCACCGACATCCAAGAGTATTATGCCAACACGGGCGCGCTGGCCCGGGCGGCGGCAGACGCGCGCGCGGACGCGGCGGGCGTGGCCAGGAGTGAGGCCGCCCCCGCGTCTGTCTCAATCGTGGAGGCTTTCGGCGACGCCCCCCCGAAAGACCTGGACGCCGTGCTCCGCCTCGAGTACCGGTCCAAGCTGCTCAACCCACGGTGGGCGGCGGCCATGGTGGCGCAAGGATCCGGGGGCGCGTTCGAGGTGAGCCAGCGCGTGACCGCGCTGCTCGGGTGGGGCGCGACCACCGACTTCAAGGAGGATTGGGCGTGGGACCAGACGGTGGAGACGTACGTGGACGATGACGGGGTGCGGGAGGCGTTGGTGAAAGCCAACCCGGAAGCGTTTCGCAACATTGTGCGCCGCGCGCTCGAGGCGGCGGGGCGCGGCCTGTGGAACGCGGACGACGCGACACTGGCCCGCCTGCGGGCGGCGTACAGCGACGTGGACGACAAGCTCGAGGGCGTGGCGTGAGAGAGAGGAGAGGAAGGGGGGGTGTCTGTAGTCAGGGTGGCTGTCCGTCGTTGCAGCGCGCCCAACCTCGCTCCCTACTCTCCCCTCCCGGCTGTTCCGCCCCCAATCCAATGCAAATGTCACGTGTCAGTGTCCCGGGGCGCGAGGACGAGCGCGCGGTCGTCAGGGACGATGCCGCCGCCCGCGTTGGCGGGCGCGCGCGCCCGCCGCCCCGCGCGCCGCCGCGCGCCGACCGTGGCGCCTTCCGAGTCGGACGCGGACGAGGACGCGTAGGAGGAGGAGGACGCACTGCCACCACTCGGCGGCCCATAGTCCGCGGCGCCCAGGCCGCCGAGCGCGGCGTCGAGCACCGACGCGAAACCCGCAAACGCGCCGTACTGCTCCCGCCGCACCGCATCGGCCGCCGCCGCCCGCGCCGCCTGGCGCGCGGGCGACGCGGCGGCCTCGCGCGCGGCGGCGGCCGCGCGCGCCTCGGCGGCGCGCTCCCGGTCTTTCACCCACTTGGCCGTCGCGGCAAACGGGTCGGCCGCCGCCGCGCCCTGCCCCGCCATCATGGCCGCGACCCCCCGCCGCTCCGTCAGCACGCGCTGGGTGACGTGCTCCAGGGCGGGGAGGTCGCCCTTGTCGACCCAGTGGATGCACGAGACGGGGCACGAGTCGATCGAGCGCTGGATCTTTTCTTCAGGGTCGATCCACTGCGCGAACACGCGGGCGCGGCCGTGCGTCTTCTCGACGCGAAACGTGGCGGCGGCTTCAAAGATGCAGTTTTGGCAGCCGATGCACGCGAGCTCGTCGACGTAGACCGCCCGCGTCTCCCCCGCGACCGCCCGCCCGCGACTTTTGCCCGCCATCCATTTGGACAGGGGTTCCCCAGTGTAGCCGTCGGCGGCCGCGTCGAGCGCGGCTTGCAGCGTGGCGTTGTACGCAGCGCGCGCGCGGTCGTCGGCGAGCGTCTCGTAGGCCTCGTTCAAGAGGATGCACAAGTCGTGGCCGTCAGCGTGCACGTCGGGGTGGCACGATTTGGCGAGGGCGCGGTAGGCGGCCTTGATGGCTCCGACCTGGGCGTCGTCGTCGACCTGGGAAGAGGAGAAGGGGGATGGGGTCGGCGTGCGCCTCTTTCGCTCTCTCTCCCTGCCCCCACGCATCCTCTCTCTCTCTGCCTCACCCCGAGCAGGTCGTAGTAGTCGACGACGCCGTTGCGCAGCGGGGAGGCCTCGGGGGGGGCGCCGCCGGCGCCGGCCGCCGCGGCGACCGTGGCGCGGCGGGGGTGGGGGCGCGGGCGGCGCGTGGGAGCGGCGGCGCGGGTCGTTGGCGCCCCCGGCGCGGCCCGGGGCGCGCCGGGGCTTGGCATGCTCGGGCAGGCGCGCCGCCGGCCGGCGCCGCCCGAGCTCGGGTCGGGCGGCGAGGGCGCGCGCACGCGGGCGCGCGGCGAGCGAGGAAGCGGCGGCGTGAGAGCCGCGGGCGCGCAGAGTGGGATGGTGGTGTGGGCGGCGCAGGCGCAGCGGACCGCTTTTGCTCCGACAAGAACCTGATGCACCGCTTTCCACGCTTTCCAGGACGCACAGACAGATACAGGCACACACACACACACACACACACACACACACACTCCATCCACCCTGCATCAGTCGTCGAATCGGATGTGGCGCACGGCCGGCGGCGGCGTGCCGCGGCCGCGGCCGCGGCCTCCGCGCGGCGCGCCTACGCCACCCGACGCCCACGGCCCGTCGTCGAACGCGGCGTCTCGCTCCCGCTTGCGCTTGCCGGTGGTGGTGGTTGAGGTGGTGGTGGCGGCTTTGGGGCGCGCGCGTGGCGACGAGCGCGCGCGCGCGCCACCGCCGCCACCCTCACCCCCTCCACCCCCTCCCCGCGCCGCCATCCGCTCGTCCAGCCGCACCACGCGTGCCAGCAGCGACTCGCCGGGGGAAGCGGCCGGCGCGGCCAAGGCCGCCCCGACCGACGCGAGCGCCGACCGCACTTTGGCGACGTGGAACGACCCCGCCGTCAGGTCGTTGCCCGCGTCGTCGGGATCCCGCACTGCGAGCGCCCACGGCCGGTCGGGGCGGGCGTGGCCGGCGGCAGCCTTGGGGTAGAATGCGCCGCCGGCGCCCGCGCACACGCCGGCGGCCGTCGCGTCGAGGCGGCGGCCAAAGAGGTCGCAGAAGTCAAGGAGTAGGGCCCCCAGATTGGGCTCCAGGGGGGCGGGGGGGGGGGGGGCGCCGCGGGAGGGCGTGCCGCGCGGGCGCCGCGACGGGTGCGCGCCGAGAAAGGCTAGCACCATCACTAGCAGCGCGTGCGACCCCAGGCCGCCGGAGTAGACTTCGTTCAGCGAGCGCTGGTGGAGGACCGTCTTCAAAAAGGCGAGCATCGGCCGCGCAGCGGGCAGGCCGGTGAGGCGCCGCGCGGCGCGGCGTGCCGCCGCCGGCCCGCCACCCACGTCGAAAGAGACGTCAAAGAGGAGCCCGGATTCCGCGTCGGTGAACTTGACGAGGGGGACGCGGGCGCGCGCGATGAGTTGGACGCCGCGCGCCAACTTTCGGGCGAGCAGCGCGGCGGCGACCAGCTTCAACCGCCCCGCCGCGTCCCCGCCCGGCGGCACCGGGGGCGCGCCTAGGATCACGGCGTCCACGTCCGAGGTGGGCAGGTGCAGCCTCGTCGCGGTCGACCCAAAGACGGCCACCTCCGCGCGCGGCCAGAGCGCGGCGACCGCCGCCGCGACGCGCGCGACCGCCGCGCCCCGCCCCGCATCCTCGGCCGGCGTGGGTGCCATGACGCGGTGAAAGGAGACGAGCTCGGTGTGCAGGCGCACGAGGTGCGAGCGGAGGGCGGGCGGCGGGACTTCCCAGGGGACGCGGGGGGGGCGGGCGGCCGCGGCCGCGCCCTCCTCCCTCGGCGGCGACCCCGGCGGCGGCCCCGGCGGCTCGTCCCCGTCCTCATTGTCGCTCACGCAGGCGCCGCCGAGGACGTCGTCGAGCGCGGGCGCGGCCGATGGCGGCGGCGACGGCAGCCGCCGCGCGGCGGGCGCCGCGGGCGCGGCGCCGCCCAGAGGGGCGAGCGTGGCATAGGAGAAGAGAGACGCCATGGCGCTCGCCGGCGGCGGCCGCCGAGAGGCCGCCGACGACTGCCCGAGCGCGCGCTCTCGCTCTGCAACGTCGGCCACACCAAAATGCAAATCGGCCCCCCAAACACAGCCCCTCTCTCCCTCCTTCTTCACTCTTGCAGCGACGCGATGACGTAGGAGCCCGCGAACAGGGTGAGGAAGACGCCGCCGGCAACCGCGGCGATCGAGTACTTGGCCACCGCCAGAACCGTGTTGTCGTCGGGGAACACGGACAGCGTGAGGATGAGGGTGACGAGAGGGGCGATGGAGAGGGCCGTGATTTTCCCGGGGTCGGTGACGAGCGCGCGTTCCGCCACTTCCAGCAGCCCCAGCCGCTCCGCGGTCGAGAGCAGCCCCGACTGCTCAATCGCGGTCAGCGTGAGGCCGGCTTTCTCGGCCTGGGACAGGAGGCCCGACTTCTCGATCGCCGAGAGCACGCCCTTCTTCTCGATCGCGGCCAAATAGTTTGTCCCGCGGGTCTCCTTGCCCTCGACGAAGATGCCCTGCGTGCCGTAGCCCTTGGACCAGGAGTCGTCGAAGGAGAGCGCCTTTTTGTTGCGGACGACGCGGGCGGCGACCGACGCGCGGCGGGGAGCCGCGCCGGCGCGGCGGGCGGGGGCCAGAGAGATAGAAGTGGCCAGGGCGGTCGCCATTGGAGGTCGGTGGCGGGCGGCGGCGGATGGGCTGCAGGAACGGGGGGGAGCGCGTCGGCGCTGCGCCACGCGGCGGCGCCCTCTCCGCCTCTCGCGCGCCCCTATCGCGGCCGCGCGACGCCACGTGCATCGTGGTCGACGCCGGGCGGCGGGCCGGGGGCGGGCGTGGGCCGGACGGGGCGGGCTCGGGTCGGCCTTCGAGCTCGGCCGCCACCGCCGCCCCGTCCAGCCGCCCGCCGCCGCGGCTGGCGGGCACGGCGCGCCCGAAGCGCGGCATCCGGGAGGCGGGAGAGAGCCGCGAGCGCACCCGTGGAGGTCGGCGGAGGAGAGTGAAGCGGCCGTGCCGCGCTTCGCGGCTCACAGCCCGCCTCCCCACCCGCCACGCCTCTCTTCACCGCTTGCCCAGCAGCTCGACGTCGAACACGAGCTCCGAGTTGGGCGGAATCGTCCCCCCCGCGCCGCGCGCGCCGTATCCGAGCTCGGAAGGAACAACGAGCCTCCGCACGCCGCCCGCCTTCATGGGCGGCACGCCGTCGCCGCCGAACACGCCCTGGCCCCAGCCCTTGATGACTTGCTCCTTCTTAAAAGTGAGCGGGCGGCCTAGGGAGGAGAGGGAGGGGAAGGGGTCGAGACACGGCAGGGCTCGAGAGAGACGCCCCTCGCCCCTTGTCTCCTGCTCTCTCCTCACCGCGCTCGTAGCTCGAGTCGAAGACGACGCCCGTGTTGAGGCGGCCAGTGTAGTGCGCGCGCACGGGCGCTCCGGGCGACGGCTCCACGCCGGCGCCCTCCTTGGTCTCGCACCACTGCAGGCCCGAGGGCGCCTTTGCCAGGGTGCACTTGGGGTCGGGCACACCCGCCGCCCGCGCGGGGCGGGCGAGCAGGGCGGCGCCGAGGCCGGCAAGCGCGGCGCGGCGCGAGGTCAAGGCCGTGGCCGCCGCGGACGGCGCGGGCGTGGGGCGGATCAGGGGCGGCATAGCGATCGTCCGGAGTGGCGGCGGGGGGTCGAACAAGGACTGGGGACGACGCTGCGCGCGTGATGGCCCGCCCCGTCCCGTCGCCCCCCACTCCGCCGATGCGCGCCCACGCTCCCGGCCGCCCTCGCGCAGCCCCGCGCGCGACGACGCGCTCTCCCGCAATGCACGCGACGCCGCGCCCCGGCGCGCCGCAAGCTGCCGCACGCCTGCTACCGTCGCTCGCGCCCGCCGACCTCGCCCGCCTGCTGAACGAGGATCCGCCCGTCGTGATTGACGGCTCCTGGCACATGCCGGCCACCGGACGCAGCGGCAAGGGCGAGTATGAGGCAGGGCCTCGAATCCCCGGCGCGCTCTTTTTCGACGTTGACGCGATCGCCGACCCCTCCTCCGGCCTCCCCCACATGCTCCCCTCGCAAGCCGCGTTTGCCGCCGCCGCCGACGCGCTGGGCGTGGCGTCGCCGGAGGCGCCGGTCGTGGTGTACGACGGCGCGGGCATTTTCTCCGCGCCCCGCGTCTGGTGGGCCTTTCGCGCCATGGGGCACCGCAAGTGAGTGGTGTGGAGGTTGTGTGGGGGGACGCGCGGAGGCGATCGACGCGGTCCAGGCGTTTTGGGGTCGGCGCGCGCGGCCCCCGACTCCCTCCCTTGCCCTCCCCCCGCAGCATCGCCGTCCTGGACGGCGGCCTGCCCGCGTGGGTCGCGGCCGGCCTGCCGACGGAGGACGGGCCGCCGCCGGCGGTCGACGCGGCGGCAGCGGCGGCCGCGCCGCCCGCGTCGCCGCGCTATCCCGCGTCCCTCGACCCCGCCCTCGTGCGCACCCTGGCCCAGATGCGGGCCAATGTGACGGCCGCGGCTGACGCCGTCGTCGACGCGCGCCCGCGGGGCCGGTTCGAGGGCACCGCGCCCGAACCGCGGCCGGGGCTGCCGTCGGGCCACATCCCCCGCTCCGCCTCCCTCCCCGCCTCCGACCTTCTGGCCGACGGCAGGCTGAAGCCGGCGGCCGAGGTGAGGGGCGCGCTGGAGGCGGCGGGTTGGAGCGAGGAGGGACCGAATGTCGCCACCTGCGGCTCCGGCGTCACCGCCTCCATCCTGGCCTGGGCCGCGTCCGTGACCGGTCTCAGCGACCGGGTGGCCGTGTACGACGGGTCGTGGAGCGAGTGGGGGGGGCGCGGGGACACGCCGAAAGAGGAGGGGGTCGGGACGCAGTGACAGGCGGTTCCGGCACCCACAACGACTCGCTCCCCCCTCTCTGCCTCTCTACTTGAGCTCGCCGCTGCCACCCTTGACCGCCATGGGCGCCAGGCCGGCAAGCAGGCCGCCGCCGTCGAGCGCGAGCGCGGCGGCCGCGCGCGACGCGTCGGCGCGCGTTCGCGCCGCCGCCGCGCCCAAGTCCGAGGCGGGCGCGCCTTTGACGCCCACGATGACCGTGTTGCTGTCCTCCAAAGGGGAAGGAGGGGGGCGGGCGGCGTAGGGGGCGGCGCCGCCGAGCGCGGCCGCGACCGCGGTGCCCACTCCGTCGACGCGCGCCTGGCGCCCTTCCGGCGTCGCGTCCAGCGCCAGTACGTTGATGACGAGCACGCCGCCGGGCGCCAGTGCGGCAGCCGCGGCGGCCAGCGCTTTGGGCGCGAGCGCGGCCACGGCAAAGCCGCCACCGGCCTCGGCGCTGCTGCCCGCGCCGCCGCCGCCCGCAATGTCGATGAAGATGGCGGCGTGGGAAGAAGGAGGGGCGGCGGCGAGGCGGGCGAGGGCGTCGCCGGCAAACACGGCGAGGCCCGGCGCGGCGGCGCCGCGCGGCGGCGGCGGCTGTGCCGCCGGCGGCAGCCCCATCCAGGCCGCGCCCGCGCGCAGGACGACAGGGTCGACGTCGACCGCCTCGACTCTCGCGCGGGGAAACGCGGCCGCCGCCGCGAGCGCGAGCGCGCCGCCGCCCGCGCCCGCGACCAGCACGCGCGCGCCCTCGCCGACGGGGGCGAAGCCCGCGACGGCGGTCAGCATGAGCTGGGTGTAGCCTAAAGAGGAGAAAGGGGGAGGAGGCGGCGTCAGAGGGGCGGTGGCGGCCCGCGCGCCGACCCTCAGTCCTCCCCCGCCTCCTTCCTCACTCACCCGCCACCGGCGCGTCCGGCAGCGCGTCCCCGCCGTCGCCCACTTCCGCGGCCGACTGAATGTGGGCGTCGCCAAAGAGCAGGAACTGGGGAAGGGGTGGAGAGGGAGAGGGGGTCGAGGCCGAGGCCGGTCGCGGCAGCGGGACCCTCCGACCTTCCCTCCTCTCTCAGTCCACTGACCCGGTACTTGCCGACCTCGCGCACGGTGACGCGCCCGTTGGCGGGCGACGGCTCGTCGAAGCGCAGCGCGCCCGCGCGCGCGCGCGCGGCGTGCGCCCACCACGGCGCGTCCTCGGGCGGCGGCCGCCCGGCGGCCGCCGCGGCGGCGCCCCGGTGGCGGCGGCCGTGGGCGAGCAGCAGGGACGGGCGAGCGACGGGGGCGCGGTCGGGCAGCAATCCGCCGAAGAGGCTGTACTCGGGCGCCGCCGCCACGACAGTCAGGGCGGACGCCAGGGCGAGCACGGCGGCCGCCATCATGGGGCGGCGCGCGCGCCGGAGTGGCACGGCGCGCGGCCGCGTCGGGGGCGAGGCCCACTCTTGCCCCGGCGAGCGCGTCCTTCAGCGCCGTCGCGCGTCCACCAGCGTCCGCGAGAAGCGCGCGAGTTCAGGGTATGCGGGAGGCGGTGGCCGCGGGGGGAGGAAGCGGGCGGGCGCCCGCGCGCGGCGCATCGCGCGCACTTGGCCGCGCCGCGGCGCCCAGAGGGCGCCGCGCGAGCGTCCTCCCGTCGCCAATGCGTCTGCGCGCGCCCGCCGCGCGTTCGAGGCGGCCGCCGGCGGCAGGGGACGCCGCGCGCGCCCCGGCATGCAGCCGCGCGCGCCACGCTCGCCGCGGCCGCCCTGACCGTACCCCTCCGCCCGCCAGCCGTCGCGCCACACGCCGACACCCCACACCATGCGCGCCGCCTCGCGCGCCGCGGCCCTCGCCGCCGCCCTGGCCACGCTCGCGCTCGCGCCCGCGCCCGCGGCCGCCGCGCTCACGCCGCTCATCGATTACATCATCCCCGTGTGGCCGTCGAGTAAGCGAAGTAGAGAAGGGAGGCGGTGGGCGAGCGCCGGGTCGAGGCGCGGCGAAACGCGCGCGCGCGCTCACACCGGGCCCCTCTCTCTCCACCTCGTCAGTCTCCTGCGCCAAGCCCGGGTTCGACCCGCCCATCTGCCCCACCGCCGACGGCATCTGCCAGGCGCCCTCCCCGTCCGTCCCCCTGGCCAACTACCTGGCCCAGGTGCAGGCGCGGGTCGCGGGTTACCCCAACTTCTTTTATTTCACCGCGCAGGTGAGGGAGAGGATGGTGGCGGTGGCGTGGGGGGAGAGAAGCGACAAAGAAAAAAAACGACCCCAGTCAACCCCACGCCCCACCTCCCCTCCCTCTTCTCTTCCAGTGCAAAAACTCGCTCGTGCTCAAGGGCGCAGCGGAATGCTACTTTGTGTTTGATCAAACCTCGGTGCGTACGGGCATCGCGGCCATCAAGAACGTCGCGCCCTACGCCGGCATCTCCCTCGTCACGTGCGTCCTGCAGCTCGACGCGGGGCCGCCCAAGACGTCGCCCACCTGCTTCGACAAGGCCGGGCTCGACCCCAAGCACCCTTATGTGGTCGCGCGCGCCGAGTCCGGCGTCCCCGAATACAACCTGCAGCAGGTCAAGTTTGGGTGGATCGTCAAGGACGCCGGCGCCGGGGGGGTGCAGTACACGCTCTCGTTCCAGGGGCCCAACACCGCGCCGCCGGGGTGCGCGTTCATTTGATGGGAGAGATCGAGGGGGGCGGGGTGTGGCGTTACAGGGGGCTCGTGGTGCCCCAGGGGTGGTTTCTGCAATGGGCCCCACGCGTGTGCGGCGGGAGTGGAGGGCGGGCGGGCGGCGGGGAAGGCCGCGGTCGAGGCTCGGCGCGCCACCCCGTCGAGCGCACTCGCGCGCCCTCCCGCCCACCCAATCCGCCCCACCCGCGATGCGCACCGCCCGCCCCGTCCCCTCCTCTATCCGGGCCACGCCCCCGGCGCCGCTCCCGGCGCGGGCGCCGCCCGCTCCCGCCGCCCGGCTCGCGGCCGCCGCGGCGGCCGCCCTGCTGACGCTGGGCGCCCCGTTTGAGGCGGCGCTGCCCGCGCATGCCGACCTGAACCAGCTGGAGGCGGCGGCGGGCGGAGGTAAGAGGAGAGGAGAGAGGGGGCGCTGTCGGAACCCGCATTCCGCCTCGCCCAACCCCCCCCCCCCCCCCCAGAATTCGGCAACGGCTCCGCGCAGCAGTGGGGCGAGGCCACGATCAACGGCAAGAGCTTCGACGGCGCCGACCTGCGCCGCTCCAACTTCACGTCCGCCACCTGCCGCGACTGCTCCTTCAAGGGGGCCAACCTGCAGGGCGCGTACCTCATGAAGGCGGTGGTGTACCGCGCCAACTTTGCGGGGGCCAACCTGAGCGACACGCTGTTCGACCGCGCGGTGCTCAACGAGGCCGACCTGACGGGGGCCATCCTGCAGCGCGCCGTCCTGACCCGGTCCGACCTCGGCGGTGCCAAGATCACGGGCGCGGGTGGGCGAGATGGGGGCGAGAGGAGGGGTCTGGCGGACCCCGCGCGCGCTCGACCCTGGGTCGCCGACCGCCCCCTCCCCCCCCCCTGTGCACAGACTTCACCAACGCCCTCATCGACAAATCCCAAGTGCTGGCCATGTGTCGCGTGGCCGACGGCGTCAACCCGACGACGGGCGCCGACACGCGCGCGTCGCTCGGGTGCGGGTCGCGCCGCAAGCGCCTCGCGGCGTCGCCCTCCAACCCGGACGGGCCGCAGGTGGCGGAGGCGGACAAGGAGGCGTTCCGCAAGACGCTGCCGGTGTACCGCAGCTGAGGAGGGGAGGGGGGAGGAGTTGGGAGGTGGAGTGGCGCGGGGACTGCGGAGAGGGAGGGCTGCCGACGCCTTATGTGACGCGCCGTGCTGCACGCCGCCGTCGCGTTGGCGCGCCGCGGGGCGGGCTGCGGCCGAGAGGGAGAGGGAGAGAGAGGGCAGTGGCGCGCGAAGCGCACGCTGGGCCGCCTCACTCTCCCCGCGGCCGCGCGCCGCCACTCTCCCCGCGCGGCGCGCCGTCCCGCGCGCCCGCCGCCATGTCGCCACCAAAAGCCAAGGACCCCAAGCAGCCCGGCATCGGCGCCTTCTTCGGCGCGCCCGCCGCGCGGTCCGGCGGCGCGGCTGCCGACGCCTCCGTCGCCGTCAAAGCCGAGAAGGAGGGCGGCTCCGGCAAACGCGAGGTGGGTCGGCGGGTGGGGAAGGCGGGCGGGGCGCGATTGCGGCATCGCGCGCCGCGCGCCGGCCGACAAACGCCTTTCCCTTCTCTTTCCAATCCCTCCAGCCGTCGCCCGCGGCCGAGGCGCCCGCCAAGAAGAAGCGGCTCCGCAAAAAGGGCGACGCCGCGACCCCGTCGCCGTCGCCTGCGCCGGAGGTCAGAACGGAAGCCAAAGCCGAGGCCGAGGCGGCGGTCGCCGTGGACGACGACTCGCCCGGGGTGAATGCCGAGCCAAAGCGCGAGGCGCCGCCGCCGCCGCCGCGGTCGGCGTCGCCCGTGGCCGAGAAAAAAACCGTGCCCGCCCCCAAAAAGCCCGCCCTCCCCACCAAGAACAAGAACCTGGAAAAGGTCGACGGCGTGGGCGCGGGCGCCCTCGCGGCCGCGGGCGACCACGCGGCGGCGGACGTCGACGCCGCCTCGACGTGGGCCCCGTCAACCCCCGCCCCTTTCGCCTTCCTCGCCGACGTCTTTGAATCGGTCGCCGACGACACCAAACGCCTCGTCATCGCGCATAAGCTGACGACCGCGTTCCGGGCGGTGATTCGAACCACCCCCGCCGACCTCCTCCCCGCCGTCTGCCTGTGCGTCAACCGGGTCGCCCCCGCGCACGCCGGTGTGGAGCTGGGGGTGGGGGACGCGACGCTGGTGCGCGCGCTGGCGGAGGCGACGGGGCGGACCGAGGCGCGGGTGAAGGCGGAGCTGGCGACCGAGGGCGACCTCGGCAAAGTCGCCGCCGCCGCGCGCGCCACCCAGCGCACCATGTTTAAAATGGCGCCGCTCACGATCGCGGGCGTGCACGCGGCCTTCCGCGCGATCGCGCTCACGGCGGGCGCGGGCTCCGCGGAGAAAAAGCGTGGGCTCATCAAGAAGCTGCTCGCCGCCGCGGGCGAGCGGGAGGCCGGCTATATCGTGCGCGGGCTGCAGGGCAAGCTGCGCATCGGCCTGGCGGAGCAGACGGTGCTGACCGCACTCGCGGCGGCGGTGGAGCTGGAGACCGGGGGCGCCGCGCTCGACGGCGGCGCGCTGGCCAACCGCCTCGAGCGCGCCGCCGCGGCCGTCAAGCGCGCGTATTCTCAATGCCCCTCCTACGACGAACTGGTGCCCGCGCTGCTCGACGTGGGCTGTGCGCGCGTCGGGGAGCGCGTGACGTTCACGCCCGGCGTCCCGGTCAAGCCGATGCTCGCCAAGCCGACCGCGGGCGTGGGCGAGGTGCTCGACCGGGCGGCGGGGGGGCTCATCGTGGCGGAGTACAAGTACGACGGGGAGCGGGCGCAGGTGCACGTGCTGCCGGCCATAGAAGAACAAGACGGGGGCGGCGCGTCGTCGTCGCCGTCCTCGTCCCTCTCCCGGGTCCGCATCTACTCGCGCAACTCGGAAAACACGACCGGCAAGTACCCCGACGTCGCGGCCGCCGTGCTGGCCGCGCTGGCGCCCGGGGTGACGAGCCTGGTGCTGGACTGCGAGGTGGTGGCGGTCGACGCGGCGACGCGCGCGCAGATTCAACCCTTCCAAATCTTGTCGACCCGCAAACGGGGCGACGTGGCCCTGGACAAGATCACGGTGCCGGTGTGCCTGTTCCCGTTTGACTGCCTCTACAAGAACGGGGAGCCCCTGCTCGACGCGCCGCTCTCGGAACGCCGCGCCGCGATGCGCGCCTCCCTCGTCGAAACCCCGGGCCGCGTCCAGCTCGCCATCGGCGCCGACTGCGCCGACGTGGACGCGATGGCGGCCTTTTTGGACGAGGCGGTGGCGGCGGGGACCGAGGGGCTCATCGTGAAAGCTTTAAACTCGACCTACGAACCCTCGCGCCGGTCCCTGCACTGGCTCAAGCTCAAAAAGGACTACCTGGACGGCGTGGGCGACACGTTCGACGTCGTCGTCATCGGCGCGTGGAAAGGGAGGGGGAAACGGACGGGCGTGTACGGCGCGTTCCTGCTGGCCGTCTACGACGACGACAAGGAGGAGTACCAATCGATCTCCAAGATCGGCACCGGCTTCTCCGAGGTGCAGCTGGCGGAAGCGGAAGCGGCGCTGGCGCCGCACGAGATCGCCGGGCCCCGGCCGTACTACGCGTTCCCCGATTCCCTCGCCCCCGACGCCTGGTTTGCCCCCCACCTCGTGTGGGAGGTCAAGGCGGCCGACCTCTCCGTCTCCCCCGCGCACAAGGCCGCGTTCGGGTGCATCGAAGCCGGCAAGGGCATTTCCATCCGGTTTCCGCGCCTGCTCCGCGTGCGGGACGACAAGCGGCCCGAGGACGCGACGTCGGCCGACCAGGTGGCCGACATGTACAAGCGGCAGACGCTGGCGCAAAAGGCAGGGGGGGGGAAGGACGGGGACGACGACTTTTACTGAAAGTGAGAGACGCGAGGGGATGAGGGACGGGGGGCTTGGCCAACGCACGGTGGCGGCAGAGTGTGTGTGTGCATCGAGCGAGTGTGTTCACAAGGGTGCGAGGGCGGGGGCGGGGCAACGCGCGCCCTCCCCCCCCACCGCTCCCCTCACGAGAACGGGTCGAGCCGCTGGTCCGTCTCGCGCGCCACCTTCTTGCCCGTGCACAGGCACCCGATGCACGCCACTTTGCCGGTGCCGGAGCAGGTGGCGCAGGCGGGGCCGGAGGAGGGGGCGGACGGCGCGCCCGCCGCGCCGACCCTCGACGCGCCGCCGCACGCGCCGCAGGTTATGTACCCCGCCCCCCCGCAGTAGGCGCACCGGTTGGCCGCCACCGACGCGGCATTGTTGGATTCCACGATGAGCAGCGTGGACAGGACGCCGACGGCGCCGCCGCAGAACGAGGCGACGATCGGGTCGACGCCGGCAAGCACGCGCGGAAGGCCGGCCGCCTGGATCAGGTCCGCATAACTCGTCCCCCCGAGCCCCAGCTTGACCTCGAGCACGGGGGAGATGAGGCCGCCGAACAGGATGACGGCGGCGACGAGGGCGGCGTAGAGGCGGCCGTACGCCGCGACGGTCGCGTCGGAGACGGCCGGGAAGAACGGGATCGCCGACGGAAACGGTTCCTCCGCCACGTCGTCCAGCCCCGCATCCCCTCCTCCTTGCAACGCGGATTCCTTCAGCCGGGCCTGGATGCGCAGCCTCCGCACCTCCTCCATGAGAAAGTAGATGCGGTTGCGCCGCGCGCGCACCGCCTCGCGCACTTCCGCCAGGCCGAGGCCCGCGAAATCTTTGACCGATTCCCGGGACTCGATGATGCAGTAGTTGTCCGAGGGGGAGTCGACGCCGTCGTCGTCCGCGTCCCAGTATCTGAAAAGGGGAGGGAGGAGAAAAAGGAGGTGGGAGGTGGGCGTCGAGGCGCGCCCCGGCTCCCTCGTTCCTTCGGCGGCGCCGCGGCATCCGCCCACTTCTCCAGAGACTCACTCTGAGTCCAGACTCGAGAACTGCCTCGCCTCGGGCGGCGGCCCGGCCGGCGGGTCGGCCGCGGCGCGGGCGGCGGGCATTCCCGCCCGCCCGCGCCGCAGCGGGTCAAACCGGGGCAGCGGGTCGAACCTCAGGCGCGGCAGCGGACGCGGCGCTGGGGCGCGCGGGAGGACGCGCGGCATTGTCAGTCGAGACGGCGACGCGGCGCGGCGGCCGACGCGGCCGGGATAGGAGTCGATGCGAGTGCGGCTGGGCGCCCAGCGGTTGCTGGGGCGACGTGGGGTGTGGCGGCTGTGCGCGGCACCGCGGCGGCAGTGTAGCCTGCCACCGCGTCATCCGGCCTGCCCACTCCCGGCCCCGCCCCAATCGCGGGCCCGCCCACCCCCTCATGCGCGCCCTGCCACGTGCCCGGACCGCGCCGGCGCAGCCCGGGCGGCGGGCGGCGGCCACAGCCGTGCCGCGTGCGGCGACTGCGCCCCGGCCGGTCGCTCCCCGGGCGGCCGACGGCGAGCACGCGCCCACGGAGCAAACACAACGTCTCGGTCAACGCCGCACGCCGGTGGCCGCCCCGTCCCTCGCCCTCCTCTCCGCCGCCGCAGCCGGCCTCCTCGGCACCGGATTCGACCCCGCCGGCCCCGCCTCGGTCGCCCAAGCCCTGGCGGTCCTCGCGGCCGTCGTCGCGGTGCACGAGGCGGGCCATTTTTACGCGGCCGTCTCGCGCGGCGTCCGCGTCTCAGCCTTTTCGCTCGGGTTCGGCCCCGCCCTCTTTTCCACGACCGGCGCCGACGGCGTCGAGTACGCGCTGCGCGCGGTGCCGCTTGGAGGGTATGTCGCCTTTCCCGACGACGACCCGGACTCTGGCATCGACCCCGACGACCCCGACCTCTTGACAAACCGCCCCCTGCTCGACCGCGCCGCCGTCACCTCCGCCGGCGTCGCCGTCAACTTTGTCGCGGCGGCGGTGGTGCTGCTGGTGCAGGCGGGGACGGTCGGGGTCGCGCGCATGGACGCGCAGCCGGGGGTGTTGGTGCCGAAGGTCGCCGCCGGCTCGGTCGCCGCCGCCGCGGACGTGCACCCCGGGGACGTGCTGCTGGCGGTGGATGGTGCGGTCTTGAAAGCGGGGGGCGTGGAGGACGCGGTGGCCGCGGTGCGCGGCGCGGCGGGCCGCCCGCTCAGGCTCACGCTGGCGCGCGCGGGGGCGGCGCCCGGCGAAGCGCCGTCCACGTTCGACGTCACCGTCGTCCCCTCGCCCGCCCCCGACGGCGGCGGCCGCATCGGGGTGCAGCTCGCGACGCGGGGCGTGGTGAAGCACGTCATTGCCAAAGGGCCGGCCGCCATCATTTCCACCGCCGCGGCCGAATACGGCCGCCTCGCGACCGCGGTCTTCTCGGGTTTGAAGCAGCTGTTCACCAACTTCGGGGAAGCTTCCAGCTCGGTCGCGGGCCCTGTCGCCATCGTCGCGGCGGGCGCCGAGGTCGCGCGGACCGACGCGGCGGGCCTCTTTCAGTTCGGCGCGATCGTCAACATCAACCTGGCGGTCGTCAATTTGTTACCCTTGCCCGCGCTCGACGGCGGCTATTTGGCGCTGCTCGCGGTCGAGGCGGTCCGCGGCAAGCGCCTGGACAAAGAGGTCGAACAGGCCATCTCCGCGTCTGGCGTGCTGCTGCTCCTGCTCTCTGGCGTCGCGCTCGTCGTGCGCGACACGGCGGGGCTGCTGGGGGGGGGGCGGTGAGGGCGAGGAGAGGGGAGGGCGTAGCGAGCGCGCGCCGCGGCGAGAGCACACAGTTTCGTTGTTTTCCTTTCCCGGTCCGCCCCGCGCCGCCCCTGCAAACGCACGCAGCCCGCGTCGCCCGCCCGGGGCGGCCGCAGGGCCATGGGCGACGCCTCAGCGGCCTCGGCCGACGCCGCGCGCTTCGCCGCCACCCTGGCCGAGGCCCGGCGCCAGGCGGGCGCATTCCTGGGGCGGGCGCCGAATGCGGACGCCTGGTTTGACGTGGGCGAGGGGAGCGAGAGAGAGACCGATGGGGGCGGCGCGCCCCGGGCCTCGGGCGACGCGTGGCGCCAGGAGGAGTGGCACATCGCGTTTGTCGTTCTGGTGCGCCATGGGGGTCGGGTTGGAGGGCCGAGGGCGCGAACCGATTGGCGCGCCGACCCGACCGCCCTTTGTCCGCTTTCCCCAGTTCCACGAGGCCCCCCCCGGCGCCCACGGCGCGCACGCGGACGACCTCCTCTTCTTTGTGCTCACCGACGCGGCGGCCGCGGGCGGGGGCGGGGACGGCGGCGGCGGCCTCCTGGTCCGCCGCCGCGCCGGCCGCGCACCGCCGCCCGGCCTCGGCCTCGGCGGCGCGACCGCGCCGTCCATCGACTGGCGCGCCACCGCCCTGCTCAACCTGGCGGTGCAGGCGTCGTACGCGCTGGCCGTCGTGGCGTGCCGGCGGGCGTCCCTGCGCGACGCGGGCGTGCCCACCGCGCTCGCGGCCGCCGCGCGTGCGGCCTCCGCGCGCGGCCGCTCGCCGTCCTACGCGCCGCCCGCGGGGTGCGCGGTCGCGCACGCGGTGTACGCGTCCCCGCTGCGCACCGCGGTCGACGACCCAGGGCAGCGGGGCGGCGGCAACGGCGGCGGCAGCCCCACCGCCGAGTCTCCCCCTCCGTGCTACCCGGACGTCTGCTTCGCCGTGCACGCCGCGCCCGACGCGGCGGCCGCCCTGGACCTGGCGAGCCCGGGGGACGTGTTTGCCGTGTTCTTGGTGGCGACGGGAGGCGCGGCGCTGACCGCGGCGGCGACCGCGGCGGCGGGCGCGCGCGCGGCCACCGCGGGCGCGCCTCCTCCCTCGCCCGCCCTCGACCCTCCTTTCTTCGCCGACCTCTTTTCTGGCTTTGTCTCGTACGACCAGCTTGCGGCCGCGCTCGGCGGCGCGCCCGCGGCGGGCCGCGCGGTCGGGGGCGCGCCCCCCTCGACCCCCCCGTCCCACGTCCGCATGCGGGGCCCTGGCGGCGACGGCGTCGCCGACGTGGCGGTGACCACCCTGCCCGGCCGCCTGGAGGCGGCGCCGCCAGGGTCGCGGCGGCCGGGCCTGGTGGCCGCGCTCGCGGCCGCCGCGCTCGGCGGCCGCCGCGCGCGCGGGCCGCCCGCGTTCCGCTGCCACCTGTACGCGCTGTCGTTGCCGGCGCACGTGCTGGCGGCACGGTTGCTGGGCGTGGAGGTGGGAGGGGCGGGTGGAGGAGGCGGGGGAGGGGGAGAGGGTTGACCGCCCCGAGTTTCGTTGCTGCTCGTTCCACGCCGCCCGCCCTCAGCCCCCCGCCCCGCGCGGCCCGTGCCGCTTGCGATCGTAAAAGGCGTCGATGCGGGACACGCCCAGGTTGACGATCTTGGGGCAGCCGTCTCGCTGAGGGGAAGGACGCGGGACGGGCGCGGGGGGGTCGGCCGGGCGCCGCGCGCGGCCCTGCCGCCCTCTCCTCCTCCCTCCCCCTCTCGCACGCACGTCTTTCTCCGTCAGCGTGCACTCCTTGCAGTAATACGCGTCCGCGACGCCCACCCCGCCGCACACGACGCACCGGCCGGCGAGGGAGCCGTAGTTGCACTCGTCGCACACGCGGACGAGGGTGGCAGGGCGAACGTAGGAGTCGCAGACGACGCACTTGCCGTCACCTAAAGAGGAGAGGAAGAGGGAGGTGGGCGGCAGCGTGATTGGGATCGCGCAGCGGCCGCCGTCGCTCCCTCTCTCTCCCGCCCGAGCTCTCACATTTCTCGCACAGGCGGCCGATGGCTGGGGAGGCGGGAAGGGTGACGTGAAGCCGGGCCGCGGCGTGTCTGTCTCTGGCCCCCCTTGTCCTCCACTCTCACCGATGCCCGGCTGCTTGCGGCACATGATGAGGTCGGGCTGGTGGCGCGCCATGGCGGCCCGGCCGCGGCGGCCGCAGTAGGATGTGTGGGGCAGCCCGCCGCCGGCACGCCGGCGCCACTAGCCGCCGCCACAACGCCGCCCCGCCCCCCGCCTGTCGCCGCCGGCCGGAGCGCGGCGCACATGGCGCCCAAGCGGGACGCCCGGCGACGGGGCCCACAATCTGCCGCCGGCGGCCGCCGTGTCGACCCCGCCGCGGCTGAAGTGGAGGTCCTGAACGCCTGGATCGAGGCGTCGGCGCCCGAGCGCGGCACCGACGCCGGCGCGGCGCCGCTCGCGTGCGCGCCCGCGACCCCCCACCCGCCCATGGCCGGTCGCCGCCGCTTTGACGAGCTCCCCCTGTCCCGCGCCACGCTGGCGGGGTTGAAGGACGCGTCGTTCACCCGCATGACCGCCATCCAACGCGCCGCCCTGCCGCACGCGCTCGCGGGGCGGGACGTGCTGGCGGCGGCCAAAACGGGGTCCGGCAAGACCCTGGCCTTTCTCATCCCGCTCCTGGAGACCCTGCATCGCGAGCGGTGGGGGCGCCTGGATGGCCTGGGCGCGCTGGTCATCGCGCCGACGCGGGAGCTGGGGTCTCAAATTTTTGCGGTGCTCGCGCGCGTCGGCGCCAAGCACCCCTTCTCGGCCGGCCTCCTCGTCGGCGGCCGGGACGCGGCCGCGGAAGCGGCCCGGGTGCAAGGTGGGTGTGGGAGGAGAGGGGTGGTCGAGTGTGGGGCGGGCCCGCGGCGACCGCCGCGACCCCCTCCGCCCCCATTCCTCCCTGCAGGCCTCAACATCCTCGTCGCCACCCCCGGCCGCCTCCTCCAGCACCTGGACGAAACCCCCGGCTTCACGTGCGACGCGCTGCGCGTGCTGGTGCTCGACGAAGCCGACCGGTTGCTCGACGCCGGCTTCGCGCGCGCGCTCGACGCGATCCTCGCGTCGCTGCCGCCGTCCCGGCAGACCCTGCTCTTCTCCGCGACGCAGACCAAGTCCGTGGCCGCCCTGGCCCGCCTCGCGGTGACCGACCCGGAGCGGGTGACGCCGCACGAGCGCGCGGGCGCGGCGCCGACGCCCGCGCGGTTGCGGCACGCGTACGCGGTTGCGCCCTTGGACCGCAAAGCAGACGTCGTGTGGGCGTTCCTGCGCGCCCATCTGCACAGCAAGAGTGTCATCTTCTTCGCCACGTGCAAGCAGGTGGGGGGAGGGGTGAGGGAGGGCGGTTTGGGGGGTGCCCGGGCGACGCCTCGCGCGCCCACACCCTTTCTCTCTTCTCCCGTCCTCTCAGGTCCGCTTCTTCCACGAGGCTTTCCGCCGCCTGCGCCCCGGCGTCCCCCTGCGCGCCCTGCACGGTAAAATGAAGCAGGGCGCGCGCGCGGCGGCGGTCGACGCGTTTGCGCGCGCGCCCGGCGGTGCCGCCCTCCTCGCCACCGACGTCGCCGCGCGCGGCCTGGATTTCCCCGCCCTCGACTGGGTCCTGCAAGCCGATGCGCCGGATGACGCAGACGCGTACGTGCACCGGGTGGGGCGGACGGCGCGGCACGACGCCAAGGGGCGGGCGCTGCTTTTGCTGGCGCCGTCGGAGGTCGAGGGCGCGCTCAAGGCGCTCGCCGCGGCAAACATCGAGCCCCGCAAAGCCGCTCTCAACCCGGGCAAAGCGGCGCCCGTGACCCCCGCCCTCGCCGCTCTAGCCTCGAAAGACGCGGGCGTCAAGGACGCCGCCGCGCGCGCGGTCTCTGCCTACCTCCGCTCCGTCGCGCTGCAACCCGACAAAGGCACCTTTGACGTGCATGCGCTGCCGGCGGCCGAGTTCGCGGCGAGCCTGGGGCTGGCGGCCGCGCCGCGGCTCAAATTTTTGAGGCGGCCGCGGAAGGAAGAAGTGGAGAAAGGTGGCGCCGACGACGCGTCGAGCGAGTCAGAATCGGACGCGGGCGACGAGCCAGGCACGAGCGAGCTCAAGCCTGACGCCGGCGGTGCCAGCGACGGCGACGGCGACGGCGACGGCGGCGCCGACTTTTTCGTCGTCAAGCGCCGCGCCGCGCCGGACGCCGCCAACCCTCTCATCCCGCCACCCTCCCCCACCCCCGCACCCCCAAAGAAGCGCAAGCGGTTGCGCATCCTGCCGGGGGGGGCGGGGTCGGTGGGGAGAGGGGAGCGGGTCGTGTTTGACGACTCGGGCGTCGCGCGGCCGCCGCTCGCCGCCCTCGCCGCCGACGTGACCGCGTCGACCCGCCCCACCTCCACCTCTGGCCTGGACGTGGGCGAGCACGCCACCCCCGCCGAGCGCCTGGACGCAGCGGCCGCCGCGCTGCGCGCGCGGGACGCGGGCGACCGCGCGGCCTACAAAGCGGAGCGCAAGCGGCGGGCGAACGCCGCGGCGGAGCGGCGGGCGGCAGCGCGCGAGGCGGAGGACGAGGGTGGGAGCGGGAGCGACGAGCGCGACGGCGGGGAGCGGCGCGTCCGCCTGCGCCGTCCCCCCTCGCCCTCGCCCCCCCCGCGGCCGCCCACCGCGCCCGACGTCGCGTGCATGGGCATGGCGCGCAAAGCGGACGCGGTCGTCGACGTGGCGGCGGCCGAGGCGGCCGCGCTCGCGCTGCTGCGTTCGCGCCGCCGCGCGGCCGAGGCGCGCTGAGAGGGGAGGAGGGAGATGTGGCGGCGCATTCTCCCGATTTGGCTAGCGTGCGTGTGGGGCGCATCGACCGCGGGCGGAGGGAGAGACAAGGGGGTGAAGCGCCGGCGGCGCGCGTCACAAGGGGCCAGCAGCGCGGGGCGCCGCTGAAAAATATCGGGCCCTCCACACTTCGCGCGGGGGTCCGTCTCCTGGAAATGAAAAATGAGGGCAGGGAAAAAGGGGGGCGCGGCGGCGGCAGGGGAGCGGGGTGACGGGAATGTGTCGGCGGGTCTCTCGCCTGCCGCCGTCGCGTGGGAGGGGGTGGGGGGAGGGTGTGGTGGTGCGGTGTGTGTGGGCAATACGGGTTCGTCGGTCGCCGCCGAGGTGGGGCGGGGCGGCGACGACGAGCCAAGGGTGGGTCGGTCGTCTCGACTCGCTCATGCGGACGTTTTCTTGCTGCCCAGGCCAGCCAGGGGCGCCCAGTCGACCAGCTGCAAAACATGCAGCTCGGCGGCGGCGAGCGCGGGCACGGACGCGCCGGCGAGCAACGCGAGCGCGGCGCCGCGCGGCGCCGCGCCGCGCGCGTCGACCGCCTTGGCCGCCACCCACAGGCAGGCGGCCAGGCCGGCGCGGCGGGGGCAGCGGGCGCCGGCAGAGGTTAGAGTGGCGGGGCAGAGGCGGGATTCGACGCGGCGAAACAGGTGGAGCGCGAGCGCGAGCGCGCCGCCGCTGGGGGAGCCGCCGCAGGCGCGGCCCCAGTGGGCGACCAGGGCAGCGGAGGTGACGGTGGAGGTGGTGGGAGGAAGAGGGGCGGCGGCCGCGACGGCGGCGTTGAGCGCGCCGGCCGCCGCGAGCACGCGGCGCGCGCGCGCGCGGGAACGGGCCGACGGCGCCAGAGACGGCGGCGGTGGCGCCAGAAGGCGCGCTTCACACACGCTGCCGCCGTCGGAGGCGGCGGGGGAAGAAGAGGGGCGGGAGCGGCCGGTCTGGGTCGACGCGGCCGAGTCGGCCGCGCCGGGCGACGCGCGCGGCGCTGCCGCCAGCAGCAGCGCCTTGGCGTCGGCCGCCGCGGCGGCAGCGGCCGCCATGTGCGCCCCTGCCGCCGCGGCCAGTTCAGCGGCGGACGCCCGCCGTTTGAGGGGCGCGGGCCGGGAGGAGGAAAAGGCGCCATCGGCGGCCGGCGAGCCGGAGCAGGAGGAAGCGGCCGAGGGGGGGCGGCGCTTGATGCCGCGGGGGGCAGAGGGCGCGCCGGGGGTCGGCGGGCGCGGGGGCGGAGCGGGGGCGGCCATCGAACGCGAGCGGCAGGGAGCCAGCCAGCCACGAGGGGTCGCGCGCCAAGGCTTGGGCCGCGCCGGATCAGAGAGTCATGCCGGCCGCCATGCTGGGTCGCTCCTCGTGATCAATGGCTGTTTGGCGTGGGGGGGGGTGAGGGGGTCGGCCGCAGGGAGGCAGGCGGGGGCGGGAGGCCTCGGCCGGCCTCTCATGCGTGTGCGCGCCGGCGGCACGCCCCAGCGCCCGAAAGCCGCCGCCGCCGACCCTGACCGCCGACAAAGGGCACACCCTTGGTCCCGTGTGCGACCAGGGGGGGTCGGCCTGGTGGGCGCAACGCGCGGGAGGCCGAGAAAAGGGGAAAGCGCTCCGACCCCCCGCGCCAAGCCGCGCGCGCAGCACGCCGCCGCCGCCGCCGCCTTCATACGGCCGCCCGTGCACATACCTTGGGTCTTCTTCTCGAGCTATGCGGCTAGGTGGCCGGCGCGGCGAGCGGGAGGCGACACGCGGCGGCGCGGCGGACTGACTGATGGGCGACGCCCGCCCGGCAGAAAGGGGCCCGATCAAGGGGCCACGACGTTGCTGGTGACGTTGGCGCGGTGCCCGGCCGAGCGCCGGGGGTGGGACAGAGGGGGAGCGGGGGTCGCAGAAGTGCGAGCGAGCAGAGCCTCGCGCGTCTCTCTCACCGCCCACCCCCCGCCGCCGCCTCCGAGCCCCGCGCCCGCCCGCCGCCATACCCGCCGTCGGCTCGGACGCCGCGCCGGCGCCGCGTGGTCCGACTCGCTTCGAGAGGGTCGGGAGGGGGCGGCGCGCGCGGCGCCGCGCGCACGCGGCCTCCCTGGGCGCCCGCCCGTCGGTCCGACCCCGAGCCACCGTGACGCGACGCGGGGGCACCGCCCGGCGCCGCCCCGATCGGCCAGGGCGGGCGGCGTGGCGTCGGTCGGTCCCTCGGCCGGCGCGCGCGCGCGCGCGCGCAGCGCGCCTTTTCGACGGCGGGCGCCCCGAGGGCGCGGCTGGGGCGGCGCAGATCTGACGCCGCATGCCGGGCGCGCCTCGGCCAGGCCAGGGCGGCGGCAGCGCGCGGAGAGGTTTCGCGGCGGCGCCCGCGCCGACACCACTCTCGCCGCGGCCACCAAACCGCCCTCCCACCCACCCCCAAACACCATCATGGCGCCCACCGTCGACTCGGCCGCTAACGGCCGGCAGGTGGGCAAGGCGCCGCGGGCGCGATGGCGGGAATCGCGCGCCGACGGCCCGCGCGCGGACGCGGCCGGCACGCCGCAATGACGAATCGATCGCGGGTGGTAACGGCCGTCTGCCGCGTGCGCGGGAGGCGCCGGCGCGGGCACGGGCGCGCGCGGCGCGGCGCAGCAAGCACCCGAACGTTTGGGCGCGCCACGCGCCGGCGCGGCGCCCGCCGCCCGCCCGCGGCCCATGCAGCGACCTACGCGGCCCGTGGGAAGCACGAGCGCGCGCGCGCGATCGCGCGCGCACGATCGCCTGCGCGCGCGCGCAGGCGGCGACGGCCGCCGGCGATGCAGCGATCCGATTGGTGCCCGCCGCCGCGCCGCCGCGCCGGCAGCGCGCGCCCGCAGTGCCCGCGCGTGCGCGCGAGGGAGACGGCCTGCGCGTTGCCGCAGCGGCGGTGGTTGGCAGCGCCCGTGATGCGCGCGCGCCGCCCGCGCCGTCCTCCCACGCGCCCGCACACACCCCGATCTTCGCTCTCCAGTTCAAGGTCAAGGACATCTCCCAGGCCGACTTTGGCCGCATGGAGATCGAGCTGGCCGAAGCCGAGATGCCCGGCCTCCTCGCGTGCCGCACCGAGTTCGGCACCGCCCAGCCCTTCAAGGGCGCCCGCATCGCCGGCTCCCTGCACATGACGATCCAGACGGCCGTCCTCATCGAGTCGCTGACCGCCCTGGGCGCCGACGTGCGCTGGTGCTCGTGCAACATTTTCTCCACCCAGGCAAGAAAGGGTTGTGGGGGTCTGGGAGTGGGTGACATTGGGGGGGGGGGGGGGGGGCCGGAAGGGGCGCGGCGGCTGCCGAACCGGGGGCCCCCCCGGGGGCCCGGGGGGGGGTCGCCCGGGGCCGCCGCCGGCCGCCCCCCCCCCCCCCCCCCGGCCGGGGCGCGGCGGCTGCCGCAGCGGCGGCCGCCGCGGCGGCCGGGACGTTCTTGTCGTTTTGTTTTTCGATCGCCCACCCGCGCATCCCCCCCCCCTCCCCAGGACCACGCCGCCGCCGCCGTCGCCCGCGACTCGGCCGCCGTCTTCGCCTGGAAGGGCGAGACCCTGGACGAGTACTGGTAGGGTGGAGAGGATTGAAGGGGAGAGAGGAGGGCGCGCGCGCGCGCGCCGGTGCGTTCAACCCACGCACCCCACCCCACCCACCCTCCCCTCCCCCAGGTGGTGCACCGAGCAGATGCTCACCTGGCCCGACGGCGAGGGCGCCGACCTGCTCGTCGACGACGGCGGCGACGCGACGCTCCTCATCCACGAGGGCGTCAAGGCGGAGGCCGCGTACAAGGCCGACGGCACCCTCCCCGACCCGGCGTCGACCGACAACCCCGAGTTCCAGATCGTGCTCCGCGTCATCAAGGAGGGGCTCCCCAAGGACCCGACCAAGTGGACGCGCATGGCGGCGCGCATGGTGGGCGTGTCCGAGGAGACGACGACCGGCGTCAAGCGCCTCTACGAGATGCAGGAGGTGGGAAGGGGGGGGGGGCGGGAGGGAGGGGCGGGGTTCGGCGGCGGTGGGGGGCCGGCGCGCGCGGGGCGACCCCGACCCTCTCCCCCCCCCCCCCCCCCCCCCCGCCCCCCGGGGAAAACCCCCCCCACACCAACAAAAAACAGAAACAAAAAAAAAAAAAAAAAAAC
>Ga0315289_10001447_pt1 | contig 37009 bp, 41 predicted proteins | sample YL17G11_40_MG_FD_203452 | JGI IMG/M metagenome (GOLD analysis project Ga0315289, IMG submission 203452) | Sediment microbial communities from Yellowstone Lake, YNP, Wyoming, USA - YL17G11_40 | ecosystem: Environmental > Aquatic > Freshwater > Lake > Sediment | place: USA: Wyoming | collected...
TACGGCTGCCGCGTCGAGATAATGTTCGAGCCCTAGGTGCTGATTTCTATGCGTTTGGCAGCGATAAACAGACAGCTTTGCAAACCCGACAAATGCAGGCAGGAATGCGTTGCTGTCTGTCCCATTAACCGCGCAGGCAAGAAATGTTGTTGGGTTGATAATGAGATCAAGAAGGCCCGCATCGATGAGGATCTATGCATAGGTTGCGGGCTCTGCGTCAAGCGATGTCCGTTCAAGGCCATAGACGTGGTCAACACGCCTGAAAAACTGAAGGAGTCACCCATCCACCGCTTCGGTCCGAATCTCTTCACGCTCTTCCGTTTGCCCTTCCCGGTAAAGGGCGAGGTCGTAGGCCTTCTCGGTCCGAACGGCGTTGGCAAGACGAGCGCGCTGAAAATTCTCTCGGGCGACATCGTGCCCAACCTCGGCACCGACAGACCGGCCGCGCCGTCCGCGTTGGTCAAGGTGTTCCGGGGCACGGAACTGCAGGAGCATCTTGAGCAGCTGACACACAAAAAGTTGCACGCGGTCGTTAAACCGCAGAACATCGAAGGACTTGCAAAGGTGGAGGGCACCGTGCTGGAGCTGCTGAATCACTATAATGAACGCGGCGACATGGAAAAGATAATCAGGGAGCTTGATCTGACAGCGGTGCTGGAGAGATCGTTGGATCAGCTGTCCGGCGGCGAGTTGCAACGCATCGCAATTGCCATTGCAGCAAGCCGCGTAGCGGACGTTTATTATTTTGACGAGCCATCGAGCTACTTGGATGTGCGCCAGCGTCTTGCGGCCGCCAAGCTTATACGAGAACTGGCGGCGGGCGCGGCGGTGATCGCCGTCGAGCACGATCTTGCAACGCTCGACTATCTCGCAGACCGCATACACATCTTCTATGGCGTGCCTGGCGTGTACGGCATTGTCAGCAAACCCTACAGCTGTCGCGTGGGCATCAACGCATTCCTTGACGGCTACATCAAGGAGGACAACGTGCGCTTCAGGCCAGAATCGATAGATTTCAGGATTTCGAAGAACGCGCAGACCTCCACCGCCCAGTCGGTGTTGTCATGGGACAAGCTGACGAAAAAATTCAAGGGCTTTACGTTGGATATTGAGGAAGGCAACCTGCTCTCCGGAGAGGTGCTAGGCATATTCGGCGCAAACGCCCTGGGAAAGACGACGTTCGCAAAGATATTGGCGGGCGAACTGAAACCGGACAGCGGAAAAATTGAGAAGACAGTGAAAATTTCCTACAAGCCCCAGTACATAAGTTCTGATTTCAAAGGCACGGTCGCCGAACTTCTCGGCACAACAGCGAACGTATATTCGGAAGAATTCCGTTCGGACATCCTGCGGCCGCTCGAACTAGAGCGCTTGCTCGAAGCAGGCGTATCGACGCTCTCCGGCGGCGAACTCCAGCGCGTCGCCATCGCCATGTGCCTCGGCAGGAACGTCGACGTCTACCTTCTCGACGAGCCATCAGCTTTCCTTGACAGCGAGCAGAGGCTTGCTGCAGCAAAGACCATAAGAAAAATATGCGAGCGCAAGGGCTGTTCCATCATGGTGATAGATCACGACCTGCTTTTCCTCAGCTATCTGGCTGACAGGGCCATGCTCTTCACAGGAACATCGAGCGTTGAGGGAAGCGCCGAACAGATGAAATTGACCGAGGGCTTCAACAAGTTCTTGGCAATCCTGGGCATAACCTTCCGAGCAGACCCGGCAACAGCAAGACCGCGCGCAAACAAGCCCGACAGTCAGACAGACAAAGAACAGAAAACTGCTGGAAAATATTTCGTCATCTAGTGTCCGACGGAAGTGTAGTTCTTTAGGCCATATCTCCAAGAAGCGTATGCTATGGCCAGTAGCGCAATGCCAACAACGGGCGTCGCATATGCAAAGGGCATCCATTGCACGTTTTGGAAAAAGAACTGCGACGGGTAGAAGCTGACAAAACCTATCGGGAAAATATATGTCAGTATCCAGACCAATGACATACTGTAGATGTCCATAGGATATTCAGCGAAGCGTATCGCGCTCCAGAACATTTCCATGAGCGATCGTACTGTCGTTACCCAGAAGGCCATGGAACTGATGAAGAGCGTTATCGCAAATATCACCATGATTGAACCGGACATGAGTAATGCAAATGCCAAAATCATCTGCGGTGTCCATGCGATTCCCAGCATGGAAGAGGAATAGAGCAGAAGCATTATGCCTGCCGCCACGTCTCCGAACCCGTCCTCGTCTATGTTTCTCATGATTATCACCGCGAGCGTGTTTATGGGACGGAGCATATACCTATCGAGGTTGCCTTTCCGAATCAGATGGTCCATTGACCAAGGCGAGCAACCTGTAAGGAAAACGTGCCATATTCCGGTGGTCAGTGCGACAAAACCGAACATGAATAGCAACTGGGCAAAGCTCCAGCCATTGAGTGTTGGGATGTGCTGGAAAATGACCCAGAAGAATACTATCGTGGTAACGTTGGTCAAGAAAATTGCGACTATGCCTATTACGAAGTCCAGCTTGCCCTCGGCCCACACCTGGATGTTACGTTTTATGAATTCGAGATAAACCCTGAGATAATGTCTTACGCGCATTCAACCACCCTGTATGACTACCCTCTTTATCGATATCCGCCAAAGCACGTAGGCGATCGCGGAAAGGGTCGCTGCCCATGCAAGTTGCATGAGTATGCTTGATAGCACGGCGTCCCCGGCAATCGTTCCGGTGTATATCAACAGCGGGGCAGAGAAGACTGCCTGGAACGGGAGCATGTTCAGCAGGTTCTGGGACCAGATGGGAAAGAACGAGAGCGGTATGATGGCGCCGGACGCCAACTCAGAAATGATTATTCTGGAGAGCCGCATGCCCCAGATGTATCCCGCTGTCCAGAACGCCCACATGGCCGTTATGAACACCAATGTGTAGTTGATCATATATCCGAGGAACAGGCTGAGAAAGAACGCCAGCGAAACCGGGCCCGCTATTCCGAGAAAAATGAACGCAAAAAGGATGATTGGCGCCTTTGTTATCAGCCAGCTGAGCACATCACCGCTGTCTCTGGAGAAGCACAACATGGGATAGCTGAGGGGTTTTATCAGCGCCCCAGCTATCGAGCCCGTTTTCACCTCTTCTTCCACCCAGTACTCGGTGTTGGGGTTCATGAACGAGCGCATGACGACCGAGATGGCCGTATAGGTCATCATCATTGTAAAAGTGAAGCCGCCGATTATGGGTTCTGGCGATGAATTGTATATCGCCGCCCAGATGAACCAGAGAACTGCCAGCTGTATGAACGGATTGACTATGCCTACGATAAAATCGAGCCGATAGGTCAATTGTTCCTTTAGACGAACTAGCATTATTGCAGTGTACTGGCTAAGCGCCATCAGATACCCTCGCTATAGATCTTCCTGATTGTTTCCTCTATGGATGGCTCCTGGGTTGCTATGTCATCGACGCCGTATCGCGAAAGTACGTGTTTTATGACCGCGGCTACCGTTGTCTTTCGGATGTTTATGCCTATGACTGCGCGATCGCCTTCCCTGTTCACAATTTTCGCTCCGCTAGGCAGGACTATCTTTTTTGGTGAAGGCTCCTTGAAGTCGACGATCAATGCACGCTGCGTCGCAACGCGCTCGCGGAACTTTGAAGTGAGTCCGTCATAGATTATTCCGCCCTTGTCTATGATTATCGTGCGTGGACAGAGCTCCTCGATGTCGCCCATGTCATGGGTCGTCAGGATTATCGTCATGCCGTTCCTGTTCTGCTCCTTGAGGAACTCGCGTATGCGGAACTTCGCCTCGACGTCCAAACCGATGGTCGGCTCGTCCAGGAAGACTATCTTCGGGTTGTGCAGCAGCGAAGCCGCCAGATCGCAGCGCATTCGCTCGCCCAGCGAGAGCTTTCGTACCGGCTGGTGCAGGTACTTGTCCAGCTCGAGCACTTCCGTGAAGCGTTTCATGTTCTCCTTGTAGACGTCCATCGGGACGGAGTAGATGTGCCTGAGCAGGTCGAACGTATCCTTGACGGGCAGGTCCCACCACAGCTGCGTTCGTTGGCCGAACACCACCCCAACGTTCTGCGCATACTTCTGCCTGCTCTCGTATGGAACGAGCCCCATGGCAGTGACCTTTCCGGACGAAGGCGTCAGTATGCCCGTCAGTATCTTTATCATGGTGGACTTGCCGGCGCCGTTCGGTCCGATCATTCCAACGAACTCGCCTTCCTTTATCTCGAAAGAGACGCCGTTCAGCGCGCGTATCACTTTATACTTACGGCTAAGCAAGGTGGCCAAGCTGGCTTTCAGTCCGGCCTTCTTCTTCAGCGTCCTGAATTCCTTTTTCACATTTTTTACTTCTATGATGTTTTCGGGCATTCACTCGCCTCTTTTGGTTCATTCTTCATGCGCATGTTTATATTCGAACGGCACGATATAAAATCATGGTTCTGATGTGCCGCAACTGTAATGGCACGAATCTTCAAGGGATACGCAGCTCAAACCCCAAGTCCTGTGATGTGAGCTATGTCTGCTGCGACTGTGGTTCCGAATTTTGATATACGGGTGTCTAATTCCTGTGTAGAAATCATTTGCGCATCATACTAGACACCAAGTATAGATTGGCATAAAAACTATTTAAAATCGGCGGTTCAAAACATTTTCTGTATCATGCTGCGCATCCTGTCCCACGGCAATGCTATCCACACCGCGGCTATCAACAGGCCGTTGGCAGCACCCACGAGCACGTCCATTATCCAATGGGCGCCAAGGCCGATGCGCGATAGCGCGACCAACCCGGCAAATATCAACAGCGGAATCCTTGTTTTCGGGTAGAAATAACCGATGATGGCCGCTGCCATGAAAGCCATCTGCGCATGGCCGGAAGGCATGCTGAGCCCGTATTCATGAACTGGTTCGAATAGTTCGAATGTCAGAATTTCATACGGCGGTCTGGGCCTTGCTATAATGTTTTTCAGAGCAAAGGCGATTGCCGCATTGAACCATATGCCTAAGAACAGCACAGCGCCTGCCTTGCGAGCTGATAATTTTCTGCCGACTTTGCTGAACTGTCCCCAGAAAAATATGCAAGCCGCGACCGCCAACCACACTGCCATTGAGCCGGCATTGGTTATGAATGTCCATACGGGCACAGCGACAGATATCATGTTGAACAACGCCAACGATGCGGTCCCATCGGTCACCAGCAGACCGTACAGCAAGGCCAATGCGTATGCAAACGGTATCTCAAAATCGCGGCGCATATAAAGAATTGATATCCTATATAAAAAGGTTTGAGATGGTTGCATGAAGTACGAGTACATGGGCATGGCGCTCGACGTCGAAAAGGACGTCTACGAGCCGGCCGAGGACTCCGAACTATTGGCAGAATCGCTGGAAATAGTGCCAAGGATGGACGTCCTGGACATGGGATGCGGCTGTGGTCTGTTGGCGATACTGGCCGCCAAGGCTGGCGCTAACGTGACTGCCGCCGATATCAATCCCACAGCGGTCGCATTGACCCATAAGAACGCCAACGCGAACGGCGTTACTGTGAAGACCGTTCTTTCCGACCTTTTCATGAATCTCACCGGAAAATTCGATTTGGTAATCTTCAATCCGCCGTACCTTCCGGACAAGGACATCATCGGTGGCAGTGAGATGTGGAGCAAACGCGATACCATCGAGCGTTTCATTAGCCACGTCGGCGCTTATCTGAAGCCCGAAGGAACGGTCCTTTTGCTCGTCAGTTCTTTGACCCCGCTGAGTGATATCGCTTCCCTCTTCAACAGGAACGGTTTCTCCGCAGACGTCATGGCCCAGCGCAAAGTCCCTTGGGAAACGCTCTCCGTCCTCCGCGCAAGGCGAACTTTATAAGCCAGCCGCCGAATTATTTTAGTCATGGGCAGCAAACTGGTCGTTGCTGTGATTTTGACGTTCCTTCTACTGCTACCGCTGGTCGCTGCCAAGAACGTTGTTTTTGTAACAGGCAATGATGCCTGTCATCGCGGTAGCTGCTCCTGCCTCGGAGCGGACGAGGCGGCGTTCTGCGATAGGATGAAAACGAACCTGGGCTTTAACGTAACGATAGTTGGCGAGAGCTATGCCATCGCGAACGACAGCCTGGAATGGTGGCCGTGGGTAAGCAACGCGAACCTGATATTTCTTGGTGACACCAGCTATCGAACGGCGAACGTGAGTGGCGACAGGGACAGGTTCTGCGGAAACGTTTCTCTGGTCACCGCAGACCGCAAGGTCTTCGCCACGTTCATCAACGCATACATGAATGGCACGAACACGTCAGGCTGCGCCTTCAGTCCGCAACTGACCATGGTAGATTTCAGCGTCTCCACCAACAATACATGCGGAGCAACAGCAACGCCTTCCAACTTTCGTAAACTGGCAGAAGGCTATATCACTTCTGCTATGGCAAGCGAACCCGTGTTGTACACGGCAAACTCGCCCGTGAAGATCCACGGTCCGGCTTCGCCTTCTGTTCCTGTCGGTTGGATCGGCATGGCCTGCCCAAATCCGACGGGCGTGTTCTCTGTGCTCAGTACGTCAAGCAAAGGCGTGTTCTGGGGCATGGAAAAGGCGACGCTTTTCACGAACGATGCCTGGGGTCTGTTCGACAGGACGATATGGGATGTTCTGGGAGAGACCGGCTGGGTAGTAACGCCATATTTGATACCTTCCACACCGACGACCAATGGCACCGCTTTGGTAGTTGCAAAGGTCACGGAGCGCGGACAACTGATAGGCGCCAGCAACATCGTCAATTTCACGCTCGGCTCAATGAACGGTAGCCTGACCTATCAGAACGGCTACTGGCTCGGCGGCTCGGTTGCCATGCCACCGGCCGGCGCCTACACGCTCGACGTGAAGGGATGGGACGCATCCATGATGCGCGGCTCGTCCAATCAGTCGGTCACCGTCGGTACGTTGAATGTTGCAATATCATCGGGCGATTACATGCCAGGTCAGGACTATACCATCATAGCAAACGTTACAAACGGATCGGAAGTTCAGCCAACAACCGTCTACTTCAGCATCTGGAACACCACGAACTGGACGCGGATGATATCCAATCAGCCCATGGCCCTGTCGGGCAACCAGTATACGGCAGCCGTGCTCGGTAGCGAGACGGCGAGATGGGTCGGGACGTTGTTGATTGAGGTAACGGCCGGCAATGCCACGTTGAGCGGCGGAAGTTACAAGTATGTGATGATCGCTTCCGCCCTTACGGGTAATCTTACCGTCGACAAGACGAGCTATAAGCCCGGGGAAATAGTCAACCTGAGCTTGACAACGCCGTTCCCGCCGAACGTGACAACCGCCAATATGACAATCATCGATTCAGCAGGAACAGAAACGCCTCTGGGTGGCATGACACGTGTCAACTCGACGCTATGGACGATGAGCTATACGCTGCCGCCCGGCTCATTAAATGGAACGCACATTTTCAACGCGAGCTTCACGGACGGGGTACGTAGCAGCTGGACATCACGCACAGCTGATGTCAAGCCGTATGAAATCTACTTCTCAAAGAACAAGGCACTGTACGCAACCGGAGAATCGGTTGCAATGACCGTACAGATAGTCAATGCATACACCACCGCCATAAATTTTTCCATCGCAATCGTAGTTGCTAATCCATCCAACGCAACCACCGCCATAGGCAATGGCACCATCACAGGCAGCGGCAGCTGGAACACGAGCTGGCAGATACCCACGACGGCCGAAGGCGGCACATACACGCTTACTGTTAACATATCAGACACTGTAAACCCTTCACGCATAACAAACCTCTCCGATAGTTTCATGGTAAATACGACCGCCTATCTCTCGGTGAGTCCGGTAAGCTGGTCCCTGAATGTGACAACACCGAACCGCTATACGCAGACCTTCGTGCTGAACAACAGCGGCGGTTCGGATATGGAAAACATAACCATCACGCCGAGCGCGGCCATCGCACCTTTCATAGACGTCTCGCCCTCTATCATAGCGTTGCTGTCGCGAGGAAACAGCACGAACCTGACCGTAGGTTGGAACGCGAGCGTTCCAGTTACCCACATGGGAACACTAGTCGTTGCCGCTGCCGGCCACCCGGCAATGGTTACCGTTCCATTAACGCTCAGTATGGTTACCGGCGGATTTGTCGCCACACAGAACTGGCTTTCGGTCGACCCGTCAGCGATAGTAAATACCACCGTGGCTGGCACGAGCTGGGATGCGACGTTCACCCTCTCTAACTCCGGCACGGCGCCATTGACGAGCATAGAAGCGGTTGTAAGCGAGGCGCTGAAGGGCATGGTGACGTCGAAGGAAATCCCGACCAGCGTGCCTGCAGGCGGCTCGGCAACGCTCAAACTGGCCATCGATACGGCAGGGGCGAGTGCGGGCAGCGTCACCGGTACCGTTCAAGTGAAAAGCTCGGCCGGCACAGCCGACATTACCGTCAGCATAAAGATTGTAGGTGATTTGGGCGTTGAAGCCGACACGCTCGCTAGCGAGCTCGGCGAACTGTCCGTGAACGCATCGGCGGTTGCCGCAGGGGGAAAGGATGTCACTGCCGTTACGACATTGATAGATAGTACGTCCAAACTTTTGACAGAGGCGCGCACGGCATGGGGGTCCAACGACTATGCGACAGCCGATGCCAAGATAGGGGAGGCGAAGTCGAACATCGATAACATAAAATCGCAGCTCCTGTCCCTATCAAGAGCGCCGGCCTCGCCTCAGACGAGCAGCGGGATCATATGGGCCGTTGCGGCCGTCGTGATAATCGCGATAGCGGGCGTGACCGTGTTCAAGTTCAAGAACCAGTTGAAGGAGCTCATCGATCGCCTGCTTAAGCGCAAGCCGAAGGCACCGCCTGCACAGCCAGAGTATCCCCAGGAGGAATACGGACAGGAAGAGGAGGCGCCTCAGGAAGAAGCTCCGCCCGAGGAAGAGGGCGGCGAGAGCCGCTACAGGACCGAATGGTACTAACTTAAAAGTTCTCAGGACAATCCATTTTTATGCCTGTTAATGCAAGGCCGGAATTCTTCAAGGCCCAAAGTAGATATATCGAAGCCAGGACAAGGGAAGAAAAAATTGCTGCATTGGAGGAAATGCTGGCAACTGCGCCCTCGCATAAGGGCGCCGAACATCTGCGCGCCGAGATACGCGGGAAATTGGCCAAGCTGCGCGGACAGAAAACCAGCAAGGCGGCCCGCGCCAACATCACCATATCGAAGGAGGGCGATGCGCAGATCGCGATAATCGGTCCCACCCAGTCCGGAAAGAGCACGATGCTCGCCCAACTGACGAACGCAAAACCGAAGATTTCCGACGTGCCGTTCACTACCACCAAGCCTGAAGTAGGCGTTGCTGAATGGAAGGGCGTCAAGTTCCAGATGGTCGAGATACCATCGACCTTGGCACCCTCAATGATGTCCATAGCCGCCAATGCCGACGGCATAATTGTTATTCTTGATCCAAGGCGCGACCTGGATGAACAGCGGCATCAGATGGGTGCCACGCTCGAAAAATTCAGGATAAGGAAACCGCATATAGAGATAATCGGCAGGACGGACGTCGACAAGGAATACATCAAAGCGGCCATGTGGCAGATGCTCGGTCTGATACGCGTATACACAAAAGAACCGGGCAAGAAGCCCGAAACAAAGGCGCTTGTCTTAAAACAGGGCGCCACGGTGAGGAACGCAGCAAACGTTATTCACAAGGATTTTGTCAAGTTCTTCAAGTTCGCCAAGATCTGGGGCAGCTCCAAATATGCCGGCGATCGCGTCGGGCTCGAATACAAGCTCAAAGACGGAGATATACTCGAAATCCATGCCTGATAGCTAATTAATATATCTTCTGTGCGAATAATTCTCATGCCAGTTTCACAGAACGACCCGTCCAGCATGTGGTACCAGACCGTCGAGAAGGCCAGGGTCAAGGCGCGTAAGTTCCTTAACCAGGCCATCGCAGTCGACCAGACGACTTCGGTTGTTGTCGGCAAGCTCGTTGCCGTTGACATCGACAGACTGTGGCGCGCGAACCTTCCGTACTGCCGCCTGACCATAGCCAAGCCAGTGCGATACCGCGCAGACGGCAAGTTCGAATGCAGGATGGGCGACACCGAGCTGTTCTTCGCGAACAAGCCGGAGATGATCATGCCGCTGGTCGAGCTGAACGGCCGGTTCCCGAAAATCCATGTCGACGCGGCAAACAGGCTAAAAACAGGAGAGTGGGGTTAAATGGCAACTACGCAACTACCGGATAAGAAACAGCCTTTGGAAGAGGCGATGTGTCCAAAATGCAGGGGCGGCAAACTGCTGTTCATCGACGGCGAACTGACCAGATGGGCCACCTGCCCTATCTGCAAGTTCAAGAAGCTGGTGGCAAAGACGGACAGCCGTTCTGTGCGTGTCACACCGCTGCTCAAGCAGAATAATTCTAATTTTTAAATAGCGGCAATCCCATCCTATAGACATGCACGGTTATTCTCCAGCTGCCGCGGCAGTGTTGCGCAAGGCCAAGGCTGACATAGGCGACCGCGTCCGCATCATCCGCGGCACGACCGTTTATGAGGGCATAGTCCTTCCGAGGCCAGAGGCCGGCTCTGCGGACGAGATAGTGCTCAAGCTCGATTCCGGCTATAACATCGGAATAAAGCCGAAAGGCATCCGAATGGAAAGGGTGAAGCACGAGCAGCGCGCCATGGCAGATGCCATCGGCATTGAGAAGTGGCGCGCCGGTCTGAAACGTTCGCTGTCCTTTGATCCTAACAAGCCTACCATAACGATTTTGCACACGGGCGGTACCATAGCGAGCCGCGTGGACTATCGCACGGGCGCTGTAGTTTCATCTTTCACTCCTGCTGACATCGTGGGCATGTTCCCCGAACTAACGGCCATTGCGAACATCCGCTCGAGGCTTATCCGGAACATGTGGTCCGATGACATGCGCTTCGGGCACTATGCGATGATTGCCCAAGAGGTCGCGAAGGAGATCAAGGCGGGAGCCGACGGCATAATCATAACGCACGGAACTGACACGTTGCACTACACGTCCGCTGCGCTGTCTTTCATCTTGCAGAACCTGCCCGTTCCCGTCATCATCGTCGGTGCCCAGCGCTCTTCGGACAGGCCGAGCAGCGATGCTGGTATGAACCTGATTTGCGCCGCCAACTTCATCGTCAGAAGCGATTTCGCGGGCGTTGCTGTCTGTATGCATGCTGACATTTCGGATGATTACTGTTGGATACTGCCTCCGAACAGGATTAGAAAAATGCACACGAGTCGCAGGGACGCCTTCAGGCCCATCGGCACCAGGCCGATAGCGGCCATCGATTACAGGAACAACAAGATGCACTTCTCGGGCCTGCCGTATGCGAAGAAGGATAAGCTGCGCAGGCTCAAGGTCATGCCCAAGATGGCCGAGCGCGTCGGGATGCTCTACATTCACACCAACATGACGCCGGAACAGTTCGAATTCTACAACAAGGCCAAGTACAAGGGGCTTGTTATTGTCGGCACTGGCCTGGGCCAGACGCCTCTGCACGTCGTTGATAATCTTACGAAGGTTCATACGAAGATCAGGGCAGCCATCCAGAAGCTGACGAAGAACTGCGTGGTCGTCATGTCACCCGAGACCATCTACGGCCGCATTAACATGAACGTCTACAACAAGGGCAGGGACCTGCTCGCGCTCGGCGTGATACCTGGAGAGGACATGACGCCTGAGACGGCATTTGTAAAGCTCGCATGGTTGCTCGGCAATTATCCGCGCGTCCGTGTCGAGGGCCTAATACGCAAAAACATCGCCGGCGAGATAAACGAGCGAACAACGGAGTGGCTGGTTTAAATGGTCGAAGTGAAACTTCTGATTCAAGGATACGTAAGAAAGATAAAGGGGATTATGATAGCCTCGCCAGCTACAGTTTTGATAAAGGATAATGGTATCAACATTGTTGTTGATCCGGGTGCAAACGAAAAGAAGTTGCTGACCGCGCTTGCTAAGCAAAAATTGAAACCCAAAGACATCGATTACGTTTTTCTCACACATTATCATATAGACCACATCCTTAACATACGACTGTTTCCCGGAAAGGACATACTCGACGGTAATACTATCTACCGTGATGATAAGGAGATTGAATTTGGCGATAAACTTCCGAAAACAAGCATTCAGGCAATCGCAACGCCAGGACACGCACATGAGCACGCATGTTTGCTTGTGGATACGAAAGACGGAAAGATATGTGTTGCAGGCGATCTTTTCTGGTGGCGTGACGATGAAGAACAGAAAACAGATTTTGATAGCCTTATTTCACATGAAGACCCGTACGAAAAAAATCATGAAGAGCTTATCAAAAGCAGGAAGAAAATACTAAAAATGGCCGACTGGATAATTCCTGGTCATGGCAAGATGTTCAAGGTGAAAAAATGACGCTCGACTATTCATCGCTCGGCTTCAAGTCCGGCATCGAAATCCACAATCGACTCGCAACTAAGCACAAGCTCTTCTGCGGCTGCCCGGCGAAGCCGCTGCCGCCTGGCGTGCATCCAACCACATCGCTTAAGCGTAAGCTGCGCACCGTGCCAGGCGAGTTGGGTGAAGTGGACCCAGCAGCATTGTATGAATTCCTGCGCGCCAAGACGTTCGTTTACCATGTTTATTCGACCACGTGCCATGTCGAGGCCGATGAAGAACCGCCGCATCCGCTCAACCCCGAGGCGCTTGAGCTGGGCCTTGCGGTTGCGATGATGCTCAAGTGCACTGTACCGGATGAGGTCCACGTGATGCGTAAGACGGTCATAGATGGAAGCAACACGTCTGGTTTCCAGCGAACGGCGCTTGTCGGAACAGACGGCACGCTTCCAACGAGCCAGGGCACCGTCCACATAACGAACGTCTGCGTCGAGGAGGAAAGTGCGGGCATAGTTGAGCAAAGGGACGGCGAAATAGTCTATCGTCTGGACCGCCTGGGCATTCCGCTCATCGAGATAGGCACTGCAACCGACGTGAAAAGTCCTGAGCATGCGCGCGAGATCGCCGAAAAGCTGGGCATGCTCGTGCGCTCAACGGGCAAGTCACAGCGGGGCATTGGCTCGATCAGGCAGGACGTCAACGTCAGCATAGCCAAGGGCGCACGCGTCGAGATCAAGGGCGTGCAGGAGCTGGACCTCATTGATAAGGTCATAGAAAGCGAGGTCAGACGCCAGCTCGGATTGCTAAAGCTCAAGGATGAGTTGGCGACAAGGAACGTCGCGGTTTCCGATATCGCCGATGTCACGCGAACATTCGTCCAGACCAGGAATAAGATAATCGCTGCCCAGTTGGCGGCGGGCGGTCATGTCTGGGCCATCGCGCTGGCCGGCTGGTCGGGGCTGCTCCAATTCGAGATTTGTCCGGGACTGACGTTCGGTCGCGAGCTGGCTGACATCGCCAAGTCATACGGCGTCAAGGGCCTGATACACTCGGACGAAAACATCGCTGGTTATGGCCTGGAGATGGAGTTTGCGGATCTCCTGGGCAGGCTCAAGGCGACCCAACAGGATGCGATACTTTTGATTGCTGGAAGATCGGAGGCGGAAGCGGCGATAAAGGCTGTCCATGAACGCTGCATGCTGGCCATGAAACAGGTCCCTGCAGAAACCCGTGCTGCGAATCCGGACGGCAACACTCGCTACATGCGACCGCTGCCGGGCGCAGCACGCATGTATCCGGAAACGGACGTGCCGCCGATTCCTTTGACAAAAAATATAATTTCAGGCATCAGACTGCCCGAGACATGGGAAGTAAAACGCGCACGATATTCGAAGCTGTTGCCTGCCGATCTCGTTGACAACGTGCTGCGCAGCGAGTGGCTCGACATTTTTGAGGCATTTGCAAAATCTTACGATCCTGTTCTTGTCGCGACAACGCTCACGTCAACGCTGAGGGACTTGCGTCGCCGTGGCCATCCCATTGAAGTGCTGACCGATCAGCACCTGTCGGACATTTTCAAGGCAGTAAAGCAGGGCGTGATCGCAAAGGAGGCCATACCCGTTGTCCTCGAACGCGTGACGCACGAGCCCCAGCTCATGGTTGTCGAGGCCATAGCCAAGGCCGGGCTCGGTAGCATGTCCGATGCGGAACTGCGCAAGATAATCCGAGATATTATCGCAAAATATCCCGAGCTCGTTCAGCAAAAACGTGCGTCAGCTTTAATGGGAGAGGTCATGACGCGCGTCCGTGGCCGCGTAGACGGGAAGAAAGTGGCAGCCGCACTCGAAGCAGAGCTGGCGATGTTATAAGGACTTAAAGATTTGTCTACAAACTTCTACTATGAAAGAGTGGAACGTAGTTAGGCTGGAAGGCCCACGCAGAATGGTAAAACCTTACATATCTGGTTGTAAAGTGAAAGAGCTAGGATACATGCGTGAGGAGTTCGACCAACCGCAGGATGTCATCGATTATATGAAATCCTTGATTCCTAGGCTGAATGGAAAGCGGTTGCTGACCATTTGCCCGCGCAACGACCTGCATCATTGGACGTTCGGCTTTGTATGGCGGAGCAATGCAAAAGCGTATGTCCACATCGACGCGCACCCGGATGATTCGACATGCGGATCACTCGACGAAAACTACGGTCACCTAGGTTTTGGTTCTTTCGTGCAGTACATGCCGAAGTACGCCAAGGTGAAAGCCATCCGAATGATAGGCCCGGATGTGTCGTGGTGTGAGACGCACGAGGAATTCAAATCATATAGGGAGGAACGTGATTACCTCAATGTTCTTAGGATTGTTGACTTAGACAAGCTGGGCGTCGGTAGACGAATAGATCACCACGCCATGAAAAATTTCTTTTCCGGCACTGACGATATCTATCTGAGCATAGATCTGGATGTATTGAATGGTAGCGACGACAATAAAAATTTGTCGCTGACTGAAGACGAGCTCTTCGAAATTGTCGAATGGCTAGCCAAACATAAGAGAATAACAGGTGCGGATATATACCCAAATGTAAGCGATCCTCGTTACGACCTCGACAAACTATTGAGTAAAAAGATAACCTCATTCTAAAAATTCTATTGCATCGATTTCTCCGTCGCTGTCCATGTCTATGCCGTCTATGACGCGTGCGTGTATTTTAGGATTATACGAATTGCCCTTGCACAACTCTTCGAAGCGCTGCATGAACGCTAGCACGGCCGCCCGCGTTCCGAAGAACCGCCTGCCTGCTATTACGAGCATTGCCTTGCTCTTGTCCCAGGGGTTCTTGGTCTTCGTGATTATCGCATAGCTCTCGTCCGAGTAGGTCTTGCCCGAGACGTCGGACTTGAACTGCGTGAAGTAGTTGTTCTTGTAGGCGACGCGTACGAAGCGTATCGGAAGCTTTGCGTTGACCTTCGCCGTTACTGCATTTACTCCGGGCCCGCCGATCAGTATCAGGTTGCGTTTAAGGTCCGCTTCCCTTACTTCCGTGTCCATCTTTACCGAAGCAGCTGGCACGTAGTTGAGGAAGGTGCCGAGGAACAGCGCCAGATCCGTCGCATAAAGCCCGTCATGTCCCTTGACCTTTTCCGGTCCGTGCGGCTCGGGGCTGCCGATGACTATCAATGCGTCGAATCGTCCATCCTTAACGAACGGTTCGAGATACTCGCGATAGCTCTGGGGCATGGAGAACAGCTTGGTCGCCGGTTCCATTTCCTTCAAAGCGATCGCGAAGGCCGGTTCGGTTATGGTGTAGATGTTCGCTATCGCGCCCTGCTTCGCTTCCGTGCGCAACTTTTTTATCAGCCCCGCACTTTCTAGGCGCCTGATGTGATAATAAATTTTCTGCTCGTGCATCTTCATGCGTTTTCCGAGCTCTTTCGGGTAATCGGGCTTCTGCGCCAGCAGCTGCAGTATCCGCCACGCCGTAGGCGAAGCGGCCGCCTTAAGCTGCGCGGCTGTCAGCAGCTTTGCCGGCAGCATGCTCGTCTTTCCGTTCTCGCTTTCAATGATCCACTGCATATGACCACTATGACATTTTTTATAATACTATTAAGAATATTTTCATAAACCTTATATATAAAACATACGTATGTAAGGCAGAGCCGCGACAGGCGCATCCCCAAGGAGGTGGTCCCCAAAATCATTTCGCGCGTCCATGCCGCGGCCCTCCATTCGTGATAACTATGTGTGGCATAATAGGCTACGTTGGAAAGAGGGAAGCTGTCCCGGTGCTTTTCGAAGGTTTGAAGAACCTCGAATACAGGGGCTATGACAGCTGTGGCATGGCGGTCCTAAACGGCGGCATCAGCATCAAAAAGGACGTCGGAAAGATAGAGGAGGTACACAACAAACTTAATTTTTATGACATGAACGGCAGGACCGCGATAGCCCATACGCGATGGGCGACGCACGGTTCCGTGACGTCCATCAACAGCCATCCGCACATCTCATGCAATGCCGACGTAGCGGTCGTTCACAACGGCATCATTTCCAATTATGAACAACTGAAACGCGAGCTGGAGAGCGAGGGCCACCGGTTCAAGTCGGATTGTGACAGCGAATGCCTGGCTCACCTGCTTGAGGACGGATTCAGGAAAGGATATAAAAATATCAAAGAAAGGGCGGAAGGCAGCTATGCGTTCCTTGCCATATCTGAAAACGAGCAAGGGATACTGGCGGCAAGGAACGGCAGCCCGCTCATGATAGGCATAGGCGAGGGCGAATATTTTGCGGCGTCAGACGTCTTGGCGTTCTTGAACCACACGAAGAACGTCGTGTACTTGGAGGACGGGGAACATGCGATGCTCGGCAACGGTTGTCACGTTTTCGACAGCGACTGGAATAAGGTGCACAAAACGATTGAAACCATAGATTGGAGCCCGGAAAAAATCGGGAAAGGCGGGTATAAGCATTTCATGAACAAGGAAATATGCGAGGAACCCCAGATACTAAAATATGCGCTGGCCATACCGGACGCGAACATCAAAAAAGCGTCCGAGATGATAAACGAGCACGGTTCCGTTTATCTGACGGGGATGGGAACAAGCGTGCATGCGGCGATAACGGCCAGATACTGGTTCTCGCAGAACAAGAAGAGGATTTTTTCCATAGACTCGTCCGAACTGAAAAATGAGTGGATAGATGACGGATGTCTTGTCATAGCGCTCACGCAGTCCGGAGAGACCAAGGATACGCTCGATGCGCTCGATTATGCGAAATCGCATGGCGCAAAGACCGTCTCAATAGTAAATTCAATGATATCGAGTGCCGCGCGCAAGGCGGACTATACCATCCTTCAGAGCTGTGGTCCCGAGATCGCGGTATGCGCAACGAAATCGTTCACGTCTCAGATGATGATACTTGCGCGAATGAGCAAGGAGCTGGGCAAATTAAACGGCTCTGCGTTAGATTGGCAAAAAAGGCTTGACCACGTACCCGATTACATCGAGGAGGTTCTGAAAAAGTCTGAAAAAATAAGGACCATTGTCAAAGATTATTGCGACGTCGATAAATATTTCTTTATCGGGAACGGCATCAATTACCCGTCCGCGAAGGAGGCCGCGTTGAAGTTCAAAGAAATCACTTACAAATATGCTGAGGGCATGTCTGGCGGCTTCTTCAAGCACGGGACCATATCGCTGATAGACAGCGATTTCAAGACCTTTGCGTTCGTTTCAGAGGGCAAGAACAAGGACGACATACTGTGCAACATCAAAGAGGTCGAGGCCCGGGGCGGGAAGGTCATGAAGGTGGGCTTTGGCAAGGACTGTGAAATAAACCTGGGGCCGGCGGTGGAAGAGGAACTGACGCCGTTCGTTTTTGCGGCGGCCGGACAGCTCATAGCATACCACTATGCGGACATTCTCGGCAACGACGTGGACCAACCGAGGTATCTGGCAAAAAGCGTGACGGTGAAATAATCATGGATTTTTCAAAAGAAAAGATTGCACATACCATACAGCAGTTGAAGGAAAACACCCTGTGCACCTATTGCAAATCTTTTTCCGAGACCGCCTTTGACTACGTAGTCAGTTGTTCCCGTGTCCAGGGCGAAGAGGTATGCGTCGACGTTGACAAACTGTCCGATTTTCTAAATTTTGACAAGTATGTCTGCTGGCAGCAAAGCCTTTGCATGGCATCCATCAGTTCAGACCCCTCTGATACAAAGTTTTATGCCCAACCGTTATGTCAGACCTTTGTCTGTAAGGACTTTGATCCGCTTCCGACATCACCGCCCGATATAAAGAACACGATCTTCAAGAAAGCCCTGAAAAAGGACCAAGTCCTGAATTGGGCTTATGAAAATTATCCCAAACAGTTCGAGCGCTACCTCGGGAAGGCGGACCAAACCGATAAGGGGGTCCAAAATGACGGTTGAAATCAGGGAGCAGGGACCGACGGACACAGAACAGCTGAAAGCGATAATCGACAAGTTGGAAGAAATAGAAGCGGAATTCGGGCGGCCGTATAATGAGACAAAGGTCATCAAGGTTGTCAAGCCGTACAACCCCGCTCTTATCAGCAATTTTTTGAAGATAAAAACAAAAGAATACATGAAAAACTATGTTGAAAGAAAAACCGGGGAGAAAACAGAAAATTACGTTGCAGCGGATGGTCAGAAGGTCGTCGGTTTTCTGGGTTATTGGGAACCGACATCGACGATGTTCGAAAACGGCACCCAATTGGACATGATTTTTGTTGATCTGGACATTGAGAACGGGAAAGAAATCGAACACGAACTGTTCAGGTTTTATTCCGAAATGGAGGAATGCTACGAGCCATAGGAGACGCGAGTCATGACCGTGCGGATAAAGCATTTAAAGGTTTGATAAGAAAGAAAGCAAGTGATTAGATGGAAACCGACCACATCCACACCGCGGTGCTTTTTGCGCTTTACCAAAGTGCGGGCCAGACCGAGAAGAGCATACACGATAAGTTCGGTCCGAACGGTGTGGCCGCGCTCAAAGAGATGGAGCAGAAAAGCTTTGTTGAGAAAAATGGAACGGAATATACTCTTTCAAAAGGGGCTTATGAGGTGGTTTCTGAGATGTACCTTGAAAGTCGCCTTTGATGCTACTTTATCGGCCAGCCGATCAGCGCAGCTGGTGTCGCATCAAGAATTTTCGCTTTTAGCGTTTTGCCAAGCAATTGTCCGCGCTTGTTGATTATTATCGGTTTGTACGCGAAGTTTCTGCCTATCCATTGCCCGCGCTCCTTGCCCGGAGCCGTGATTATTACCTCTCCCGACCAGTCGACCCATTTCTTGTTGGTTGCGAGCGCGAGCTCGGACACCAGCCTGCTGGCGGTGTTGCTGCGTTCCTTGAGGACGTCCGCCGGTAGCTGCTGCAGTTCTGCTGCGGGCGTGCCCGGCCTAGGCCCGAACTTTGACACGTTGACGAAGTCCGGTCCTATCTTTTTGAGCAGGTCGAGCGTCTGCCTGAATTGTGCGGTGGTTTCGCCCGGGTAGCCTATTATGATGTCCGTCCATATCTGGCAGCGGTATGCGGACCTGAACCCGTCAACTATCCGCAGGAAGTCTTCGGTCGTGTATTTGCGGTTCATCGCATGCAACATCTCATCCGAACCGCTCTGGACAGGGACATGCAGGAACTTGTAGATGTGCGGTTTGTTGTACGCCTTTACCATATCGTCTAGGATTGGCAGAACGCTCGAGGGCGTTGTCATTCCCACGCGAACGTTGAAATCGCCCTGGATTTTAGAGATTGAATTGAGCAGGTCCGGCAGCGTAGGCTTCCCTGCCGTGTCAATGCCATACGCCGCAGTATCCTCTGCGGTCAGCCAGATTTCCTTGCATCCGTCCGCAACAGCGTTCTTGATTTCGTCGAGTATCTTGCCCTTCGGATAACTTATCAGCTCGCCCCTGGCCAATCGCGTTTCGCAGTAGGCGCATTCGCCTATGCAGCCGTTGGCTATCTGGACGACGGCTATGGCCGGGTTGCGTCGAATGCGCGGCAGGCCGAGCTTGACTTCCTTGGTGGCGCCTATCAACTCGACGATGCGGCCGTTGGCCACGGCATTGACCGCCTGTACTATCTTGGTTATGTGATGGGTGCTCACAAGGCTCGCGTTTGGCGCGAACGATTTCAGTCGCGGTGCGATCGCTTCAGGCGCGCAGCCCGTTATGATGATCGGTTTCTTTGGGTACTTTTTGGTCAGCTCCATTAGCCTGAAAATCAGCTTGTCCTCCGTGGGCGTCTTGACCACGCAGCTGTTGATTATTAGAACTTCAGCCCGGTTGGCTCCGTCAACTATGCTATGCCCAGCAGCCGTCAGCAGCCCGGCCATTATCTCTGCTTCGGCCTGGTTTGCTGCGCAGCCGTAGTTCTCGATAGAAATGCGCATGGGCTATTCCTCGAACTCGCCCACTATGGTGACTATTATTTCCCTTTGCCTCGGCTTCACGTCGGCCTCGTAGAAAAGCACGGACTGCCACTGTCCCAGCACCGCTTTGCTGTCGACCACGGGTACTGTTATGCTGGCGCCGAGCATAGCTGCCCTTATGTGGCTGTGCGCGTTCTCGGCATGCTGCCACACCTTCCTCTCGCTCGCTATGCTCTCGAGCACCTTCCCCATGTCCTTCCAAAGCGTCGGATCGTTCTCGTTGAGCATCACCGCACTGGTCGAGCCAGGACAGAAAACCAGGCATATGCCCGTGAGCAGTTCGGACTCTTTAACAATCTTCTGTACGTTGTCCGAAATGTCGTAGAACCGGTACGGTTTCGTGGTCAGCTTTATCATCTCCGTGTGGACAGGCATGTATAATCTCAGTCCAAGGCTCCAGATAAAACTTTGCAGCAATCGGATGGGTTTAAATCTTTTACAGATTTACTATTAAATAGGGATAAGTATGTTGCTGAGTATAACCTACCTGAAGCGTGACAAGGACAAGAAGGCACAGAAATGTGCCGAATGCCAGAATGGGCAGACCCTCTATTCTGCAAGACGATATCTGGACAGACTCAACCTCGATGAGATATGGTCGTTCGAAGAAATAGCCCACGGCCTTGGAAAGCACATAGATTCGAAAAAGGTGGAAGGCGCCGTCCATCCCAGAAGGGTGTGGTCGATGATGGGCGCATACGAGACCATATACAGGTACAAGCTTGGCGACAAATGGGTATCTAGTCTTGAGGTGAAGGACGCTGTCGATGACCTGAAGGACTACTTCCGACTCACGCAAGAACAGACGGATTCGCACAAGCGCAAGTTCATGATGGACATGAGAAGTTCGTGTCGTCACGCCGCCCAGAGGCTGAAGTATCTCGAACTGGGAGACCGCGGTACTGGGAAGAGGCTGATGAAGAAAAGGGATGAGATGGACACAAAAATCGCACGCATCGACCAGAACCTCAAATACGCAGGTATGATATCGGACGCCTTCATCGGCGGTTTCAGTTTCCTCGTATCCATGATATTGACAAAGGATCCTATGATAGGAGCGGCCACGGCCCTAGGAACGGGCGTGGCCAGGATAGGCGACACCATAGCCTATAACCACGCGAACAAACGCAAAGATGCGATAGGCGAAGAATATCTGCCGCAGATAAAAGCGCTCGAGGAAAAAATAGCATTCCACCGTGATAAGATAACTATACAGACCATCACTGAGATCATAAACTACATGGGGGACGACATACCGAACTCGGTCGTAGAGGCATAGAAATAAAGGTTACGACAACGATAATGTGATAGTATGAATTACCAATCTCTCTCGGCAAAGGTTGACACCTATAATGGTTTCGGCATTCTTAGACAGGAAGCAGACCAAGCGCTGGAAAACAGCGATAGCGAAAAAATTCACATCGTTTATTCAAATGCCGTGAAATTACTAAAAACGATGCTGGGCACGAGCAAGGAAATAGGTCTGGGTGATGGTGGTGGAGAACTGCGACGCAAGATAGGTTCGAAGATAGATTCTGTACAGAACGTTATTGATTATATTGAAGAGAATGCTGAGAAAAAGAACATCGAACTGCCTAAGCGTGAGACAATTCTGCCCTGATTATCTTCAGAACACCGCTGTTGCCCTGCCATAAGGGTTCGGTCTTGATTTCTATTTTACCTTTGAACAGTGGACAGGCCAGAACGGCGGTCTCGTACTCCCCGCCTTCACCGGAAACGTGGATGCCGTATTTTTTGTTGATTTCTACGAGCTCGCCTATGCCTTTCTTGTCCAGCTTCCTGCCGAGCCAACTTTCGTCAAGCCCGGCCGCAGCGACTGCCGTGAAAATTATCTCGAATTTCTCGTTCAACATTTCCTGAAGCAGCTGTTCTGCATTCTTGCCCCAAAGCGGCGCGACCAGTTTCAGCTTAAGCGCATCGCAAATTTTTTGTATCCTGTCTCTTTGGTATTTCGATGCGACAGCGCCAGCAACAACGCCTTCAACACCAAGCTTTGCCAGCACGGCCTTCAGCTCGTCAAGCTCGTTTTCCCTTTTGCCAGCAGTTTTTACAACAATGAGCGGTATGCTGGCCGCCTTTGCTTGCAGTTCCGTAAGCTCGATTGCGGCCGTGTGCCACATCCAGCTGTCCGGATTTGCCGATCGGACCGTCACAAGGTAGGCGATTTCATGGCCGGCCCGTTTGGCAAGCAGGGCCGCGTATGTGCTGTCCTTACCCCCTGAAAAAAGCGCCGCTAGACGCATGCCAGCCTTTGTTTTCGAGCCCTTAAATACCTTTAAATAGTATATAAACCACCTAAGTTTTCAAAGGGAGGTAGATTCTTTGGGTTTTAGAATAAAGATTGAAAACGTGGTTGCTTCTGCAACATTGGGTGTCAAAATCAAACTCGAAAAGCTCGTCGCTAACATGGATGGAATAGAGTACGAGCCAGAACAGTTTCCTGGACTCGTCCTGCGTCTGAAAGAGCCCAAGGCAGCCGCACTCGTCTTCAGCAGCGGAAAGATCGTCTGCACTGGAGCGAAGAGCCCCGGCGATGCCAAGCTCGTCATTGCAAAAATAGTCCAGAAGGTCAACAAGCTCGGCTTCCACGTTCCGCCGCACTACAAGGTAAAGCTCGAGAACATCGTCGCCTCGGCCAAGCTGGAGGGCGAACTCAACCTCGACCAGATAGCATTCACACTAGAAAACACGGAGTACGAACCAGAGCAGTTCCCAGGCCTAGTCTACCGCATGGACGATCCCAAGGTGACCTTCCTGCTGTTCGGTTCGGGCAAGATAATCTGCACCGGCGGACGCTCCATATCGGACGTGCGCAAGGCAGTGGCCCGTCTGGACAAGCGGTTGCGAGCCCTAAGTCGTAAAAAAAGAAGTAAATAATGGGTAAGCGAAACGCATTTAATCTTTAGGTTGCATCTGTATAGCTATAGGTATTGCTATGGCTGATGCAGAGAACGAGCGGTTTGAGGAATTTTTCCGGCAGTTCTACGCCGCCGAATTGATGAAAGTAGCTGCAGCAGGCAAAAAATCCATTACCGTAGACTTCGCTTTGCTGGACAAATTTGATCCTAGCTTGGCTGATAAGCTGCTTAACGATCCCGAGCCGGTCATGGAAGCTGCGCGTGCAGCCATTTCAGCCATCGATTTGCCCGAGGGTTCCGTGACGCTCGAGCCGCGATTTTCAAATCTGCCGGCAAGCCAGACCGTCCGCATTCGAAATCTGCGCAGTATGCACATCGGCCGTTTCCTGACAGTGGACGGCGTAGTAAGACGCGCATCAGAAGTAAAACCGGAGATATCCGTTGCGGTTTTCCAGTGCCCGGACTGCGGAAAGAAGATATCCATCAAGCAGACGGATGCCATGCTCAAGGGGCCCAGCATGTGCGAGTGCGGTTTCAGGGGCCAGTTCGGCCAGCCGGTCGACAAGAAACTGTTCGATGCGCGCTGGCTCACCGTCGAGGAGCCCTTCGAGACAGCAACAGGCGACAGGCCCGGAGAAATAACGATTTATGTCAAGGAGGACCTGACAACGCCCGAGATGCAGCGCAAGTGCGACCCGGGCAACCGCCTGCTGATAAACGGCATAGTCCGGGAAAGGAAGAAGACGAACAGGGGCAGGCTCCGAACGCAGATAGACATATTCATAGAGGCCAATTACGTCGAGGCGACCGAGATAGAATGGGAAGAGGTGGACATAACAGAAGAGGACATAGATAAAATAAAGAAGTTGGCAGCCGACCCCGAGATCTACAACAAGCTCGTCGCTTCCATCGCGCCTTCCATATTCGGTCTTGACGAGGTCAAACGGGCCATCACGTTGCAGATCTTCGGAGGTGTGCCGCACCTGCAGCAGGACAAAACGAGAATCAGAGGCGATATCCACGTGCTGCTGCTTGGCGACCCCTCAACTGCAAAATCCCAACTGCTCAAGCTCATCTCGTCCATAATACCGCGCGGTAAGTATGTCAGCGGTCGCGGCTCGACAGCTGCGGGCCTTACCGCAACTGTCATAAAGGACGAGGAGTTCGCGGGCGGCTGGGTGCTCGAAGCAGGAGCCATGGTTCTCTGCCACAAGGGCGTCATCGCCATAGACGAGTTCGACAAGATGTCCACGGAAGACCAGATTGCCATGCACGAGGCCCTCGAACAGCAGACCGTGAGCATAGCAAAGGCATCCATAATAGCAACGCTGCCCGCCCAGGTCAGCGTGCTGGCTGGTGCAAATCCGAAGCTCAGCCGTTTCGATCCTTTCAAATCCATTGCCGACCAGATCAATATTCCTGAGACGTTGCTGAGCAGGTTCGACATCAAGTTCGCTCTGCGCGACATCCCCGATCCTGAGCGCGACTCAAAACTCGCCACTCACATTCTCGAGACGCGTCTACATCCAGAGACCGCCAAGCCTTTGCTTTCGCCCGAGTTCCTGCGCAAGTACATAGCGTATGCGCGCAAGCACTGCATTCCCGAGATGACCAGGGCCTCGCTCGAGCGCCTGAAGAACTTCTACATTGACATGCGCAGCCAGGCGACGACCGACACGATACCTATAACGCTCCGACAGAACGAGGCCTTGATGAGGATGGCAGAAGCATCGGCCAAGATAAGGTTGAGTCCTACCGTCGACATGGAAGATGCGGAACGCGCCATAGCTATCATGCGCTTTTCACTGAGGCAGCTGGCCTATGACGAGACGACCGGCAAGTATGATATCGATCGTACAGAAGGTACGTCCGCCAGCCAGCGCAGCAAGCTCCGCATCATGGACGACATCATCGCCAAGCTCGAGAAGACCATAGGCAAGCAGATCCCGCGCGAGGATCTTATTGCAGAGGCGGAGGATGAAGGCATAACCCAGAGGGACGCCGAGGAGCTGATAGAGAGATTGATCCGTGACGGTACGTTGCACTATCCGCGCATCGGCATGATACAGAGGACGCGATAGAATGGAAAAACAGAGAATGACTGCAAAGAAGGCTTCGCTCGCCGAGATAGTCGGCGGAAGGTTCGTGCAGAAGGGCGGATTGGAATCGAGCTATGTGCTGACTGCGCTCGGCCGCAGGTTGAGCCGCGTCCGCATCATGGGACTGATTGTCGACAAGTTCGTCAGTCCCGACGAGAAATATGCGACGATAACGCTTGATGACGGCAGCGAGACCGTCCGTTGCAAGTCGTTCGTCAACATCAAGATTTTCGACGGCCTTACGTCGGGCGATCTGGTGGACGTGTTCGGCAAGGTGCGTTTCTACGGCGGAGAGGTTTATGTCACGCCGGAAATAGTACGGAAGGTCCCGGCGAACGCGGACACGCTACGTGCTCTGGAGCTCGCCCGCATCTATTCCCAGCAGCGAAAGCTGCTTAACCGTGTGTCAGAGATAGAGAAATCAACTGCTGATATGGCCGAGGTGAAGAGGCTCACTGCCCAGCTCGCCCCATCCGAGGACATAGAGGGCGTTTTTGAGGCGGAGGAAACGGCCAAGACCGTTACCGAGGAGAAGGTTTCTGCCGCAGCCGAGAACAAGGGCAAGATACTGGATATGATAAAACAGCTGGACGCTGGCAGCGGCACCGACTATGCCGAGCTGACTGCCAAATCGGGCCTGCCCGAAGCGGCCGTCGATGCGACCGTCCATGAGCTGCTCGAGAGCGGTATCTGTTTTGAGCCCCGTCCAGGAAAGATTAAAAAGCTCTGAGTGCAATGATTGCCATGCCAGATTACGAAGAACTACTCACGGAAGTCTATTCGAAGCTGCCGAAGAAGGCCGGCACGGGAGAGCGCTTTGTCACGCCGACCATCGAGGCCATCGTCGTCGGAAGCCAGACCGTCATCAAGAATTTCGCCGACGTTGCCGCAGCGTTACGGCGCGACCCAAAGCATCTGCTCAAGTTTCTTTCCAAGGAACTGGCGGCGCCTGCCAATCTCGACGCAGGTCGTGCCCTGTTCCAGACCAGGCTGCCCCAGCGCTCGATTCAGACCAAGCTCGAGGTCTACATCAAGGAGTTCATCATGTGTCGCGAATGCAAGCGGCCCGACACGCGGCTCGAGAAATCCGAAAGGATAACGCTGCTCGTCTGCGAGGCATGCGGAGCTCGTTCGGCTGTCAAGCAGATTTAAATTAGGGCATTGACAAATCCAATCATGCGCGGGCAGTTCTTCATAATATCGGCCGTGATAATGATATCCGCACTCTTGCTGATCACGCAGTACATGTATGATTTCAGCCGTACCGATGTCGCTTTTCTGGCCGAACTGCGCGAAACGGACTATGTGCGCTATGTGCAGACGTCCCTCACCAACACGGTTTTGACGTTTTCCGCAAAGCCGGACAGCGTGCTGAACGACGAGCTTACAGCCTCAGAGAAGTTCATGAAATCTAATCTGGCCGAACGCGGCATTGAGATGTCTGCCAACCATGTGATTGCCTTTGACAATGTCAACATAAAGTTCAACATTACCGCTCCTAACTTCTTCAGTCAGACGGCTTTCACGCTAAATCGACCGCCCCCACCTCCTTGACTACGGATATGATTTTGCGTTGATGAAAAAGAAGTAGGGCGCATGCTCGCCTCTAACCTTTTGCTTGGAGCAATGCAGTATCGGCGCGAGCCTGGCAGCCGCCATCTCGGACTCTATGTTCTTGTATCTGGCCGATCTGTCCGGCGGGTTGTACCGCGTCCAGCCGCTGCCGCCGCGCAGCAGTGCGAACAGAGCTAGGTTCGCTCGGGCGGTGTCGACATGGCGCCTTCGCATCATGTCCGCCTTGCTTAGCAGCTCGAAGGCCTCTGCTGCCTGCTCGGGCCTCTGCCATTCGACGAGTATGTTGGTATCGATCCATGCGAATATGGCGTCCAGGTCTATGTCCGCTTCGTCTATGGCTTGTCGGGCAGCTGCCATGGACCTGCCTTTGAAAAGCACAGACAGCAGCTCGAAGGGGCTGCGCACCTTGTCAAGTGCGCTCAGCTCGGCTCCGTCCGCTCCGGCTGAAAGCAGCTCGAGATAATTAAAACCTGCCCGCATGTCACCTGCTGCTGTCGCAGCTGCGGCCTGAAGCAGTTGAGGTCCGATATTCATCCGCTCTCCCTCATTCACATCTTTCAGTCGGTTTGCTATGGACGGCGATGCGAGCGGCCTCATCGCTAGCATCGTGCATTTCTGTCTCAACGATCTTATAGCGGGCTCCCACGGGTCGATTGCCGTCAGTATCACAGGCCAACGGCTCCTGACTATTGCCGATAGAATCTCGCCGACTATGGCCCGGTTTTCGGCAGCCATGGCGTCGATATCGTCAACTATCACTATTCTTTTTTTGCCTGAGAGCGTTGTCTGGCTAGTTACGGATACGATGGAATGGATGTTTTCGACGTCCTCGACCCTTATCACGTCACGGTCGAGGTCAGCGGCCAACGCCCGTATGAGCGCTGATTTACCGCAGCCTGGAGGCCCGTGCATGAGCAGTGCAGAACCGCGCTTCCATCCCGATAGCCACTTCGTCACTGCCTGAACCGTTGTCGCGAGTCCGACCAGTTCAGAACCCTTCTTTGGCTGCCAGCGCTCCGACAGCATGTCCTCACTTCTCCAGCAAGGCCAGCTGCGCCAGCATTGCAGAAATCTGTATTACGGGCTCGCCGCCCGCGTCTATCCTCCACGCGTAGTCGCCGGCAAGGCTGAGTATGCGCGCCTTTTCGTTGTCCGTTACGTCGAGCGCCCATATCTCTTTGCCTATGGATCTGATTATGCCTTCGCCTGACATGCCGCGGTTTAGCAGCAGGTCGAGCAGGAGCTTCCTCGCTTCAGGCAACCTGCCGGCCAGCGCCGTCACCAGCATGCCCTTTATCTCGGCCGGATGTGCAGCAGCTGCAACTGAATATACGGTGCTGTCCGTTACGGTCGGACTGACGGACGCTGCGGCCTGAAGAATATTTATCGCCTTGCGCATATCGCCCTCGGCCTGGTCGCATATGGCCGTCATTGCCGCCGGATCGATGGCGATGCCCTCTCGCTTCGCTATCGCCGAGAGCTTCTCTGAAACGTCATCAATTGCCAGCGCCCGGAAGCGCAGCGTCGCGCACCTGCTCTGGATGGCCGGAATTATTCTGTTGCTGTAGTTTACCGACAGGCAGAACCTGCAGGACGCGGCGTACGTTTCCATGATGCGTCGCAGCGCCGCCTGCGCTTCTGACGTCAGCGCGTCCGCTTCGTCCAGGAAAATGAGCTTGAACGGTCCGGCGACGGCACGCGTCCTTGCGAAATCCTTTATCTTTACGCGTATCGTCGCGATGCCACGCTCGTCGCTCGCGTTCGTCTCGAGGAAGTTGGAACGCCAGTGCTGTCCGAACAGCTTGTGAGCTAGAACGAGCGCCGCAGTTGATTTACCGCAGCCCGGCGGCCCCGCAAAAAGCAAGTGCGGCAAGCGGCCCGCTGCAACGAACGCCTGCAAGCGCTCAACGACCGGCTTCTGTCCGACGATCTGGTCCCATTCGATGGGTCTGTACTTTTCTGTCCATATGCCAGCCATTGTCGTTTGTTCGTTCGCCATGATCATCGCCCGAAAATCAGTATCGTATATTTATAAAGAAAGAATTTAAACTGCATGCATGGTCGTCATTGCTATAACAGGCACGCCAGGCACGGGCAAAACGGCCGTGTCAGCGATACTCAAGAGGCACGGCTGGCAGGTTCTCGATCTGAACAAGGAAATAGTGCGCAACAAGCTTTATACTGGCAGGGACACTAAGAGAAAATCCTTCATTGCAGACATGCCGGCTGTTCAAAGGTTCGTAAAAAAGAATATCAAGTCAGGCGACTGGCTGGTCGTTTCCCATCTCAGCCACCTATTGCCAGCGAGCATGGTTGATGCAGTAATAGTTCTCCGTTGCCGGCCCGACAGGCTGAGGCTGCGTTTGAAAGCCAAGCGCTGGTCAAAGGCAAAGGTAAACGAGAACTTCGAGGCCGAGCTGATAGGCCTGATAGCTGTCGAGGCGAGGCAGAAACACAGGAAGGTCTACGATATCGATACCACTAAGCGCACGGCCAAGCAGTCCGCAGCGCTCATAGGAAAGGTTTTAAAAGGCAAGGGAGAAAGATATAGAACTACGATTGACTGGTTAATGATAAGGGGTTGAATTGATTGCCAAAAGCGAAGATACCTGCTGCCATGAGCCGCATATACGAGCGCGTCTGGATCTGCATGCGCTGCAACTCTAAGCTGCGCACGGACAGCCACCGCGTAACTGCCGGCACCGTCAAGTGCAGGCGCTGCGGCTACCGAGGATTGAGGCAGAAATCCAAGGAAAGAAAGGTATAGAGATGCTAGCTTATCTTAAGATTCTCAGGCCTTCCGTCGTTGCGCTAGCCCTGTTTGCTGTCGTGGTCGGCGCCGTGCTTACGGGTTTCTACGACATATTTTTAATCGCCATGGCAGCGATCGTTGCCGCGCTCGTCTGCGGAGGCGGCAACGTAATCAACGACATATTCGACTACGACATCGACAAGGTCAACAGGCCCAAAAGGGCGTTGCCGGCCGGAAAGATATCGCTCAAGGCAGCGAAGATTTACGCGGCTGCGCTGCTAATCGTTGCCGTTGCTTTATCGGTCGCATTCCTGAACACGTACCAGCTCGTACTTGCGCTCATCAACGTCGGCGTCGCCTTCGTCTATTCGTGGCGGCTGAAGGCCATGCCATTGATTGGCAACCTCTGCCCGAGCTGGTTGGGCGCGTCGTCCTTCCTGTTCGGTGCGCTTGCTGTCGGTGTCAATGCCGTAGTTATGATTTTATTCTCGATGGCCTTCCTCGCAAACACTGGCAGGGAGCTAGCGAAGGCGATTGAGGACATTCCGGGCGATCGAAAGGCCGGCTACAGGACGTTGCCGGTTGTCCTGGGGAAGAACTTCTCTGCAGGCGTGGCCATCATCTTCGTGGTGTTTGGCGTCCTGTTGAGTCCGCTGCCATGGCTGTTCGGCCTGCTCAGCATCAATTATCTTTACGCCGTCTTCGTCGCTGACGTTGTGTTTGCACTTGCTTGCTGGACGCTGATAATGAACGCGAAGAAGGGACAGATGATAATGAAGCTAGCTATGTTCATTGCAATTCTGGCATGCCTAGTGGGCCTGCTTTAGTATGTCTTCCACTTCTCTGAGGTTCTTGATGAGCTTGCCCTTCTGTTCGGCCACCTTGCGTGCAGAATTTGGTGACCATGAGCCGCCTGTAAAGCATATGGGCAGCGCCACCTCGCGGAAAAGGTCCCGGTCCCAATAATCATGGCCGATCGCTGCAGTTGATTCCGCGTCAGCTATCCTGTGCAAAAACGAGGCCTTGTCCTTGGGCGTGCGGACGGTCTTTGAAAGCCCGATGACCTTTCCGTCCTCTTTTTTTATCAGGTTGCAATAGATGGAGTTGAAGTATTTGTCTATTTGGGCCTTCTTGAGCGTTTCTTCTACGATTTCGCGTATGCAGCCGCTCATGAGAACTACGTCGTAGCCCCTGTCGCGCAGGTCTCCGATGGCTCCGCATGCGTTGATGTCTAGGTCATTGGCGCACCTGCGGCCGAACTCTTCTATGTATTCCATGTCAAGACCGCGGATGATATGTTCGTAGTAATTGAACGCGCGCTTCGCCCATTTGTCGGCCCTGGCGTCGTTGCCCTTCTCATCGTTGCGCTTGACGCGCTTCAATGCAAGATATGTCAGGAGTCCCCATGTGTAAAGGTTTGATTTCGGCTTCCTGCCTGTCTTTAGCACGTCCTTTGCCAGCTCTTCCTTGACGTCGTACGGTATGAGCAGGCCCTCAAAGTCCGTTATGACAGTTCTTATCTCCATAAAGAGATTTGTGAAACAAACGATTTAAATGCAGAAATCAGCTGCTGCCTTCACGACAGCGCTCGCTGACGGGCTCGCTATCGCAACAGCAGCCTTGCGCATGGCTGGTATGTAATACCTGTCGTCCGCTATGATCGCGCAGTCCGAGAGGCGCAGGCCGTGATGGAAGAGCATCTTTTCTATCGCAGGCACTATGTTGTGCGAGCATACCTTGACCTGGCAGCCGCTCACCCTGCCCTTGCTGTACTCGACCGGGTTCGCTATCCAGCCGGCGATCTTGTACTTCTTGCTGTACAGCCTCGGTCCTATGTCCGGGCCTGTAGTTGTTAGAAAGACTCGCTTGTGATCGGCTATGGCTTCCCGCAGTATCCGGTGCGTCGGCTCTATCGCTGCTGTTGCTATGTGCTGGCCGGCTATCCTGTAGATGTCCGCCCTTCTGGCGCCCATCTTGGCCAGGCCGTCGAAGAGCGTTCGCAGGCCCCACTTTATGCCGCCGGCCTTTGCTATCGACCTCGTCCGGGCGTCGGCATGCGGGATTTGCTTATTATATAGGCACCATTTTGACCCTAAAAACGGGGTGTTGGCGAAAGCAGCAGAGAACATGCTCCTGTAGAACGCGGCGCTCCTGCCGGCCAGGCGTTCGCGCCTCATGTATGCCTTGCCTATGACCGTGCTCAGCAGGCTCCTGTGCAGCGTCCTGTCCAGGTCCGATACCACCGCCGGCACGTTCTGTATGGCGGAAATAATCTCTTCCATATTGATATTGTACGACATAAAACAATATAAATTGCCATGCCCAAGCTAGACGCATGGAACGCATAGCGAAAATCATAAGCGAGAAGGCGCTGAAGCCGGCTGACTGTGCCTACCACACGATGCGGATGCTTGATAATAACGGCAAGATCCGGGCGCTCGCGATCAAGGGCGACTCTATTGTGCACGTCGAGTACGTCTGCCCCAAGTGCGGGCACTACGAATACTTGACGCTGCCTTGGGCGAGCGGCAAGGCGGCAAAGGTACGCTTCTCCGTCAAGTGCTCCAAATGCAGCACCGATATCAAAGTAGAGAAGCTGAAGGGCAAGCCCAAGTAAGGATTTAAAAGCCAGCACCGAATTCTTTTCTGCCCTGGTGGCTCAGTCGGTAGAGCGTGTCCTTGGTAAGGACAAGGTCGCGAGTTCGATTCTCGCCCAGGGCTCACTTTTAACCCTTATATTTCGACGGCATCAATTTCTGCATTTTTAGGTAATTTTAAATACGAATCCGAATAATATTTATTTATGGTATCATTCCTTGCGAGAAGGAAGAAAACAAAGACAAGGAGACCCGTCGAGTTCGAAACAAACACCGGAGAATCTGTCAGCTTTACGGCGAGGAGAAAGCCCAAGAGGAGAACACGAGTTGAGTGGTAATGTCAAAAAACATAATTCCATTCCCAACAGTAAGCCCCACCACCATTAATAATATTTGGGGGACTTCTTCAAAGAAAAAGAGAAAGACACTGGCGCCAGCAGAGAGGATAAAGGTCTGGGAACATCCTGAGATGTATGGCAGGACTTGCAGCATCTGCCACAAAAAAATAACGAAATTATCGGACATGGAGCTCGATCACACAAGGGCATATTCCAAGGGCGGGACGAAGCTCAACCTGGCACATAGGGACTGCAACAGGATTAAAGGTAGCAAGAGTCTGAGCTATGTCCAGAAAAGGCTGGGATTCAAGACAACCAAACGAAAGAGAATCGTCCGCCGAAGGAGACGGGAGACCAATCCCTTCGCGGTAAGCTTCAAACCACCCAGACTGATATGAAAATTACCCAAAGTTTAAGAGTGTTGTTTAAATATATTGTGTTGCAAATCTTCTCTATGGCTCAATGTAAGGGTATTACTAAGAATGGAGCTCCGTGTGCGAAAAGATCCGTAGAAGGACGGGATTATTGCTACTTGCATATCGATGGTTTTTTAAATAAAATAAGCTATGGGCTATGCGAATTGTTTGGAGTTAAAAGGAGATTTCTTATATGGGCCATCATTTTCGCGGTGGTTTTATTTGTTGTTGCGACCTCTGTTGCATATAAAATAGATAAAATATTAACAGAAGTTGAGAAACATTCAGATGTTTATGCATTCATGGTACCGTTTGTTCAAAGAGAACCGTGGGGGGACTATCTTCCAGTTGTAGTTTTGAACACCGGCGACTTGCCACTATACAACGTTTCGGTTGGAATTCAAACGGGCGTAATGAAAAATATAAGGGGAGATAATTTCGAGTATCACTTTATACCAGTTCTGCTTCCTTACAACCAATATATAATTAAATTTGGCAACAAAGATACTATAAAGGATTTTGAGAGAGTGTGGTGCACACCTTCATCTGATTATCCTTATCCTTCTATATTTGTACCTCTTAATTTGTCTTCTAATCAAAGTATAGCAAGCAATACAACAACATGCGGATATTGCGAATATACTGTAGAAATTTATTATGAAAAGATAAATAAAACTGTTTATGATAAATATAGATGTCCAATTGATATGACTATTACAGTTACAAAATAAATAACGAAAAGGAACTTGACAATTTAAGCCTTTTAATACTTTATTATCCAATAAATAACTAGCCTTATTAATGATGTAAAATAATTACTAAAAGGTGAAATGATGAGGTGCTCAATCTGTGGGGGAACAATGGTAGAGGCCGGAGAAATAATGCCGAACACATCCTATGGAAGGAGACGGAGAATTACAGTATATATGTGTCTTAGATGTGGCCACCGAACAACATAGGTGCTCACTTTGAATTCACTAAATCCTGAAATTGAAGAAGCTCTCAAAAAACGAAATATTAGGCTCCTTCAAGATAAAAACAAAATAATTACCGACTTTTTAAATAGTAATGAAAAGACTGCAGAAAAAGTTTACAAATTTATCACAATACATCCTTCATATAGAGCATTATTCAATGCAATAATAAAGGCCGGTTGGATTGATGTTGATAACATTAAAACCAAAGTATCGGAACTTAACAAAGAAGCAAACACTTCAATCTGTATGGAAGCGCATTGTAATTGTGATACCATTTCAGATTACCCGATAATTCGAGCAAGGACTAAATCATCCGATTTTAACAAAAAATTAACTTGTAAAAATTGTGGTGATATCAAATTTGACATATCAAAATATTCGCCAGTTTTTGAAGTGCATGAGGACATAATTTTACAAACATTGGCCTATGGACGAAAAATGGGGTTTTTAGAAGACATGTTAACCTCACATTGTTTCAAATGTAAAAAAACGACTCAAATCATAGCACCTAAAACATCAAGAAAAATAAAATGTAGCAAATGCAAAGAATATCTATCCGTAACTCCAGCTTTTTACCCATTAGATATAAATCTTGATGAAATATCAAAAGATAAACAGGGGTATTGGCTAGAGTGGTTCGTATACGAATTACTAAAAAGGAAATTTCCAACCGATTTTGGATTAGTCTTCGATGAAAACGCAACAAAAACAAATATAGATGTCATTTGTTTACATAATGACAAAATATGGGCCATAGAATGTAAGGATACCGATGATGTAAGAAACTTTACTAGAAACATGGACCAACTGAATAAGGTAGCGGATAAGGTATGCTTAGTCACAACAAAAAAGGTTGACGAAAAAACTCTAAAAATGATCGAGAATCATTTGAAAGAAAAATTTATTTACGTCAAACCTAGTGAAATCGAAAAAATAGCGGATTTTATACAGAATTTAAGCTAAAAAATTAGATGTCCATGCCACCAGAATCAAACACTATAGAAAGTACGTTTAATTATTGTAAGGAGGGATTGAGAAGTAAATATCAGTCGTTTAGCGACCTTTGCTGGAATGACTTCGAAAGTTCTACATTTAAAATAAACTCGAAATTAAAGACCAAGGCCGCTGTTTCTGGTAACAGGATAGAAATAAAATCCTCAAAATTTTCAGAACAAGAAATTAAACTCCTATTTTTGCACGAACTCATGCACATTTTACACTGCTTTTGCAGAATTGTGTCTCATTTTGATTATACCGAAATAACCTCAACGGGGTCGATGATATTACATGACGATGTAAGAATACCAGATGTCTATTTTAATGCAATTCATGACATACTCATCGACAAGCAATTAAGAGTAGCGTATCCAGAATTCCCAGCCTCCGTTTGGAAAAGTCTTGGCAAAAGCACAGGTCATTACAAGAATCTCGATAACAAAATACAGAAGGACATCCAAGAATATATTGTAAAAAGTGGCATAGACCAAAATCTAGTAGATTTGATTGGTCATTTCAAAACCGTTTTAACCATATGCAAACCAAGGCTAATAAAGTTGTATGCAAAAAGTGTCTATTAAAAAAACTTAATGGCACTTCTGTGTTTCATTAGAGGCACCACATTCCATCAAAAACCGACTATTAGAGCATATAAGGGCTATGAGAGATTCCGCCCAGGGTATGTCAAGAACAAACTTTTATTACTACAGCTTCTTCATTACAAAACCGAATTTTTTAAGCGAGTCCTTGAGGGAAGGTTCTAGCCGAGTAGCTCCATTCTTCCTGTATATGTCCACTCCGTAGGCTCCGTCGGGCGCTATTGTGAGTGTTGCCGCATGTATGGAGGATTTGGTGAAAAGTTCCAATTCGATGGCGGCCAACTGTGCGTGCGAGCCTCCTACTAGATCGATGTTCATTACGGGTCGGCTGCCTTTTATCGAGACAAGGCCATCGTCCGGATGGTTGGTAAGAATGTCACCAACGTTCCCAACAACACCGATAAACGCCTTATGGTCCTCCCAGAAGGAATTTTCACTGCGAACATAACGATCAAAAAGCTGATGATATTCGGAACTGTATTTCTGCTTTTCAGCATAAATCCTTTGGGCCATGCGAGCACGTACGTCTGGGCTCCTGGACATTACAGATTTTTGTATAGCGTCGGAAACACCACATCCATGACTAAAGAAATCAGACAACCTGTCATCACCATAACCCTGAGCCTGCCATTCGCGCGGTTCTGACAATTTGTAATACATTTCCAATATGTAACCATCATATGCCTTCTTGGCATCTTTGACTAACTGCTTCTCAATGAACCATTTTCTGTTAGCTTCCGCTTCTTCTGTTATATTTGGCCCACGTACCATGCTCTATATTATTGGGAATAAGTTTAAAAAGCTTGCCTACACAGAGCGTATTTTTAATAAAGAAAATAAAACGGGATTGACTATTCGCACTCCGTTTGCCCCAAGCAACAGTCGCAACCGCCGATAACGTCGTCACCATTTCTTTATTATCCAGAAAACCGAACTGTTAGGCATGCCATTTAGGGACCTGTTTGGCAAACGCGAAGAGGAAAAGAAATCCCAGACAGCCGTAAACACCGAAAGGCTGCTGAGCCTTCCGATCGACGAGGTCTACACGAAGCTCGAGTCATCGCCTACAGGCCTGTCGGCAAAGCAGGCTAAGCAGCGGCTGGAAGAATGCGGGCCCAACGAGTTCGCCAGGAGGAAGAGGCGAACGATCATAATGAGCTTCCTCCAGCATTTCAAGAACCCGCTGATACTGATTCTGATTTTTGCCGCATCGATATCCGGCTTCTTCGGCCAGGTCGTGAACGTCATAATAATACTTTCCATGGTCCTGCTGAGCGAGGTGCTGGACGTCATACAGGAATCGAAGGCCGAACGAGCGGCCGAGCTGCTGGAAGAGCGGGTCTCTACGACCGCCGCGTTAGTCAGGGACAACGTAAAGAAGGAAATAAGGATATCGCAGATAGT
>Ga0315289_10001448_pt1 | contig 37005 bp, 68 predicted proteins | sample YL17G11_40_MG_FD_203452 | JGI IMG/M metagenome (GOLD analysis project Ga0315289, IMG submission 203452) | Sediment microbial communities from Yellowstone Lake, YNP, Wyoming, USA - YL17G11_40 | ecosystem: Environmental > Aquatic > Freshwater > Lake > Sediment | place: USA: Wyoming | collected...
ATATAATGAAAACTAAACCTAAAGCACCTACTCTACTTTTTGTAGAGGCTCTTAATAAGGGCACATCTACGGCTATACGCCATCTCGACAGGGTTATATCTGGTGGGATTAATGTTATGTCCCCAGTTAAAAAGAAGACTACTAAGAAGACTGTTAAAAAGGGTGCGCTACATGGAGATTAAATATTTTCGCTGTCTCGAATGCCAAGATAAACGTGGGTCACAACGTATCCCTGAGCGTATACTACTGCCTGCTTATTACAAGGGGAAGATAACAGCCCGTCATTGCCCGTATTGCAGGGGTAAGGTTAAAGAGATAAAGGAGAAATAATGGATATCTTAGCATGGGTTATAGGAGTGCTTTTCGCTATAATACTATTTGGTATCGTTGTAGGCGGTATACTAGTGCTCATTGAGTGGATACTAGACTTAAAACATAATAGGATATAATGTAGATGAGATGTACTAAGTGCCACAACATGCTTGTTATAAGTGAGGAGGCTTGTATTATATGTGGCAAGCCGTTATAGGTTGTTCCGACACCACCGATAGCACACGCACCGAGGTCTTTCCCTTTTGTAGAATCAAATACTATAGGTCCCCAGTTAAGATTTGTTATAGACCCACATTTTGGTAAAAGATACTACTGATTCTTGCCTGCGCCTTTTCTTTTCTTAATTGCTTGCTCTGGCTTTACTAGTGATTTCTTAACTATAGGCTTATCAATGTCCACGCCCATAGCTGTCACCAATGCTACACAGATGAATGTTATACTCACCATGATAATCATAAATGTTAGCATCTCTTAACCCTCTATACAATCTTTCTTTACCTTTTTAATGTTTTGTTTATAAAATACACATACTAAGACGGGATATACTATAAATACTGCTATAGCGTTATTAAATGTCAAGAGTTTATTATCAAGCCAAGGGAGATATGGCTGGATGACCAAATATATGAGCAACCCTATACCTGCTGTTATTATAGACTTAAGCAGGGCATTACGATTAGTCATTACTTACCATCTTTCCTATATACCACCTAAGCTATGACTATGAAGTTTAATGGCACGTTGTTACGATGGGATATCTCTGATTCGCCACTCTCTAATCTTTGCAACATCTCTTCGCATTGCTCGTCGGTCTCTGCACCCATACCAAACACCAGATTCTCCGTTCCCCTGATATTCATCTTGAAATCTATGACCGAATATATTACTGTCCTTTGTAAATTAAAAGGTCTTGTGCATACGGCATAGCGTTCACCTACCGCCCGTACTTTATATGGCGTCTTCTCTTCAAAGAACTGCACTCTATCGCCTTTCTTCATATCCTTCTCCTTAATTGCTTCCATCATACTTAACTATTGCTTGCCCATAACGAAGAGAATCACCTAGCGTCGTTCCTGAATAAATAGACATCTGTGGAGAGCCATATGGTTGCCAACCTTCTTTTATAGACAGGTTAACCCAATCATTAAGTTGTGACTCTTTCTCAAACGCACTAAATCTATAACCAATTATTTTCATAATACATCTCCTATGCTTTTAATATTAAGGTCTTGTCTATCCAAGATGTGCCTTCTTGCTTAGCTTTCGATAGCAACTCTACCGCCCAAGCACCATTATACCAAATGTAACTGGGGGTCCTCATCCCACACTCTCTGCAAAAACCCCAAACACCAATATCAGGATTACCCGTAATTACGGGGCTACACTTTTGACATTGACAAATTTTATCTTCTGTACTGTGGGCTTTCTCCTTATTATTTCCTTTCATGAAATACCAGCCATATGAGAAAATTACTGACTATGATACTAATGACTCCACATGTGATTATAAACGCTCCAGCAAAATATCCATCCGCCCCATTTGCTGTAACACTCGTCACTATCCCTGTAGCCAGTATAATCAGCGATAGTACCAAGGAGAGGATGCTAGTAGTCTTCTCTAATCTCCTATTCATATCCTTCTCCTATTCTGTCTTTTAAAAGCATCCGTGTGGTAAATAAAGGTATGTCATCATAGTTATGAATATCACCACAAACGGTATGACTGACCATGATAAAATACCCAGTGACGCTAATATAATCCATATAACCAAAATGGCTATACTATATCTGCTCCATGTAAACAGTCTAAGGACTGTCCCTTTTAGCATTTCTCTTAATTTATCCATACAATTCAATTTACTCTACACAACTCTGTACGCCATCTACCCTTTGTGTCTCTCCCTAAAAACTGCGTCTATTGCCCACAACATGCGTCTAATGTATACCCACCCTAGTATATACGCAAATATCAGGCAAAATGAAGCGCATGTGATGCCAGCCCAACTGTTTCCAAAGTCGCTACTTCCCAGCATAACAGTAAAGAAGGTAGCCCAGAACCCCACCACACACGTCCAGAACAATATCTTCTTCTTTAGCCTCTTATTCATATTATTCTCCTACCAAAGCAATTTTAAAATATAACTACTTATAGCCAAACCAGCCACTGCTGGCAGAGCAACTAAGCAAAGCACTTTATATAAAGTTAACTCCAACCCGCTAAACCCACAATTATCAACTGCGATAGAAAAAATGAAAAAGGTTAGACTAAAAACTCCTATACCTACTATCGTACAAAGAATGAATAAGCTCCTTGCCTTTAGCATATCCCTCTCCCTTGAGGCTTTATAAAGTCTGGTAGTATAAAGACCACTGATGATAAGCATACAGTAGCTATCGGGTAGAGCATCACGCTGGGTTGCATCTGATGGATATTGCATACCGTATATATCGCCTCGGCTATACCTAAGCCTACCATACCTAGTGCTATTAATTTACCGAAGTACCATAACATATCACTCCTCCTCTGCCTAGCTTACTATCATTGCGAGGATACCTACCCCAATTAAGATAAGCGAGATTATCACTTTTATCCACTCCCTACCTTCAGGTTTATGAAACTGTATTAAAAAGATTGGCATCGCTTCTCTCTCTGCGCCTGTCTTCCCGTAGACATACCAGTATATATAGGACTATTGACAGCATAAATAGAACCCACCCAAAAGGGAACAGACACATGACTAGCATCATCACTAAAAAACTGCCTGCGACGAATGGATAAGGATGCTCATTTATCTCTTCATATGTGAGCATTTCACACTCCTATACTACCCTTGTGTTTATACCTTAGAAATCGGTTAGCGTTCTTTAGAGTGGCACATACTTGTACTCCACCAATCTTCCGCCCTATTGCTCCTGTCCCTTTGGAGCCATAAACATTGACCTTCGCTATCTCCCCCTGCTCCTTAACACATAATATCGTTTCGAGATATATTCTATCTTGTATGTTCTCACACTCTATATACATGGCTGAGTCTGTCAATTTTAGTTTCATATCGCTATCCCTTCTTGAATTTCTCAAGGGTTGTCTTTAGGTCATTCTTTGGTCTTATCTTTTCATAACCCGTTGCCTCATCAATAAGTGCATATATCCCGACCTTTGCCATAGCAAATTGAATATCATGAGGCAGGGCTTCGTATATAGCATCGGTGCATTCTGGGCAAATCGAAACACCTTTCTTGCCACCCATATCCTTGTTGCATTTTAAACAATTAGCCATAATCATTATCCTTTCTTGGGTAATGCGGTAGGATGAACTTTACTCTTATCCTTCTGCCGTTCCTTCCACATCTTGTATGGGATGCAAGTATCAGAGCAATCGGTGTGCTTTACGTGATGTTTCTTCTTGCCAGTCTTCCAATCAACACTATCATTTATCAACAACCAGCTTGCGCTTCCATGCTCACACCCATCGCAGGGTGATTCCTTTATGGCTCCGCTTCCGTGACACCTTGGGCATGTTTTCATTTATTCACCTCCTACCTCTTTAAACTTTCTGCCTTAAACGGTTACAACCTGTAACCATTTCATATGATGCATTTACCTACGCTTAATGCTAAGTTTCAATACTATCCATAATGCCTCAAAAAGAATCTTATTGGACATTTTGGATTGCCCGTGTTTACGGTCGACGAATGTTATCGGTATTTCTTTAATTGATAATTTTGCTCTCATAATTTTATCAGTGAATGTTATATGGAATCCATAACCTTCGTCTGTATTACCCCAATCGAGAATGTGTGTACGATATAATACCGACCTACGGTGGCATCTGAAACCGCTTGTACAGTCTCGGATGTTCATACCAGTGTATACATGGATTATAAAATTACCCACTCTGCTTATCAGCCTCCTATTGAATGGGCTCCCTTCCACCCTGCCACCTTTAATATAACGGGAACCAATAATGACATCGGCATCATAAGTATCCATGGCTTCCATAAGCCTTTTGATATCATTGGGATTATGAGATAGGTCGGCATCCATCTCAATTATCCACTCGGCGTCTTGTGATAATGCATGCCTGAAACCATCCTTGATAGCTGAGGCGTATCCAAGCTTACGCGGTCTTGCTATTAGATGCACGAAGTATATCTTGGACATATCATTGACTATTGCCTGAGTCCTATCCGAAGACTTATCGTCTACTACGATGATGAGATAATCATTCTTCAGTACGCTGTCAATCTGCGTAATTAATGTACCGATATTACCAGCTTCATTCAGGGTCGGTATCACTATTGCTGTCTTCATCCTACCTCTTTCTTTGTAGGGTGGGCTGATTACCAGCCCACCCCACGCTCTTGTGCAATGGTTTCCTTGCCGCCACTGGCTCGCTTTTTCTTTACGGTTTACTTGGAGGTGATGGCTCGTTCGGAACATTGCTTTACTCTGGTTCATGACTCGTTTATGGATTATGGTTTTCATGTAGTCCCTGACTCGCTCATCCGCTTGTTCTTATCCCATCTTTAGCTCGCTATCCGTATCTGGATTACTATTGACATTGGCTCGCTCAATTTGTCTGAGTTTATCCCAGATATGGCTCGCTCTGACATGCGGGTTCCTCAATATCCTAGCTCGCTTTATTATTTTGGTCTTCTTCGTGTATAGACTCGCTACGATTGATGTTTTTATCCACACATTGGCTCGCTTACTCTCTATGATTTATCATAGCACATGGCTCGCTCTGTTTCTGTGGTTTACTTAGGGAGCATGGCTCGCCTAACATCCTGTGATAATTACCATCGTGGCTCGCTTGATTGCTCTGTATTCTTCAAAGATACGGCTCGCTCCTAGATGCTGGATTTCTCTTGACATCTGGCTCGCTTTACGCCTATGGTTTTCTCTATGTTGTTAGCTCGCTCGTTGTGTCTGGTTTACTCGCTGTCACTGGCTCGTTACTTTAATCGGGGTTACTCCCTATGAATGACTCGCTCCCCATGATGTGTTCATTGGTATTATCGGCTTGCTGTACTCCTATGGTTTACTCTACATCGTTGGCTCGCTTTTGTGCTCTGGGCTCCTCTTCCCTCAAGACTCGCTCACTCTTACGTGTTAATTATATACGCTGACTCGTTTAGGTAACACGGTCTCCTCTATTTCATTGACTCGCTAAACCTATAGGCGTCCTCACTTTGTGTGGCTCGCTATTATCCACTGTTTTCTTCAGTCGCTCGGCTCGCTCCTGCTCTTGGTTTTCTACGGCTGACTGGCTCGCTTTTGTTAACGGTTTCCTCCCACCTTCTGACTCGCTTTCTTTATCTCGGGTTTATCGCTTTTTCGGCTCGCTCTCATCGAAGGTGTTCTCATATATTACAGCTCGTTCAGCTTTTTGGGTTCATCCAAACTTTGACTCGCTTGTCATGTATGAATTCTTATCGGACATGGCTCGCTGGTGATGATTGTGATTATTTGCTAACATGGCTCGCTCAACCATAGTGGTTTCCTTACGTGCTTTGGCTCGCTTTTAGCATTGGCTTCATATTCATACTGGCTCGCTCCTGTTATATGGGTTTCTCAGGTGTAACGGCTCGCTCTTTCCAATGGTTTTCTATCAAGTATCGGCTCGCTTGATGTGCTGGATTCTTCAACATCACGGCTCGCTTTTATACCACTGTATTTATCATATCGCATGACTCGCCTATTCTATGGTTTACTCTCTAATTCTGGCTTATTGATATTCTGTTTTCTCCACACTAACCTACTGACCACCGCATATCTTGCCAACATCACCATGCCCATTGCCATCAATGCCGAAAGGATATAGTATACCCCAGCTATCTCCACAAATAATACCATTAGTCCGAGATAAATACCATCTCCTATGCTACTGACAATTGCATATTTACACCACCCCCTTATCAGGCTCTTGTTGCCTTCCTTTTTGAATGTCCAATAATGGTTGAGTAGATAGTTCACGGTCAGTGCTATCACTATGGCTGAAATGGCAGAAGCCACGTAGTATAGCCCCGATTCCGTTAACCCATACAATATCCCCAAGTTGATGGGTACGCCTATGCCACCGACTATGGCGAACTTTATGAATCTGTGGTACTTACCTAACAGCCTTCTGATGATTTTCATTATTATCCCCAAAGGTTCATTCGATACAAGCACTTTATAGATTCAGGCAATCCTTGATAAGGGGCAAGCTCTCTTGCTTTTCTTTTTATGTAATACTGCAGGTAGCTCTTACAGTTCAAACATCTCCCTCTTGAGACTATGGGATTTATTTTCTTGCATTTTGGGCATCTTCCTTTGAAAATCATCCCTTACGCCTTCTTTCGCTTACTGACCTTTACTTTTGCCTTTGGTTGTTTCTTCTTCGGCTCTATTTCTGCTGGCTTCCGAGATACCTTAATATGTCTAAAGTCCGAAACTTTCTTTGTTTTGGCTTTCTTGTCAACCATCTCATAAGCCGTGATGAATGATTTATGCTTCATCTTATCGATGGCATATGGCTTGGTCAACGGAAGACCCGCCTCTTCTCTCCAAACAAGCCACAAATGGCTCAGAAACAGCTTAATCATCTTCCTGAGAGCCATATTATGGATATGACCCTCACTGATTACATTCGAGCTCTCTTCTCTCTTATCCTTGACCTGAACCGCTCCATCCGAACCTCTCTTGGCTATTTTCTTCCTCGGTAGTTTGGCGGCTGGCACGATACTGAAGCCCTCATTCTTCTTTCGTATCTCCAGAAGTTCTTTCTGGGAGAGGTAATACTTGTAATACGACCCCTTCGCCCTCAGGAGGCTCGACGCCATACGCCAGCACATGGTCCGCAGACGAGCGTTGTATTCCAACTTCCTCCCTTTGACCCTACGGGGTGCATGCCCGTCTGGGTCTACGGCATATCCGGCGAATTTCCATAGGGATGAGATGGTGTCCGCTTTCTCGATGTCGATAAGACCGATGACTTTACCGATATTTTCTTTACCTACTCCCTTTATCTGGCTGAACCAAGGATAGGCGGGGTGTTCATTCAGTAGGTCTGATACTATCTTATCAATAGCTTCCTCTAGAGCCCCCACTTCCCTCAGGAGTTTATCGGCTACGGGGTCTTTACGCTTTTGCAGTTTCAGGTGAGACTGCCTTACCTGCAGGCGCACTCTCGCATTCTCAATCATCAGCCCCGTGTCTACCGCCACTCCCAAGGTGTTTAAGACCTTCTGCGCTTTTTCTTGCTTTTCCTCATGCTCCTTCTCTTCGATGTCAGTGTGATTTTGGTTCTTGCTAAGATTCTTTCCTTCCATAATTTCCTCCTAATATTTATTACGCTCATGATTCATGAGTCGTAAACCACTTATTTGGTCGTGGTTGTATGTAACGATATATAAATATCAATACAACCACCCCTGCCAGAGGGAGAAATAGTAAGAATGACAGCCACTCTATGGAATTCTTTTGAATATCCCCTATTAATCCTCTTTGTGACATTCTATCTCTTTCTTGATGAAATGCCCCTTTGCATCACGCGGGGGCTTTGCATTACGTTTTAATCGCATACCCGCATATGACAGTGGACCAGTATCCTTCAGGGCGTACTTATGCTCTCGCTGGCATAAATCACACCAGTCAACTTTCTTCCGTTTTTGTAGAATTTTAGTGGACCCCATTTCTCCTCCTACACTTGTGTCTATTTTTCTCAACCATTTTATTGCAAGAATGCATTATCCCAAAAAATATTATCAAGGAGATGGGAATGACGACAACCAGAGTATGCCAATCGGCTAATGCTTGTAAATGCTCTGCGTCCATTATATGGTCATCCCCTTGCGTCTTGTGATAGCGGGCACACGATAAATAGTCTTGCATCGCGGACACTGTAATTCTGTGACCTGAGCGACTGGTTTCGAAGCACCTTTTTTCTTTGGGTTTACCTTCATTTCGACAACTTGATTACATCTTGTGCAAACTGCCGTCAAGACCAAACTGATTCCCTCTTGCGTAGGAGCTTTTAATACAAATGGCACCGTGTTTTTTTTCATACTTTATTCTCCTGCTTACTACCAAACTCATCGTTATCCAATATTCCTCCCAGCAACCGCATGGCTACTGCCTTCACAACTGGCACACTTACCGCATTGCCCAAGCATTTATAACGCTGGGAGTCGCTTACCTTAATCTTTTTACCTTTACTGTTGATACCAAACTCTGTGAAATTGTCGGGGAAGCCCTGTAATCTCTCATATTCCACTGGTGTCAGACGCCTGATTATACCATCTCCAGTATCTGCCTTCTCTTCCTCTGCCTTTCGCGTTCTCTTCACATAAGGCAGGTGACCACCGCAACATGCGGTAGATAATGTTGGGCTCACCTTTCTATATTCTCTGGTCTCCCCGGGGAAGGACGTATGCACCATGGATACTTCGGTATCTTCCTTCATGTTAACAGGAATAATATACGCCTGAGCCATTTCATTCATCGTCTGTGGTTTCTTACTGTCATAACTTCGGGTGAAGTTAACCACGCATTTACCTAATTCCTGTGATTCGTTGTCAGCCCGACCCCAACTACGGGTACGGGAGTTACTACCCCAAATTTTGTAATCCTTGAGCACCTCTGTGCCACAACACTCGAACCCATCGCCTATCTTTCCCATGTGGTTATCCGCCACCAAGCACTTTATCTTGTGTTCCTTACAAAGAGAGAGTGCCATATCGATGTAGAACATTTTTAACTCATCACTCATCTCCCAGTCCGAACCAGTCTTCACTCCTTTTGTTTTATACAACTCCCTGAGATTTATACCGATGCTGTCTCCAATGGTCTGGAATAAGACCTGCTCTTCTTTTGGCATTGATATCCTAATTTTCAAACCCTCAATATTCACCGCCCAACACCCAGCCTCCGCCAATTTGCCAATGAGAGGGGGCAAATCCTTCAAAATTCGGGGGTAAATGGCTGGCTGAACCTTTACCATTACCCTAAAGCCTTTATCGGTCAATTTTTTGATTGCGTCGAGACGGCTCTGGGCTGACGGAGCGTTGGGCTCACATACTTTAATAAACTCCTCGTCCGTGCTTATCAGGGTCACAGCTATCGTCCAGTTCGCTCCTTTAAAATCGTCACAGTATTCCGCCAGAATCTCAGGATTCTTGGTCTGTATCTCCGTCGGGTAATCGAAGAGGTCCAGTATACTAAGGACGCTGTGCGTTATCCTTTCCTTTGCCTCGATATAAGGGAAGGGGTCTGCCGTTGCTCCTATCTTTAGAGGGATGCGTTCCTTGATAGCGACTTCCTCGCCCTTATTGTAGTTATATCCACTTTGTTTATCCACTCTGTTCATCCATCTCGTAAAGGACTCGGGTGTGTTCGCTACCAGATATGTGCTTTCTCTGTGCTCACTTTTCCTTCGGGAGAATGTAATAAAGTCTCTGGCAAAACAATAGCTACAATTGTACTGGCATCCCCTGTAGGTATCAAAATGGAACGGCACAGGGCATATCAGGAACTGGGATGTTAACGACGGATACCAAATCTTATGTTCCACTTAAAATCCTCTTTCCCCACATTGGCATTTAAGCTCTTGGATGCATGCGCTGATATTTAAGAGCCCACGTATTATGATTCTTTTCGTCCATATCGGCAAAGGGCGACACTGGAGGTTTTAAACGGTCTTGATGTTCCTTTCATCGCCCGACTGCCTGCAACTCTTGGTTGGAGATAGGGAACGGTATCCCGTGTTTTTCACAAAAAGCCTGCGCCCTCTGCTTGGTGGTCAAACGGCTGATGCGTATTGGGAACTCATTGACATCCCATCGTGTGTTAGTATTTGTGTCCTTAAATACCCGCTCCCATGATATCTCGTAACAATGTAGCGGACTTTGTGGGTTAGGATTATAAACGCACTGGATATTATTAGCCATAATCAGTCCCCCTTTTCTATCATAGGTATGCGATTTGCTTTATGAATCGTCCTTTTCATACGTATGTCGAACGCATTTATTATGAACTCCGCCACCGCTAAAAACATATCCCCTGTCGTCTTATTCCGAAGCTCATATTCCAAGATATCCCTCAGAAGATATGAGTCTACCATATGCCCATAGCACATACTCGTGAGTTTTGGTATATCAGGGTTGACAATCTTGCCTGTTACCTTATCTATCTCTCCGATTTTCTGGATGCTGTTTCGCTCTATTATCGCATACATGATATCATCGGCTTTGGTAGTCATGCTTGTTCCTCACTTTCTCTTTTTTCTTCTACGGAGGATACTGGTTCAAACATCATGCCAAGTTGCAACGAGGATTCATACCTGAGCGAGCCGAGTGCCTTCTCGCCCAACTCCTCAACCTTTTGCTTCTTCCATTGCTCCATCATGTCCCCACTATATTTCTGAGTATTTTCGATGGCTTGCTCTTTCCCCTTGCCATGGTTCATGCCACCACAGACACAATCACACTTCTCTTCTTTGGCATCATAACATTTCTCGTCACACCTGCCGATACACCCTGTATTGTTGTAGACTGAGATTAATGTCGCCATAATTCCACCCCATTATATCATTAACCTTTGGTAAATGCTAGACCTTCCTGCCATGCCAATTTTTCAGCCATCGTCTTCTCCTAATGCCTTATTTTACGTTCTTCCCTGTCCGAGTAGAAATCTTTACAGGTCTTGCATTTATGGGTACAGGGTATGCCTGTAACTCTACGGCAGTATTTTTTATCCGATATCTTATCCAGTTCCTCTGGGATGACTGCGATAGAAACATACTCATTTTTCTTTGTGTAGCTCTCTAGCCTGTTAACATTGGAATTATTGTGGATTATCTGTTCGGCGAGAGAATTAATGAGCTTCATCGCTTCTGCCCTCGTGACATGGATGAAGAACCCCTTTTGCTTGTCCCCGTTAGAACCCATCTTTAGAATTAGCAGTTCCATTTTATTTTCCACTCCCTTTCTGTTAGTTTGGAGATAATCTCTCCTCTGTTATATTCAATGTGGTGATTGGCGTTTCTTCCCATCGTATCCCATCTTGACAATAGCACAAGGTCGGGGAACCATTTATTAGATGCAAGCTCCTTTACTTTGGCGGGTCGCTTCATCTCACCGCTTATCAGGACTCGTATCCGCATGTGATGCTGTACTAGCCATAAGGTCTTTTCGCTTACTTTCCCAGTGAGCATGGTGACCGCTACATCTCTGCCTTCCTTGATTGTTAATAATCCTTGTGTTGCCATTATCGTTCCTCCTGCGCATGTAATTCTTCAAGTGAATGAAAGTTATGGTGGAAGTCCCTCATGAAATCATTCGCATTGCGGTACGACATCCACTCGGTAAGATTACGCTCCGCATCTTGTTTATAGTAGAAAAGCCGATATCTGGATTCCTTCCCGATGGTAGCTTTCTGTGCCCATCGGTGAGGTCTCTTTAAGTGTATAACTTCCAGTGTGTAACCTTTGCCTTCGATTTTCATGATGTCACCAGCGTCTTTTTGATTTCATGTGTGACTGTGACAGTCATCAGTATGCATTTGCATACAGCTTCTTGCATGGTCTTACCTGTAGCCGAGAAATCAGGTTTTCCGTTCCATCCCGTAACTCCGTATGGGGTTAGCCCAGCGAACCATTCCCCACGCCGTGTAAACGGGCTTTTGATTACCCAGTGATATTTATTCATAGCTTCCAGCATCACGCCATGTGTATGGGAAGGGTTTCCAGAATATGAAGGCAAAGGCTTGGAATCAATTTGGTGAGTCTTCCACGGCTTGCCGGATGGGATATAGAAGTAAAGGATAAGCCCATCCTCATACTGGAAGTAGTAGACGTGTTTGATTCCGAAGATATTTTCTGCGATTAATAAATCTAAATCGTTATAGTGCGTGTTCATCATCCACCTCGTTATATTCGCCTATCTCGTCAAAGTATTTGTCAATCAAAAATCTAAGATATTGGAGTTGATAACTGCGCCACCCAGTTTCGGGATTTTGTCGCCAATCCTGCTGTTGGTATTCCTCTGCCCATGAGAAGAAATCCTCCTGCATTGCTGGGTGTATCTCCCTAAAAGAAACAGGATAGCCAGTGTCTTTCGTTACTATTGTGGACTGAAATCAGTGTCACCATAATTTATCCCCTTATTGTCATTAGCCGTTGCTTATTGATATTACTCCACCTTAGATTGGTTGTCAATCAGCCACGGTACATCCCCACCAACCCTTATGGCTGGTATCATATCCAACTGCTGTAATGTTCTGCCTGTACCACTGTCCGATATGATTTTGTTCTCGCCTTCAAAGTCGATGTCGACATTATTAGCCCTCTTGTATCGGTCCATTATCGTCTGCTGATGCTTCTCCGATAGGAAATACTTCGGGTCTACGATTTCCAATAAGATGGCCGACAAAGATAATCCGCTTTCTATTCTGGGGGAGAAACCACCTTGTATCAAGAACTTGCCATTGACAGTCATACCCAGCGTCGGCGAACATTCTAATTGCTTCGTAGAAGTCACGACCATCATTAACGCTGAATAATCCGGGGACGTTTTCAGCAATGAAATACTTGGGTTTTTTAGCCCTGAGAATTCTAACTGCCTCAAAGAGTAAACCGCTTCGAGTACCTTCTCTTTGCCCAGCTCGTTTTCCAGAGACGCTATTATCTTGGCAATTATGCACCAAAGCTCCATTTGCCAAGTAGGATTCGTCGTCTTTGATTGAGAGGTTGTAGACTGTTTGTCTTTTACCTGTTGGTGCAGACTCCCTAACTCGCCCCCAAGAGGTATTTCGCTCAACAAATGCCTTACGGTTACTTCTACAGTAGTAGACAGTATAGAGATAGGGTGCTCGATTTTTGATTGTTCTTCCTTCGATTTTATGCTCTCGGTAGGGTGTGGTGTCAGTGATTGCAATACTCGCTCGTATTCCATAGGCTCTTTCGATAAGCATAGCAATCCCCAGTGCCAATCCTGCTGATACAGTACAACACCGCTGTTTCCCGAAACTTCTATTGTAGTCGCCATCACCAGCGAAATAGCCTCCCAAAAATGCTCTGGCTTGAACTGGAGACATTCCGAACCATTCAGTAGGTATCTGTTTATTCCTTGCCCCTCTGCCAGCAGGTTTAAGAAATTCTGCGAACTCAGTATTGGTGATATTGAATCTTGTGACTGTCCTTTGGACTTGCTTCTGGCAGTGGAATTTTTTCTTGATTTCTGATTCGAGAATATCAGCTTTATCGTGGGACTCACAGATAATAACTCTACAAGTTGAGCCGTCTCTTCTGTCGTCACGATTAGTAAGCCATCCATCTGCAATATATCGTCCGACAATCCGCCAAAAATCTTTCCCACCTCCCACCTTTGTGACTGGGGGGAGTACCCGACCAATATGATAGCCTTTAATGTCCTTTGCTTTTCTCCACTCTGCTTTTCTTCGCTTTCTGGTGTGGTCTTTTGATAAGTAAGGGTGCTCATCTGTTGTGATGGTGTCGATAATTCCTTGTGCTTTAATTCCTCTGGTTGCTCTATTCTTAACAACTTGCTTGGCAATAACTGCTCGCCATCTCCCTCGATGGGTAAGGACTTCGTCTCCAATTTCAACTTCCTTAATAGGGATATGCCCCCTTTTTGTGAGGATAAGAGTTTCACCAACGAAGCAAGGCCATCCAAAAGTGATAATGTCGGCGGTAGGGATATTGGCAGGGTCAATTGTTTGTAAGTCCCCTTCGTAGATTGCTCCTCTTGATTCTCCAGTGTTTTCTTCGGTGTTTTGATTATCATCGCATCTGTTTGAACCCCCGTCAGGCAATTCGACGCCTTGTCCTGTCTTATCTCCACTTCCTTCCCCCCGTTCTCCCTCGTCCTTAACGCCATCGGGCTTATTCCTTCGGACGAAGTTATATCGGAAGATGGAGCAGGCGTAGGGGTCGATGTCGTTTGCCCAGAATTCAATCCCTTCTGTGCTTCCTGTGATTTCTTTGTACGCTTCTTTGATTCCAAGGCTAAAACCCCCTATCCCTGCAAATAATTCTACAACGACAAGTCTTTTACCCATTGGCTCTCCCTGTGCCGTTACAATGGATACAGGGTATATATAAAGCCATCCTAAAACACTTCTTCCAAAAAGGCAGGGCCTCTTTAACCATACCACTACCTTGGCAATGGGGACACATCACTCTCTTCGGTTCTAACATAACTACCTCCTGTCCTTCCTGAGATGGCGCACCAAGTGCACAATCGGATTTATAGGACGCTTCACTATTCCTATTTTCCCCTCTTCCACTCCATCCTCGATGTCACCAAAGACTTCTCGTGCCATTTTCGCATCAGGTATATCGCAGTCATTTTCAATGGGTTGATTTGTAAAAAGTTCCTCAGCCATTTTCTTGTCCATGATGGCGGATAACTCTTCTGGCGTTCTTGCCTTTTGCCCCCTCAACTTACGAACTAAGAGGACTATCGGGTTTAAAACCCCAGCACTCTCACCGCTATCTAATTTATCGTCTACAAACATCTTCATTATTACAATTAATATCGCCCCTACGATTACTATTGGGAATACAGTTAGGGCGAAAGTTGCCACCATGGGATTCCATCCTTCTGTATCAAAACTACCTATTATAGTTTGTAGTATAATTATCATAATTATACCTACTGTAGCTATAGGTATTGCTGATGCCAATCTTTTATTCATCATTTACCCCCGCTTATTGATAGTTTCTTAAATTGTATCACCAAGAGCCAAGGATTTGATTTCCAAGGATACTTCTTGCCATTGATGCTATCCCAAAGAGTTTTATACAGGTCAATGGAATATCCCGATTCGGGACCAGTTCCTTCTTTCATTCCTTCACGCACTGCGTCATAAAAAGTTATGTCCTGTAGTCTCTCGACTTTAACATCTGTTATCTCTAGAATGATTCTACTAGCCCATTTTGGCATAAATATTGAATGGTGTATATTATATGGGCTGGATGGTATCTTCCCATCAGCTTTATAGCCTAATACTGATTTATTGGTAACTGAAGAATAATAAGTTTCCCTGACCCATAGTCTATCTCCTATGCAATAAGGCAATTTAACCTCAAGCTCAGATTTAGATATCCGAGGATATCTGGATTTAGATATCCTCCTTGCAAAATAAACCGCACCTACCCTCCCATCAACTTTTTTTACAAACCAATTATCAGGTATTAAATTAACTGGCTTAAAGGATGACGGTATTCTTCTAGTCTGTGTTTTAGGGTCGTCTTCTCTTAATATGGCGACAACCATTTCAGTGCGGAATAATATGCCACTCTCTTTCATCTCTGCCTCTTTTCTAGGTGGGGGTGATGATGCCACCACCCCCACCCGATGATAATTACTCTATTTTTTCAGTATCGGTTGCGACGGGCTTATCCTTACCCCGCCTCTTTGAACCCGACGGTGCTTCGCTGGCAGTCTTGGGTTTTCTTGGCTTTCTTTCCTTCTTGGGCTTACCGATTGAAGGGTCTAGCTCCTGCCCTTCTGGCGTGGTTTTAACCATCGCTTGCCTGACCTCTTTGGCAAAATCCTCGATATTTTTGAACCCCTCCAGAGGCACAGTTAAGGCTGTGAGTTTGCCTCCTTCCACGTCCGCCGTGTTACCGAAGCTATCCGCTATTGTCATTTTGCTGAGTCCCATCTGTTTCCTCCTTCTTTTTCTTCCAAGGCTTTTCTAGCCTACCTTCCGATTTTAACTTCTTACGCACCTGCTCATCCTCTTTTTTCCTATCCTTCGGTAATCTACGCAAATCGATTCCGATTGATAAGAGCTTGTTGTGCTCCAATTGGTTGTGTCTCAGTTTTCTCGCTAGGCGTCCTCCTCTCGGGATAGGCTTCATCTTGCCCCCTGCATGTCTTCCCATCCCCGCGATGCCACCACTTTGTGGTATCCTGAGCTTTGTTCTGATTGTTGGCATTAACGCCTCCTCTCTGAAAGACTATATGTTATCCAAACGCCGTTCACAATTGCCTTTCGCCCCATCACCCTCTCCCAAAAGAAAATGCCTCCAGCTAAAAGTGGCATCGCTAACAAGAAGAGTTTGATTTTTTGATACAGGCTCATCTATTCCCCCTTTCTAGCAGGCTTAACCTGTCCAGTGTTGCCCAATAATCGTCATGTCTAACACGTTAATAACCCCATCGGAATTGACATCCGCCCTTATCCACCCCCCGACCCCCGTCTCTCCCCAGTGCAGAGCGATAGTCGACATGTCGTACATGTTAACCGCACCATCGCAGTTTATGTCCCAAGCGTAACAAATTACTGTGGGCGTCGGTGTTGGGGTAGGTGTCGGAGTCGGCGTCGGCTGGGGGTATGCCTCTTGAATAGTTATATTGCTAACACAGGTACCCAAAGGAGAGGAGTTATCCGCTATCCATGTGAAGGTTATATCCTTCACCCCGAGGGTTGGCACAGTATAATTCCCTGCCCCGTAGACCGTAGAGCAGTTACCCGTAACTGACGCATTGACCACGAAGGGTGAGCCAAAAGAGCTGGCTATCCGCAGGGTCACAAAGTTAGTCTCCCCGGGTTGTGCGGAAGCTGTCCACGTGTTCCCGTACCAGACCCCTGTGCCAGCGATATTAGTTACCGTGAATACCGCTCCGACCCCACCGCCACCGCCACCGCCACCGCCTGTTGGAGTGTGGGTCGGCGTAGGTGTGGGTGTGGGCGCAGGGGTGGCTACTGGAGTCGATGTGGGCACATAAGTCGGCGTAGGTGTGGGCATAGATGTATGCGTCGGCGTAGGTGTCGCTTTGCCGTCACCAGTGCCCCATTCGTCTGTGGCTACATAGGATACCGCTATACCCGCCAAGACTATAGCTACTATAAGGGTGCCTAATACCCATCCTCCCCATTTCCCTATCCACCGTTTAATCTTTAGTTTGATATCTGTCTTCATTTACCTCTCCCTAATCCCTTCTTGATGCGATGGCGATGTGGTATAGAATTAACTGCTTAATATTACCTGCTGACGGTTATGGTATTGGTGCATGCCCCCGGGGGAGAATCATCAGCCACATTCCATACGATATCTTTCACGATGGTACCGTAGGCACCCACGGGGAAACTCCCAGCACCAGTGACGTTAGCGCAACCAGACGTAATCGCTATAATTGCATTAAGGGATACACTGGAAATGCTCGTTATTGTTAAGTGGAGAGTCTCGGTATTCCCGGGGACCCCGTCCAGCGTCCAAGTACCGCTAGTTGCGTTTGTGGCAACCCACGCTCCGTCAGTAGTCGCCCCTGTTACAGTGAATGCCTCAATAACTGTCCCATGAAGGGTGGCAGTGTGGACAGTAAACACACCTGCTAGCGCCGCTCCCCCTACTCCGACAACTGTGAGAGCCACAAGTAGAGACAACGCTAATGTTATCTTCCTAAAACTGCGCAGTTTTTTCAACAACTTGACACTTACCTCCTTTTTCTTTCTTATACCACATCGCCATTATCCTCACTAACTTTACATCTATGAACAAACTGACCAAACAACAGCATAAACCACTACCTAAAAATGAGAAAAGAAACATCATTTCTATAACTAATGATAACTGTTCGTCACATCTGCCATCTACCACTGTTAAATACTCATAATGGCGTGTTAAATAAAAATCATACTTAATCACTACATAACCAGATATGTTACCTGTATCCATTATCTCAACTTCCCCTAGCCCTTCGACAAAGTGGCTATCTTGAAGTGTTTTTGCTATACTTAATGGCACTTCGGTAACACCAACGTAATGTATGCTATTCTGCCATTCTTTAATACCTCCCCACATACCACCTATTACCGCACAAGTAACAAGTATGCATACGATGATATATATTGCTATCTTTTTTCTATTTTTCATCATAATCCTTAATTTTAACTTATTTCTTTCTTGTTGAATTCTGAGCCCCACAAGCTGGGCAAATCGCGGAACCTTTATCCTTCGGGACTTTTACTTCCCTACCACAACGGTAACAGGGTTTGATTACATCATTTGCCATTTACCTCTCCTCCTTGTTGCTATATGATAATCCACGCAGTTACCGCTCCAGCTATTAATATCACATCAAACACGACGCCAACCCAAAGTATCGTCTTCCTCCTCTTTGAAAGCACATGTTTCCTATCCCGCAATACTGAAGCCATAACCACCAGACAGCCTATTAACGTTAAGATTAAAACCATTCATCTACCTCACGATACTATTTGAACGTCTTCGCCATACTTCTGCTTGAGCCACGCTAGTTTTGTCCTGAAATCTCGGGTCATCACACCCTTGACATCCTCGAACACCACAACGAACTTGTATGTGTAGCAGAAGTCGATGGTTATCGTTACCTTCGGCTCCTCTGAAAGGACAAATTTACGCTGGTATTGCAAGCCAGTAATGTCTCCTGCCTTCTCCCTTAGCCTTAGCTCTTCTCCGTAAGTTGCTTCAGCCTTACTGTCGAACCACCGCCCGCAAAGGTCGGACCATGTTCTCTTGGCGTGGTATTTATTCAACCTTTTTCTCCTTACGTCTATTCATCGAGACATCCTTGAAATGCTCAGTTTATAATCCATCCGCATAATAATACCACAGCCTATAAATATTACTATCGGAGATATGTATTTAGCGAGTAATATCACAAATATATTCCAATGCTCCATACATAAAGCTCGGAACGGTAGTATTGGCTGGCTACAGTCCATTCTCTGCCCAAAAAGTGCAAAGTATATAACCTCACCTATCGCTAACACACATAGGTTAGCGACTATGCTTTTATAAATACTTTTTTTCATAACCCATACTCCTGTTTAAGCTCTATAAATATCTCTTTGGTTTTCTTGGATATCTTGCCACTGTATGCAGTGTTATGTCTATCGGAGATAACTACCGAGATGACCAGAGGGATGAGGCTTACCATTATAATGCCAACCGCTATACCAAGCCCCCACCCACCTATATCTGGGAAGAACCCTGAAATAACCATAGATAAAAACAGCACGGTTATATCAAAGAACATGATGTTTATAAAGAGAGTGCCCCATATAGTTTCTTTAAACTTTATCTCCTTATACGCCCTCTCTCTCGCTATTTGGTATAATTCTTTTTTCGTTATCGTCATGTTATTTTCCTACCACCATAATAAAAATTTGGCTACAATATAGGTGACGGTACAAATCCATGCTGTAATCACCCACCAATTACAAAAAGACCATATTTTATCGCTCATTATCCCTTCTTCCAAGGCCAAGGCCAGACTGAAGCGAACCCAATAAGGACCATAGCCCCCAGCATAATCCAACCCACTGTTATAAGAGCATCCGTCATTTTATCCTCTTACCCATCGCCACGACATACCAGATTACAAAACCTATAGCGAAGGCACACCCAACTATCCAGAAAGCTACTCCAAAACCATCTGCCCAATCAGGATAATATCTTGTGTCAGTGCCATACCATCGGCAGGGAATCCATAGGAAGGCAAGAAGTAACCCGCACCCTATTGATGCGAATAGACCTAAGCAAAATAGCTTGATTCTCCTCATGGGATTCTCCTTAATCATTGTACGGCTGGTCTGGCGTTGCTTGTTTCTCTGCTTTTTCATTATAACATTGGCTATCTAAATCGAACTTCATTGGAACCTCTGGGTGCTCTCCACCCTGTTTGTGCTTCTCGACATTCAGCTTGGCGTCAAGATATTCTTCGGTATGTGGTTTTGCGTTTTTATTACGAGAAATAAATATAATCCAGTCGGCGTCGTTGGCTATATTACCGCTATCCTTGAGGCGGTCTATAAGCTGTTTCTTTTCCTTTGCCTGTGGGTTCTCACGGCTCAACTGCGATGCCACAATAAGAGGAATGTTCGTATCCTTCGCCATATCAGCAAGGTCTCGTGATGCGATACTTACACTTTCATAGTTGGCAGTAACCCCACGCATTCTTTGCAGGTAATCCACGATGATAAGTTTTAAATTCGCTATCTTCGACGCCTCAGCCCTGATTCGGTTCGGGGTGATACTCCCCGTGATGATTGTGATATTCTCTGTGTCCATTTTTCCTGATGCTAAAATGATGTTGTCGATGTTGTTTTTTACAAACGCTTCACTGCCAAGCCTTGACATCGGGATATGCATAGCACTGGCTAGGACACGTTGCGCCCACTGGTCTTTGGTCATTTCTGTGGTGGCATATAATACCTCGCCCTTCTGTGCATTGGCTATTTGCTTAAGCAGGGTCGTGTTATGCGTGACAATAAAATCCTTCGCTATAAACAGCGACGTTGGAGAATCTACTCGGATACACGTTGTCTGGTAGCTACCAATATCCTCAATTCTATGTATCACTCTATCGCATGTTTTTTGTGCTACGTTAAATTTATCAGCTTTCCGTTTGAGCTTGAAAGGATTAAGGTCATTAAAGCGTATGGTAATTCTATACGCTAGCTTACCTTCTCTCCGTTGCCCTCTGTAAGTGTACTTTGCACTATGTGTGCGAAGATTACATATCCCACCCAGAGACCGCACTAAAAACATTACGTCTTCCGCTAACCTCTCGGAGCTTGTATAAAATTCTATTGTCCTGCCATTTTGGTTGATGTACCCGTCTGTATCCATCAAACCACGTAAGATAGACAAGCGGGTCTCAACGTCATTGAATAAATATTGGCGTGGAATATATTTATTTGTGCTATACAAGCCTTTTAGTTTTAAAGACCGTACTGTGCCACTGATTCCTAAAAGGCGGTAATCACCCCGATTAGACGCTATGCGCTTTATAGTAATACCTATCGCTTTAATATATGCCAACATCTCCTCTTCGGTTGTGCTTAATTTAGGAGTACAATCTCTGAATGAACCGTCGCCCAAGAGTAGCCCTAAAAGATATGGGTCTAAGGGTACTGGTTCCTTTTTAAATTGGATAGGTTTATTGGTTGGGAATATCAACCGTTTGCGGATATTGACTTCACCTAACCCACATCGTTTGACTATTTCGTTTGTAGTAATTACTCGCCATTCTTGATAGTGGTTATTGGCGTTGCCCCTCCCAGTTTGACGACAATGCCGTGAATATTTTGTTTGCACCTTCCAGAGATGCTCGCTATCGTTCTCAATAAAAGTGCTGTCACTGAATATAAACCTATAGCACTGCCTTTCACCCTGTGGATATACGCCCAACACTTTTGTTGGCATCCCTTCCTCATCAAACACTGTATCGCCAATTTTAAGCTTCTCTACCATTACCCATCCCTGCGGTGTGAGTATAGTAGTCCCATGTACTAGCCCTTTCCCCATTTCCGTCTCTCCTCCCACCACCACGTATTCCCCGGGTTGCATTCCACCTAAGAGGTCGAGGGAGCGGATACCGAAGTAGGTCATGTGTAGTTCGCCACTTGCCAGTTTTGAATAATGGTCGATGGTATGCTCTGCAAGTTGTCTTGGGGTAAAGACGCCCCCAGTATCGGCACGAAGGGATAGAATCTCGGAGAGCGATAGGTCAATCATGTTTGGCTTCTGCTCATAGCCGATTGCTTCTATATTGCCAGATGCCCTTATTAACTTTCTGGAATCCGAGCAGAGTTTGACGATATCAGCATAATATCTGGCGTGAACTGATGAGCCACAGTTACCAACGAGATGACTTAGATATGCCGCTCCTCCAACTGCTTCCAATCGCCCTTTATTAGCAAGCGCATGGGCTACAGTTACTTGATTACGCATATCTACCGATTGTATCGCTTCCCAGACCCATACGTTCTTATCTCGATAGAAGTCTTCTGCGTTGAGGGTACAGACTTCCCAATATCTTTCGGAATCTATAAGAACACTGCCCAATACCGATTCTTCGGCTTCAATATTATGGGGTAATGTTTTATCTTGTGCCATTTACCTTCCCCCTAGATGTTTTGCTCTGCTATTTTATGGGTTTTCTTCCTTTGGAAGATAATCTTCGATACTGTAACGTTTCTCTGATTCTGTTGGCGGTTGCGGTTTAAATTTACCTGCTTTAAATGCTGGCATCTGTTTAACTATACTCTTCATCGTGATAATGGCGATGTCCTTCCAATATTTATCAGCTTTCATCGCCTTAGCACATCCCAAGAAATCTTCTGTTGTATATCCTAGTTCAATGCCATGCTTTACGTGTTTATACTCATCATCCCTATATGAAAACTTAAGGCTAAGTATCCCCTCTGTTTTGTTGAGGATGCCAATAATCTGTTCGTCTAATTCTTTTGGAGCATGCCCATTACCACGTGCACTTATTTCTTTTGGGCTGAGACCTACTTTTTTCGCATTCTTAAGTACCGCCTCAATATATGCCCAACTACACGATTCTTTCTTTTTACCAATTTCTAGGGCTTCGGCTACCCATTGAGTTGTATATTCTCCCTCGGCATCTATTAATTTTTGGGAAAGGCTCTGGGTTATTCTACCAATATGCTTTTCGTAATATTCAAAAATATTAAGGTCGTCACTTTTATCCAATGTGTTTAATTTGTCGATATTACCATCTTTCTTTTCTTTGTTTATTTCTTTTACTCTACTATACTCTACTCTACTCTGTGTACTGGACGTACTAGTTATCTCTTTCTTGGGTGTAGTTATTGGATTAACTACGCTGTTTATCGAATTAACCACATCAACCTTAACAAGATTTTTGCAACTCTGGTTTAGGACAATTTTGCCATTAATAACCTGTGGTTTTTGAGGGGGTGTGCGACGCCGATTTCGGTATACTTCATCGAGATTATCCACTAATTTCTGGCACCAGATGACTTTTTGCGCCCACAAATCAGGGTCTATGGCATTTAGTTTGGCTAGCATTTCTACAACTAGTAATCCCTTTTCTACACTGATATTTGTTTTAGCCAACAGTAAATGCCATTTTATCTCGTTGTTGCAATCGAAGTAATGACCATCGGAGGAGCAGAGTTTTTCTAATAATCTAAACCAGAAAGCATATCCGTCATTCCCGAAATTACTTGTTATAATTGAGATAGTGTCTCCCTCGCTTGCGTTAGCATAATGCGGAAAGTAAATCACAGTATCCCTTTGGACTCTTGCCATCTCTACCCGCCTTTAAGGAATATAATTTAGTAATCTATTGAAATATCTTGGTTATATCTTTTTCTTGCCTATGTGGGAATTAGCCTCTTCTATAGGTAGCACTTTCTCAGGATGTCCGCCATCGGTCGGTGCTGGGGGGGCGGGTATTTGAGAAAGAAGAGGTTGGGTAATATATTGGTATTTTTTCCATGTCGGTAAGCTGAGATACTCAATCCCGTTTATTTCGTATATAGTTATAAGCTCAGCCGTGGCTATCTGGGTGCGCCATTGTAATATCTTAGGAAGAGTTATGGAATCACCCGCAAAGACAGTTGCTTTTAGAAATTGCGGGCTAGCCTCCATCCGTCCCTCATCATCTGCGTTACTTATCATCCCGATATACAACAACCTCGCCCCGGGTTCCACTAATGAGATGAACTGCTTATTTGTCCAGATAGCGGGGACGATTTGTCTCCGCTTGACCATCGGTATCTCTTTCTGCCCGTTGGCTTTAGTTTTTAGGGGTCTGTCCCAATAGATACTATGACACTTAACGTTTGGGCAACAACGAGGGTTTGAGATTCGGGGGACCCATACCTTACCACACCTCTGGCAAATACATTCGACTAGCTGGATTTCTGCTGTCATTTAGCCGACTCCTAAATATTATTATTTATACTGTAGTACATTGATGTGGATGACCGACCCCATACACACTAAGGCTATTTTTATGGTTTGTCAAGCCCCTTATCTAATTGTTTTCTTATCTTACCGTTTAACTCAACAAATTTCTCAAGTCTCTTTAACTTATCTCTATGCACTGCTCTTGTATAGCCTTTGGCTAAGTATTCTACCGCTTTTATGTGGGCGTCTACCTCTTCGTTAAACGCAGGGTTGCTATAGCCAAATTTTGCCTCATATGCTCTTACAAGCCTATCTCGGTATGATTCAGCCATACTATCGTCGTATGGTATGCTATTATCATCGACATATGAGTGTTTGTATATTATGAAACCCGAGATACAACAGACTACTGGTATTGTCCACAGTGGTACCAGCCCCAGCATTGCAGTTATGATAGACGCTATTACCGAACCAACTGTGGCTAGGGCTATGCTCATCGTCTTTGTATATATAAACAGCGACATTACTACCATGAGACATACCGCCATCATGATGCCTATTATATTAGGGCTTATACCCAAAGCATCTGATAGTGGTTGTAACATCGATACCGATTCATTCATAAAAATTTGGCTTCGGACACCCTGTGGTCTCTGCCACAGGGAGGAGAAGCCATCTCCTTCCTTGACATTGTAAACTATTTTGCTCTATGATGGCGATAACATGAAACAAACATTGATGATAAAACTCGCACCTACGCCAGAGCAATACGAAGCTCTGGTTAAGACTATGGAAGCCTTTAATCAAGCCTGCAATTACGCTTCTAACGTGGCGTTCGAGACTAAGACTTTCGGGCAGTTCTACATACATCGGCTTATCTACCACGAGTTGCGACAACGGTTTGGTCTCTCGTCGCAAATGACAATCCGTGCGGTAGCTCAGGTATCTGAAAGCTACAAGGTGAGTAAGGTTTCCCAACATGAGTTTAGCCCACATTCTGCGATGGTTTTTGACCAGCGTATCTTGTCTTGGAAGGGGCTCGATAAAGTCTCCATTCTCTCTCTTGATGGCAGGTTGATTATCCCCACCAGAATCGGTGCCTATCAAGAAGCGAGGCTTGACCGTAAGATTCGGCAATCCGACCTTATCCTCAGAGACGGCGTCTTCTACCTTGCTGTTGTGGTAGATGCGCCAGAGCCTACGCCAGACGAACCCAACGGTTTTCTTGGTGTTGACCTCGGCATCGTTAATATCGTCGCCGACTCGGACGGGAAGACTTACTCTGGGGCACAGGTCAACGGGCTTAGGAAGCGACATGCTAAACTCAAGGGCAAGCTCCAATCCAAAGGGACGAAGCAAGCCAAGAGGCTTCTCAGAAAGCGTTCTCGCAAAGAGACTCGTTTTGCCTCGAATATCAACCACACTATCAGCAAGAGTATTGTTGCAAAGGCTAAAGGCACTGGCAGGGGTATCGCCTTGGAAGACCTCGGCGGTATCCGTGACAGGATAACGGTTCGCAAGAGCCAGCGGAGGCAACAGCACTCGTGGGCTTTCTACCAACTGAGGGCGTTTATCGAGTACAAAGCCAAGCTTGTGGGGGTTGTGGTTCAAGCTGTTGACCCTCGCAACACTTCCCGAACCTGCCCCGTATGCGGTTGTATTGATAAGCGTAACCGTGTCTCTCAAGCTCTATTCTCCTGTATATCTTGCGGGTATTCCGCTCCCGCCGATATTCTCGCTGCTCGCATTATTGCGAGTAGGGCTGCTGTAAACCAGCCGTACATCTCAACCACTTATACGTGGTTAGGGACAATGCCCTGTGCTCTTGGCACAGGGTAGTTTACTCTCTTCTATTACCTCCCAACGCCGTCTTTTCTAATTAATCCAAAAGCCATGTCTTAATATTCTAATAGAACCTACCATCGCTGATAAACTCAAGAACATTGGAGCTATGATATAAGCTATTACTTTTGAGATAATATGCCATCCGTCTGCATTAAGCCCTAGAAATATTAATGCAAATATAGTCGCATACGTGACTATTCCTGAAAGTATAGCCCACGCTATCTCTGAATTAGTTATCCTCATATGCCCCTCCTGCCATGCGCTCCCTTATCTCTATAAATGCTGACAACAGCCACAGAAGCCACGACACACCGATTAGGGCTAATGATATAATCCCCAGTATTCGCATAGCTCTTATGTCAGTCATTCTGCTAGCATAGAAACACAGACCAAATCCTGCTGTTAGGACGATTGGGTAAAGTAATAGTTCCAAGGAGCTTAATTCTCTGTTCATCCTACTCTCCTATGGTGCGTGTGGAATCTACCTCGCCCGTATCAGCACTTTTATCTATTTCTTCAAAATATATTAAAATAGGTAGTATAAATGCAAATGAAACGTACAATAAAGTTACAGTAACGCCCCACCATTCGTTATAAGGATAAAATGATAAATACAGTATAGTAAGTGCTATTACCCATATAACTGCCTTTACTGTTAACTTAGTATTTTTATATCTATCCACCATGTTCTCCCTTCATTTCTCTTTGCCTTTCGTCTTTTTCCACGGCTCCAAGAACACCTTGATTCAGTGTCCGCATGCCACGGATGAATATCACTGGATTACGTATACCCAATTCCCAGAGGATAAAGGGTATCCTCCATCTATAAAAGATTTCTCTTGCCATCATCCTCAAAGTTGTTTTTATTAATCTCATATATCAACTACTATTTTGCCAACATCTCGGCGAATACCATGAAGGCTTCTTGGGAACTCTTGATGCTCTTGTGCATCTCATAACCAGTATTATTGGTTACTGGATGCCCCACCGTGTATGATATCCCCGTACTGCTGACCCAAATATCCACCAGCTTACCACTCCTCGATACCCACCTGCACACTAAGAGGTGGTTAGTGTCATCTTCTGTGGCATCTAAGCCACTAGCTTCTTTCAGTGCCTCAATTAACTTTAGGTCTTCATGATAATTACCAATCATCGCTTTCTCCTTTTAATTATTCTTAACGTCGGTATTTGAGGATGGGCAAAGCCACTTTTTCCCTCGATATGTGACAATTCTATTTATCTCATCAACCTTCTCTTTACCACCAGAAGAAACGGCTTCTGGTGGTTCGTTTGCGCAAGAGGGCAAAAATAGCTCATCTTCTTCCTCTATATCCCCAAGTTCTTCTGGGGTCTCCACTTGTGCCTGTTTTTTACCCCGAGGCAGGGCGGTAACCAGTATCAATATACCCCCATATGTACAGGATGCTTGAGTCCACGCGCTGTCGGTTATCCCCATTTTTCTTATCAATGCGGGTATCAGCACGAAGAATAAGACTGCGCACATGATTATCAGCGTTATACGGAAACGGAATATCCAAACTAAATTATTTCTAAATCGTTCTCTCATCTGTTTCGCCTGCCAGTCTCCACCTGATACATATAAATAGCCATTCCGATAAGGATGAGAGTACTAATCACAGCGACGATTCTCACGATAATATCGATAGTATCATTACCCGTGGACCCAAATAAATGTATGAGCGGATAAAGCACTGCCAATATTATCATCCCGCCGTATTTAAGCTTGAATTTTCTTTTTCCTTCCATAGTCTGCTCCAAATTCTTTATCAAACAATAGCGTTTTCTCTTCCTCAGATAGTCTGTCCTCTTCTGGTACGGCAAATGGCACTTCCACAAATTTAGCCAGTCGCTTTAGTCTGCCTAGCTGGGTCTTTTTAGTAGCTCCGTTTCCCAGAGATTCCATAGCTAGAATGAGTTGGTCTACCTCTTCAGTGAAAGCTGTGTTTTCCCCACAGAATTTTGCGGAGTATGCTACCTTGATGCGGTTACCGAAAGCCTTCCATTTTAGGTGTCTATATATCATCGTTCCGCCAGTTATCATCCCCATAGTAGACAAGACCACCGTAATGATAAGAACAGCGGGGAGTATCCCCGCTATGCTTTTCACCCCCGGCGCCCAATCGGAGGTATCCATAGAATCAAGTAGCCAACTTACACATACTGTAGCGGATAACCCTACCACAAATTGTGTTATGCCAACCCAAAGTCTCTTCATTTCAGTTCCCTAATCTCCTATAGAAGGTTGTCATTATCTTTATTAATCATTCAAGGTGTCAACTGTTCCGTCGTCTCCCCACTTTACATACATTGGCATGACCACCTCTGTATAATCTCCCGCCTTAATTAGAATTGGTTCAGACGGAGAACATATAGATATCTTACATTTAGAGAGCCCCTTTATATTTTTTAATGCCCTCGCTGTATCAAGTAGATATCTGGGGTTAACAGCGACCTTAGTGTCCTTTTTCCTCCCCGCAACATTAGTAAAAGGAAGATAGGCTTCTGAATAGATAATATTCTCCTCAATCTGGGTTTTAGAGCCACTACAACACTTGATATATTTGTCTTCAAGGATTAGTCGTATGCTCGTGCATTTGGTATTCATGAACAGCGAGGCGATATTAAAAAGGTCTTTGATATCTACCTCTACGGTAGACAGAATGTGTTTGGAATCTGGTACTAGTATCCTATAATTTGGGAAAGGTTTATCAAACGGCTCTACCTTCACTACCACCATTCTGAACCCGTCCACCGCTACAATCTCGCCCAACTCTTGGTTGTAGTACGCAACCGTGAGAACTTCGCGAACCTCGTCCTTCGCTACTGCATGTTCTACTAATTTTCTAGCTAACAATTCCTTCATGCTTCTTAATCTCCCACTATAAACATACTTACATCCCATGGTATTGATGGGTAGGTATTTGTTATAAGCTCTCCAAAATTAGAGGGCTCGTTAATATAACAGCGTTTGAGGTCACTGTTGAGTATTATAGCCCTGACGTCAACCTGAGTCTCACCCATGAGGTCGATACGCTTACGTTCTACTGCCTCACCCATACTGAGGAAGCCGTCCGTTTGCATATGTATTGTATCGTATTCGGGATGGTCGTGTATGGTCTGCATCAGCGAGTCGTAATTAAGGCTAAACGCACCTTTTCCCTTCTTGCCCTTGAGGGCTACTATACCCGAGCCGATTACCAATGCCGAGGTTTTAGCATCAAGCTTCCAGTGGCCAATCTCTTTACTGCTCTCCAGTTGCAAATCCACATCGGTGGCTACGCCATCAGTGAGGATATACAAAGGCATGATGTTGTTGTCGAGACAGAATCGGCAGACTTCGATGTGGGTATTGTTCTCGATATCGGCACCCCACGGAGAGTTGAAAAGTGGTCCAAAAGCTTTGCCCTCCGATTTATATAGTTCCAATGTCTTGCCGTATATCCCACTCATCAGACGTTTAATTACTTCCCTGTCCATTCCTTGGCTTGCCACCTTCTTTGCCTGCAACCCATCTATAGTTTCCCTTAAGGGCTTAACTACTTGGCTGGGTGTAAAGAGCCACCCATCGATGATATTGACCTCAGCTAATTTCCTCGCCGTAACGAAGTCTATCTTTCGGAGGGTCATCCAATTTACGTCCTTGCCGTTAATGGTCATGTTGCGGGTTTTAGGCGATGTCGACAGGATGGGATGTAAATCGGCTTCAGTGTTGTACATTGCCCTGAAGAAGCCTGTCATCCCTTCTGGGCGGTCTGAGGGTAAGGTGGTGACCTTTTCCCATGACCCCAGACGGAAATCAACCATCTCCCGAATTTGCGCTGGGTACCCGCCCGAGATGTCCCAGTCATAGATGGTCTCAAACCATCCCCGCTTGATGCATTCAACCCATCCACCCGTACAACATTCGTAAGCATACTCTCCCGCTTCATCTGGCAGGTCGTCAATTGTGGGGAGCCCAAGTTTTGAGAGAATCTCATTTTGTAAAGTGCGTACGGGGTTGGTCAATGTCCTCGGGTCCAGCCCCAGCTTTTTCATGGAATTATAAACGTCCCATGAAATCTTAACCGATTCCTTCAGCCGCGCCATTATTTGTGCTTCGCTGAGATTCGGAACGATGGGTGCTTCCATATATTGGGTCATATCACTGATAGTAGTGAATGGGTGCCCCTGCCCCTCCCCTTTATCAATGGCTAGCATAGATTTCGAGATGTACTTGATAGTATACGGCGGTTTTACAAGTATCCCATCTCCCCAGAGCGTCATGATGTCGGCTTCGGTTAGGCGTCTACATAGTCGTGAGACAGCATGGTCTAGATTGTAAAACACTTGAATGGTATAAGGAGCAGAATCAGAGAGTAAGAAGTCGAGATAAGGAGGCTCCCTCTTCTGGGCACCCGTGCTACTATACAGGACATCTCCCTGAATATAATATGCAATTATTTTCATATTTTATTTTCCTTCTAGAAGGTCTATCTGCTCTTGTGACCGTTCTGGAACGACAAAGTCTCCCACTATTTCCTTCCGCTTCTTTTGCCCTCCCGCTGGAGAGGCTCCAGTTTTTATATTTTTGGAACCCTTTGGGCGTCCTTTATAATTACCTTGTCGCTTCGGTTTTATCTCCTCAACCTCCTCTTCCACAGCCATATCAGGCTCACCATCGTCAGCCTCCTCTTCACCTCCCTTTTTGCCGAAGGGAAGGACTCGTTTAATGTTGGCGGGGATTACCCTTCGCCACATCAGGGGCAGGAACCAGAATAATAGTGTTGCTACCAGAAACCCAAATATAAAGTTGAATAGTTCGTCCGACATACTTCCTCCTTCTATTTATTTGTAATTACCTGTGTGTTTCTGCCTATGCCATAGCATCATGGCATAATTAGCGATGTTCAGCAGTCGCTTAGAATCGTGGTCTTCCTTGTATTGGCGTATTTGGGAGTCGATGTTATTACGGAGATATATTTGGGTACAATAACCCCATCCACCCTTGTGGTTATTTTCTTCCAATTTTTTCTCCATCTCCTCGGAGAACAACTGGACTGCCTCTCTAATTACTATCAATTTCTTCGGTGGCATTATTCCTCTCCTTATTCTGTATCAATTATAAACATCGTATGGAAGCGGTTTTTGAATCCGCACTTCGGACAAATAAATGGCTTATCTTTAGTAACGCAATCTCGAATTATTTCCCGAAATTCTGTTGTGGTTTTGCCCAAGGTACTGCCCGATAGCATACATGAAGAGCAAACACCAAAACGCCCAAAGCCCGTAACATGTTCTAATGCACGGACAATCACCTTCGCTCGGTCTTCATCCGTGTTTGCCGTATCTTTTTTATCATATATGGCGATAGCCCTTGTTAAATACGAGCGTGGGAGAGCAGATATGGCACTAAGAAATGGAATATACATCTTCCTATTCCCCAGCACATTTTTCTGATACCACGTGGTATTCCTCTTAAATTGCCCGTCCCATGATAGTAGGAATACTAATGGCATCACCACCGTATATAGCGTCACCAAACAGAGGTCGATGACGAGGATGAGAATGGCAAATGGGATATAGGCAATACCATATAGCAATTCTAGTATAGAGAGAATCAGTATCCACATAAAGACGAACGAGTGACCAATTATCCATCGCTCCACCTTTTCCAGTAGCGAGAAAGGATGTTTCTTAAGGTAACTATTATAAATTTCCTTACCAGTGTGATGTCTTACTTTAATATTTTCCATAGCTTTTCCCCCTTTAGCCATTGTTCTCGATAATAAGACCGTTTGATTTATAAAAATCGATGTGTTTCTGGAAATCCTCTCTATAGTGGGCGGATACACAGGAGTCACCAAACCCGCCCACAACCTCACATCCACATTTAGGGCACTTCCACAAATCAGCATCGAATAGTTCATATGGTTGAGGCTTGTCGGCGTCAGATGGACGGTACATATCGAGGACTCCAACGCCATTTTTCTCAGGTCTGAACTCGCAATTACATCTATTGCATACTGGGCGGTGAAGCCCAGATATTACTTGCTTATCTGTTTTAGCCATTTTTATCCCCTTTCTAGTTTAATATTCTTAATAGGTTCTCTTTATTGCGCACTTCTATACCAGAGTCGGTGAGCTTAAAAACGAGTTCCTTCACCTTCTGTGACGGTGGCTCTGGTAAATTATGGCTCTTGCTGTCTGCGCCGATATTAACCCATGCGGGATTTACGGATACTATCAGCTTTGTGAAGATATCAAGGTCGAAGTCTAAAATCGGCTCTATTGTAAGAAAACATCTACGCCATTCGTTAAGACGCCGTATGGAATTTAGTCTCTCCATTATCGGTGGAGCTTTCGATAACTTGTCAATAATATCCTGCCTATTAGTTTCAACAGTGGCTCCCAGCAGGGTATCGGATGGGAACAGAAGACCGATTGTCTCGAATCTCTCAGGATTTTTACTCTGGAACATATAGCTGTTAGGATAATGTACGCAGTGCGCTAGCACCTGTGCTATGTCATCGCGTGACACATCTTTAGCCCACATGTCACAGAGATGTCCGACGAATATCATCTTTCCTTCCCCCAGCGTCGGGAACGGCAAGTCTAATTTGAATACCGATGGTTGCTCTCTGTATTTCCTTACATAGCAGTAGGAACATTGATGGCTACAGCCTATGCCGGGCGACCATGTGTGGGTTATCCACTCGTACATATTCCCTTTTGAAATGTTTACTTTCCCCATCTCAATTTGTCTCCTTTTATCACTTAGCGGTGGTAGATGCTGATATTATATCATAAAGTTGTTCTAGTTTCATGTTCAGCACTGCCTGCAACAGTTCCAGATGAATCTGGTCTTGTCCCATTTGTGCCTGTAATGTAGCTATTTCTGCCTGTATGCCCGCAATATCGGATAGAAGCTGGTTTGCATCGGATGGTATCTCGGTTGGTATCCCTGTGTCTGAATCAGTGTCGGTATCGGTGTCGGCATCGGTAGAGCCGTAAAGGAAATCCACAAGCTCTTGCTCCGAGAAGAAGGATGTGACTTCTGTGGTTCTGGAATTCACCAGCACTGTGCTTGGTTTGTCAGAAGAGAAAGCGTAATCTTTGGTGGTTATCGTTATCATCCAGTATAACTCTCCTTTATTGATAACCAACCTCGGCTCGATTAACTGGATATTCCCAGTATTGGTATTGTTATTATCAGAGGATACCCAGTCATAGCTGGGGAAGTCCGCCTTAACGTATTCCCATGCACGGTCTGGACCAAGAAGGTTGGTATCGAGTGGAACCCGATAGACACTGAGTTCTCCCGTTACCGCATCTATGGAAAATATAGAGTGTATGGCGTAGCTGGCACTAGCAGGCTCGGCTACCAGTACCCATTGAAGACCATCTTCGGTTGGCATAAGGTATGGCATCTGGTTATCGGAATAATCGAGAATCGGAATCCGTATCTGGTCGGTATGTGACGTTAATGTGTTCCAGATACCATGTACGTACGCATAAGATTCCGCATATATACGAGCAAGTTTCTCAGGGAATATTCTTTCATTCGCCAAGAAAGCGATATTTTGCGCTTCTGCTGGAGTGTAATCAACAAGATGTCCATCAGGATAAACGACACAGACTCCACCCCAATAAGGGGTCATCACTGGGAATCTGTATTTATAAGTAATGTAAGGAGCAACGGCTACAGGTGTATTGCCATCAAACAGGTAGTATATCTCAGGATAGTCAACCCAGTAGTTGTGATTCGTGAGGAGCCAGTTGATATTATCAAATATCTCCATGTTTTCTCCGTACTCCATTCTGGCATTTATTGTAGTCATTGAACCATCACTATTAATAAGCGCGACGCCATCGTTTTTCTGTGTATACATTCGGATGAATCCAGATTGCTCACGTGGAGCGACCCATGTAAGTTCGCCGTTATACATGATGGCGTCGAAGTCACCGAGTTGAATCCCCGGCTCTTGCATTCGGTTCTCGCCGTAGTATTCTGCAACTTCCATCGGCAGATATCGTATTTTTGTCGTGTCGGATAAGTTTGATACAGTCGTTGCCTGAAGATGGATTCTATCATATACAAATGATTTAGTGACAACACCACTTAGACATGAAACCACGATAATGGATATAATCCAACAAAAGAATAGAAACACTCCTATGCTACCAATTGCCCCTTCGTCCCACTTGAGTTTGAGACCGAGGATGAGGACAAGTGTGAATATCAGCAGGAATATCCCGAAGAATATCCATACCGTAGGGTTCATGTAGAAGATATTGAACCATATCCAGTGCCACCAAGGTTTTGCTAAAACCATGAAGGCTATACCTGATGCGAGGTTGGTTACTACAAGAATTGCGGTAGCCGTTCCATTTTTAGCCCATGCGAAGACGATGAGTCCCAACAGGCTGAGGATTGCGATTGCTAATGTTGCCCATACCATATTACTGACCTCCTAATCTTTCTTAGGCTTTCCACCAAAAGCCCTTAAGTTCCTTGCGTGTTTTCCTTGCTGCCTTTGCCGCTTGATAATCGGTCTTCTGGGCAGAAATGTGCCTACCATATTCAATGCGGAGCCAAATGAAAGGAGTCCTGTCGGCTTCTTTCTGGCGGGAATAGAAATCTCTAAGCACTCTGGCAAAACTTCGATGGTTCCCACCATTATCTGTAAATTTCTGATACCATTTTGCCCTGCTTCTTATGACAGCCTGCCACGCTTCAGAAGAGAGGTCTATTTTTTGTGGCAGGTTTTTCCCAGTAAGAGCATGTGATAAGTCATAAATCTCATACCCAAGAAAATGGTTGTCTTTGAGTATTTGTCTCTCTGCGGGGGTTAATGATAACCGATTTCTTTTCATTATTTCGACTCCTTATTTTTTATCATTTCCTTTAATTCTCCCTCTGTAGGTAAGTCCGTATCTGGTATACCAAACGGCTTTAGGAAACACAAAAATAGGTATATAGTGAGCGGTACAACCCACACAAACCATAATATGTGCCACGATGGGAAAAAGACCGCTCCAAATGAACCAATCCACCCCAATATAACAATATATAGTAGAATCTTGTGCACCTTAACCTTCATTTTCTTACCACCCATCATCGTTGAAATCATCTTCGTGTCTGCGTTTGCGGTTCACATGTGTTTCGTGCCGTATAAATCTCGTATAGATTTTGAAGTTCAACCAGAGCAGACCGATATTGATTGCTACTGTTACTGCTCCTACTCCAAATAGGATTATCGCTATCGTATAAGCGGTATCCGCATCCATTGTCAGCTCCTTAATTATTAATAGGCTCTTCTGCTTGAATATATTTGTCTAGGGATTGTTTTAAGAGACGCCATTGCCTCCCAACCCTCTTAGCTGGGATTTGGTTTGTTCTGATGAGGTGGCGCAATACCTGTTGCGAAACTTTCAGGTATTGTGCTCCTTCTTTCAGCGTTAGAATATCATCCACCGCTCTCTCCTTTCGCTTTTGCCTCTAATTGAACTACTATATCCCTTAATGTAGAGGCATGATTTTGGAGCCCGTATTCGGTCAGTCTGTTTATTTCCTCAAGGACGATATATTTGGCGGTCTGTATCCCCTTGATAACTCCTGAGTTATACATGCAAGTGGGGCAGAATGGTCTTGCAGGGATATCTTTGCCACAGGTGGGACATTGGCGTATAACTGTCATGAGTCTCCTACAACTTAAATTTATGGCGTTCTTGGAAGTCATGGATGTCAGCGACATCAACATCGCCATAGATGATGAGTTGCGTGCGACCTTTATCCAATGGCTTTGTCTCAATATTGGTCGGAGGTTGGGAAAACGTTAAAAGAATTGCCACTGGGTTGTGTAAGAATGGCAGATTGGTATCGTGAATGTCTGATAAATCCTGAACCTCGATAGGATAGGCATTTACTAGGATTATGCTGTCTATGCTGAAAAAGTGCCGAACCTTATATTTTCGGTCGGAGGGAACACGAATATTAACATTCATAATTTTAGTCACCTTTCTAAAGGTATACTTTATAGTATCATACATATTACCAGATGTCAATGGATATCAATGGATATCAGTGGATATCAATGGATATCATCTATCCTCCCTTTGAGCCACACCTTTCAAGGCTTCCACCATATCCAATAGTTCCCAGTATCTATAATTTATATTCACGTTTAATCACCTTCACTATAAAATCATCCCAGTATTTTCTATCTACCTCATAAGGTAATAGGCTTTGCAGGGAGAGCATATCAAGCTCAGTCAACATGCTTTCCAGCTTGGGGGCTACTTCGGTGGCATAATCGAATTTCCCTGCCTTAACATCTTTGATGTATTGCGCCTCCCTTAACGGATAAGTTATATTGCCTTCAGTTAGAATCTCCCTTACTTGGTAAGATGCCCTTATCGCATGGCTAACTGCCTTCCAGTCTATCCCCTCATTGTGTGATGCTTCTATTGCTCTCTTCCCGTATGCGTCATGAAACTTTTGGAGCATATCCTTAACATACCCTACCTTGTATGTTTCCTGTATCGTCTTCCCGCATACTTGAATTTGGCGTATATGAGTTCTGGATTGGACAAAGTGTATATGTTCGTCTTCCGATGGGAGAGTATCCCAAAGCGCACTCAATGGTGCATCATTGGGATACCAGTTTAAGAGATTAATAAACTCCTTCGCTGTATTAAGCCGACTGCCTTTAATCCCATATTTGGAAGCCTGACGCCTTGCATAGCCAACAAAAGCACTCAGGTTTCTGGTATAGAACCTGCTCCGTTCTTTGGTTATTTCATCCCAAACCCAAGATGAATATACCAGCATATTTTGTGGTGCGTGAAGCATATCTAGAGCCACAGTTTGTCCTTCACACGCCAGACGTATGAACTTATGGAGTGAATAGAATTCTGTATCTACATCGTTAGGTGTATTTTTACCATAGCCTTTTTTAGTGTTAATAGAAAGAGACTCTGGTGTCCTAGTAAGTATTAAATCATTAATAAGTTGGGGCATAAATACACCCTTATAATCTGTATCTGATGCAGGAGTATCTGTGCCATATAGATGACTCCCAAATTTCATCTGTACGATTACGCCTCTGTTTATTTCTGGGTTGAGGTACATCTTATGCTC
>Ga0315289_10001449_pt1 | contig 37004 bp, 50 predicted proteins | sample YL17G11_40_MG_FD_203452 | JGI IMG/M metagenome (GOLD analysis project Ga0315289, IMG submission 203452) | Sediment microbial communities from Yellowstone Lake, YNP, Wyoming, USA - YL17G11_40 | ecosystem: Environmental > Aquatic > Freshwater > Lake > Sediment | place: USA: Wyoming | collected...
ACTTGGAACAGAACAACAGCGGACATTATTAGATACGTAAATGCAATGAACGCGGCTGGCGGCGACGGATGGATAATCTGGGCGTACAGTGGACCGGGAAGCCCATCTGGAAGTGCTGGGACTGGTTTCCCAGACATAAGACCATACTTGGACGCTTTAGGTTTGCCTTCGCCCACAACCTTCAGCCTTACAAATCTTACTGTAACTCTGGTTGGGCAAAACGCAACTGTCACATGGAATACGAGTCAGCCAGTCAACAGTTCAATAGAATACAACATTCCTCCATCTCTTTATGCTTGGTCGTCTGTTACTTCATACCAAGAAAGCTGGATACCTGGCATGGAAGACGGCTTTCAGTATTGGCGATGCTCCTACTATGCTGGAACAGTTGTGTCCAACAGCACCTTAGACATTAGCCACACTTTCACATTAACTGGGTTGAGCAATACAACTTACTGTTATCAAGTAAGAAGTGTTGACACGTCTGGAACTGCGTTTTCTACTCAACTAGAATTTACTGCGGGGAGAGTTGCGGTTACTGTGACCATTACATCGCCAACAAATACAACATGCGCTTCTAGCTCGGTTTCTGTTAGTCTTAGCGCAAGTGGCGGAACCGTCGACACGATTCTGTGGAACTGCACCTTCACAAACGGCACCGTAGCCTACGCGAACACAGTCTACACCGTAGCCACAAGCATGACGCTGGGAAACGGAACCTACATTTTCAATGCTAGAGCAAACAACACGTTGGGCGAGTGGGACGAGGAAACAGTCATGTTCACCGTAGCCATTTCTTCAGGAGGAACTTATGGAGAGCCATGGTTTGCCGTTACTGTTACACTTGCATCATTTGGAGTCGGCGCAAGTTATTGGCTGTATCGTAGAGCGCAAAAGGTGAGAAAGAAAGAGGTTGGGTAAATGGAGAAAATAATGAGTAAACTCGGAACTTGGAGCGTCCAAACAGGCGAAATCCTCAAAGGACTCGTAGGCGCCGACTTGAGGGCGTACTGCCTTGCAGGGTCTGAAGATGACGTAAACTATGAAGTTCACGGAAGCATAACTATTGTGAGCGGAACTTCCGCGTCCGTGATAGTCCTATATTCAGAGGACGTGGGCTTCACCGAGCGATACGTTGAGTGCATGCTTGACGTAGCAAACCAAAAACTTAAGATTGACCTAGTAAACGGCGCCGAGCGCGTTACCGTAGCAAGCAGAAACTACACTCTTGCCGTAGCGACAGAGTACGCGGTTGACGTTCTTGCCAGAATTGCATCGGACGGAAGCTATTACGTAGTGTTCTCTGTGAACGGCGTTGAGCAAGTCAGAATAGAAGACTTGGGCGCCATGTACGCCGCGGGAATGCACGGCTTCGCATGCGTGGGGACGGCCGCGCAATACACGACTTTCAGCAACCTCAGCTTCCTTGAGCAGGAGTATTCAACTCTAACAGAAGTAAAGGCCATTTTGAGAATAACAACCTGTGAGCATGACGCAGAAGTTAGTGCAGCAATAAAAGATGCAGACGCCAAAATAAACAACACGTTACAAAACTATGAAGACGCGCCACTTAGTTCAGTTCCAGATTCAATAAACAGGGCAAGCAAATACCTTGCCGCAGCACTTTACTTGCAACTAAACCCGCTGAGTCAAACAATGAAGGAGCAGGCGGCAGCATTTAACGAAATCGCGCTAAAGTTTCTGTCTGAATACATTTCTGAAACGCATAACGCCGGGGCAATCAGTTAAGGCGGAGGTGAAAGTGAATGGTTGTAATATCAGGTAACGTGACATTAACGGCTCCAGCAATAGCAAACGTGAAGAGTATCGTGTATAAGTGGACGCCAGCAACTTATGAAGCGCAGACAGTAATGGGAACAGTCCTACCAGTAGGCTTCAGGTTACCGCACAAATGGGTTCTTGGCGAATTACATTTGCTGAGCGAAGCAAAGGCAGTAATGGACACTTACGTTAAACCAGATGCAGATAACGCGGTCTTGGCGTCAATGGTCGCAACGCAAAAAGACGCTACTGGAGTGGTTTGGACATACACCTTTACAGATTGCTGGTTCATTAACGAGCAACTAACCGTAAATGATGGCGAAGACGTGATAACCGTGTATCCATTTGTTGCTAAGAAGGTAGTCACGACTCACGCTTAAGGTTGTGTGGTATGGCAGAAGACGAGTTTGCTTATTGGGGTAACGAAGGCAACGACCAAACACAGCTTATTCTAATGCTGTCTGAGCAAGTTGCGGAGCTTGAAGTAGAAGTTGAAGAGCAAGGCGCAATAATTGATGAACTATCTGAGAGCGTAGCGTACAAGGCTGGAGCAACGCGGCCCATAGGAGTCGGTACAAAGGGCGTAAGCGTAAGAGGCGCGGCAAGAATGGCTAGGTTACCTATGATGAAGCCAGCTGCAATGGCTAAAATGGGAGTCAGAATGGGCGCTAGAATGGCCTTGAAAGAGTTAGGAGTTTCTGTTCCGTACGTTGGGTTAATTATTTCTTTGGCATTCACTGCCTATGAAGGCGCAATGAAAGAAATTGCGCATCAAGCAGCCATTGATGCAATCAAGCAACACGAAAAGGAATCAAAACTGGAAACTGAGCAGAAGTTTGGAGACGCCATAAGAAAAGTAGAGGAAGCAAGGAGAGAGCAGTACAGGAGCCTAGTTTCATGACAAGCGTCAGGTGCTTAATCAAGTACAGCCCGAACATCATTGAAGTAACGAACAGCGTGATGGACCGCATTGACTTCTGGAGGAAAGCAACTGACGGCATCGGAAGGTGCAAAGTAAAACTTTTGGGTGATTGGGACGGACAGTTTGCTGCGGACGACCCGATTCAGATTCGCCTAGATGACATCGTAGTTTTTGAGGGTTACATAGACAAGGGTTTGCCAATTGCTGAAGGCAACGTTTACAACCAGTTTTACGAGCTTGTTGGCAGAGACTACGGCCAAGACCTGCTGAGCAAGCAAGTGGACAAAACTGGAAATTGGATGTACGCAGTGCAGTACGCAGACCTAATCATTGACGATATGCTGAGCAAAGCAAACTCCGAAATCACGTTCACTCCGTCAGGCGACCACAAGTACGGCGGCGCATCAGCCATCCCGCAAATCGCTTACACCGACCAAGGCGATGAGTACCTGCTTGAAGCGTTCAGGAAAATCTTTGAACAGATAAACTATGACTTTTACGTTGACGCAAATAAGGCTCTGCAAATCTTTCCAGTCGGTACGTATGATAGTGGCATAGACCTGAACTGCGTCAAGGGCGCAGCAGGAAACAACTTACTGAACTTAACGAAAACAGAGTTTGACTCTCAAGATTTGAAAAACTATGTCATCGCAAGAGTTGACAAAATCAATGACGGATGGACTGACGGCAACGCGGCCGATTTTACCGGAACCTCCGGAAACACAATATCAGACGACTTCGCCAACAAAAACAGCAACAAGGGCATTGGCTCAATAAAAAGTTTGAAGGCCGCTGGAGCCAACGTTTCAATAGTTTTGACGTTCCCCAAGTTTAACTACACGTCTTTGCCTTTTGACGTTATTGGCGAAGACGTTCTGCGGTTGGCGTACAGGTTTACGGGCTACCCAGCTCTTAGCATTCCTAGGCTCAGAATCCTGCTAGAAGATGATGCAGGTAACAAGATTACGTGGAGAGTGGCGCACCAACAAGGCACTACTGACATGTGGTTCCAACTTGAAGTTCCTATTGGTAACAAGGTAACTGACGACATTGTCGGATACAACAACTGGATGGGCATCTCGCACAACGACACAGTCAATCAATGGCAGTATGAAACTGCTGGCTACACTACATTCAATTGGAAAGTAGTGAAAATCACATTTGCGAACTGGACGCAAGCGGCGTATCCCACTGCAATATGGATTGACTCTCTGACTATCCCGCTCCCCATGATAGCAGTCAAGCAAGACCCAACAAGCCAAGGGCTGTACGGAGTCAGAAGATATTTTGCTCCATCTAAATACGTGAGAACCCAACTTGAGTTAGACACTTACGCAGCGTCGGAACTTGCCAAGTCGAAAGACCCAATATACGGGCTTCACGTTACTGCGCTGGGAACCGCAGGAATCATTGGCGGCGCATTCAAGTGGCTCCCGGGTTACACGTTGACAGTGAACAGCCCAGCAGACGGAATTTCAAACGTTCAATACAGAATCTCTGAAGCACACTGTTTCGTCAGCGAAGCCGGACAGGACGGCCACGACTTCATAGTTGAAGCTGACTTGGTTCCTTACGCCGCGCTTGTCAGCGGCAGAAGATTAAGCGGAACATTAACTCCAGAAGTTGCCGCGCTCAGAGAACTCAGCGAAAAGATAAGGGCCATAGAAAAGCAGGAAGACATCAGCCTTGACTACTTGCCGCCACTACCCGCAGACGCAGCCAAAAAGATTCAGGTTGGAGTCTTCGGAACCTTAGCGGAAACGGCCGTTGCGTGGACTAAATTGTGGGAGGCTGAGACCGCAAACGCGAGTGCAGAGTGGGCAGTTACTGCTGATTCTGCTGCTAGTGGAGGATATTGCAGAAGATTACCAATATACAATTACGATAAATACATAGATTTCGTAGATGGCGTTCTTGGTGTTGCAGGAGAGCTTTACGTTCTTATCAGATTAAAGTTAGACAGTCTAGCTTACACGGTAAACATGACGCTAACCATCACTGACAAAGACACATCTGAAGTACTAGCAACAATGACCATTGACAAAGCCAACTTTCCAGCAGCCGGCAAATATCATCACTTTGCCCTCAGAGTAGAAATTCCAGCCAACAAACAAAACATTAGAATCAGATTGCTTGCAAGCACTAACGCGGCCGCAATAATATCTTGCGACTTTGCTGCCATTCTTCCAGCCAGCATCCCGCTCGGATACACGGACGTAACAATTGACCCCGGAACACAGAATACTTCTGCGTCAGACGCCACACAAAATAGTTCAGCAAATAACGCTACGCAGAACAGCGCAGCTAATGATGCTACACAAAATTCAAGCGCGCAAAATGGATACATGGATTCAACAACAATTCTGAATTTGGGAACAGGAAGCGAAGTAAATTGTCCTGTTGGTAGCGCAACTACCGTAAGATATGGTACGTGCGGTTCTGAAGCTAATGCAATAAACATGCTAGTTGTAAAGATTAGACTTGAAAGAGGCGCATCTGGTGGCACCGGCGGACACATTATCTTGAGAATAAATGCTAGTGCAGGTACAGGCCCCTATACCGTAAGAGCGCAAAAGATGATATACATAACTGCAACGCAAAACGCTTGGAACGAAATAGCCGTAATACTGCTAAATGCTAGTGACATGGTTGTAGAAATAATGTGCACATCTCTGGATAACAGCATATACTTAACAGCCGACTTGATGGTTCTTCAATACAAAACACACACGCACGGATTGACTAATCCGTCGCACAGTACAGGAATGACTAATCCAGCGCACGGTACGGGAATGACTAACCCAGCACACGCAACTGGCATAACTAATCCTTCACACGTACACGGAGCAACAGACCCGAGCCATGAACATTGAGGAGGTGGAATGTATGAGTGAAAAGAAGTCCATTGAATATGAGATAGATGAAAGGCAGGGTACGCTTAGAGTTCGGTACAAGTTTGACTTTGACATTCCAGACGAGCAAATGAACTTTCCGCTAGGTACGGATGAGGCCACGATTGTGGAAACATTGCAGCGCAGATACGCGGTACTAAAGAAGGCAAAGGAGCACCCAGCTGAGAAAATTAAGAAGACTGTAGAGTGGTAGTAGAGCCTTTTTACTCAACTTCTTTGCTTTCCATCCAGTAAGAAATCATTCCAAAAATAGAAAGTCCTAGCATAACAATCCACACGCACACGGCAGTGAATATGTTAATCATACAGTTTCCTCATCAAGTATTACGTTTACAAACTTAAAACCATTTGGTAGAAAGGAGAACTCATAGTTCCACAATTTAACTGTGGACGAAAGAAAAACAAAAAGGAGTGATAGAAAAAATGGAAATAAGAACATTGAAAGCCCTGAAAAAGACAACAGCGCCAGTTAGTGACGTAACCCAAGAATGGGAAGAACTGAAGGACGCGACAGAGCCAATCAGCGGATTCGAAAACGTTCCGACACTCAGCGTTCAGGACAAGGACCTAGTCAAAGTAGAATTTCTGTCAGAGCCAGTCGAACGCCCAACAAAAGACGGCAAAGTTGTTGCTTACGCCGAAGTCAAACTGCTCGCACCGCACGCCGGTTACGACCGCGAAAAACGCGAGGAAGTACCGCTTGAAGCAGGCGCAAAAAGCGCAATGAACCTGAAGCGTCACGCAACATTGTGGAAGCAAGCGCAAGCAAACGCTCCGCTCAAAGGCAAGAAGTTCGTCATCGGCATAGTCGGGGAACTACCATCCAAGAAGGGTAAACCAGCAAAGGACTATAGGTGGATGCCAATTGCAACTTAGAAAAGCCCTGCGGAGCGCCACCTTTCCGCAGAGTGAACCCAAGTGCTACAGAGCAAGTTGTTTAGCGAAGTGGTATTATTGCGCGGAGCAAAGTAGGCTCCTAGCGCTGGGGCTGATACCAGAGGAGATAGTGGAACCTGCAGAAATTGGAACGATTGGACACAAAATACTTGAAGAAACAATGGGCAAGAGATTCAGTTGGGAAAATCAGTTCTTTGATGAACTTGCAAAATATCAAGACAAGCAGTTAGGCTTCGTGAAGGATATTGCAGACACTAAAATCTACTGCAACCTTACGGGGCACTTTGACGACCTTCAAATAACAATAGACAGAAACGTGTCAGTAGTGGAAAACAAATTCGTCATGAACACCAACCTTTATCACATTCAGCGGTGGAAATTGTGCATGGCCAAGTTTCAAATTCAAATTTACGCATGGATTCTTGACCCAATAGTGAAGGAAATGGGCGGAATAATAAATAGGTTCCATGTGGCCTCGTTCTGGGATTTAAACACGTTTGCGCACGTACACGACTTTAAAGTGGAATACGAGCCCGTGCAAGTTGAAGAGGACATACTGCGTTGCATTCGCGCTTACGAAGACCCCAAGCTGATAATTCGGCCTACCTCGTGGAAATGCAAGTATTGCTCTGAAGACTATAAAAAGTGGTGCCAATATGAAGCGAAAAACAAGCAAACAATTCAGAACTGATTTACGATTCGCAGTTAATGAAGAGTATTTCAGGTTATCCGCTGAATTGATGGCACTCATAAAACGCGGAGTACACCCCAAAAGCGAGCGCATCACAAAACTAGACGTTGAATCAGTTGCCACAAACATTGGAGTCCCCGCTCTTAGGAAGCTAAGTTACGAGCAATTCCAAAAACAACTTCAGCAACTAGACGCCAAACTAAATTCCTAATTTTTTGCGCACACGCGCACATGCGCATAAGTTTTAAACAGTTAAGTATGTGCTGCGTTTTAATGTTATTAACAAACGTTAAGGTAGCGGTTACATGACAAGTTTATCAGACTTTCAAAAAGGTTACATTAGCGGCATGATTGACGGTGAAGGCTTTTTGGGGTTAGTACCTAAAGGGCGTTACATACCAATAATTGACATAACAACAACTGATGAGCATACAGTTGACTGCCTTGTTTCACTACTGAAAGAGTTTGGCGCAATCAAAGTACGTAACGCAACTAAACACAAACCCGCGTTTCACTGCAGAGTAAACGGCGCAGAGCACGTTTACGCACTACTTTCAGACGTTAACTTACTCACTAAGAACGCGCAGCGCGCGCTGCTGTGTGATGCGTGTTTTATGCTTTTAGACTACGGGCCTTACGACAAGTCACGCATTCTTGAAATTTACGCCAAGTTACGGGAGTTGAACAAACGATGAAAATTCTCAGGTCTAAACGGACGCATTCAGGCATCAGAATATACTTCCGAGAGAAGTACAAAATCGACATCAAGTACATGGCACGCACGGAAATAACGACTCGCACAATAGCAACGGCAGAAGCGTTCGGCTTAGGCGTGGACGATGAACGTGTGTTCCCCGTGTGCGACAACGTAGAAATAAACGTCGAGCCAAATGACGTTATATACACTACGGGCGACTCAGGCAGCGGCAAATCATCAATTCTGCGAGAGCTGGAGAGAATCTTTGCTGATTCATGCGTCAACTTGGACAAGTTGGAGATAGACAAAACCAAGCCGCTCGTTGACACGATTGGCAAAACGCTTGAGGAAGCGTTTGAACTTCTGTCCAGAGTCGGCCTAAACGATGCGTTTCTGTTCCTGCGCAAATACACAGAGTTGTCGGATGGCCAAAAGTACCGTTACCGCCTTGCCAAGCTGATTGAGTCAGGCAAGCCGATTTGGATTGCTGACGAGTTCTGCAGTACGTTAGACCGCGACACTGCCAAAATCGTTGCCTATAACGTCCAAAAAATCGCGCGGCAGTTGAATAAAGGCCTGTTTGTGGCCACGTGCAACACGGACTTGAGTGAAGACTTGAGCCCCTCAGTACGCATAGATAAACGGTACGGCAAAGAAATCCAAATAACTTACTCCGCAAACACACCTTCACCCACTTGCAGCTTAATCAAAGAAATGCACATTGAGGAAGGAACAAGCAAAGATTACAAGCAACTCAGCGAATTTCATTACCGCAACAAGAACATGGCGCCTGCACGGAAAATATTCAAACTCATCAGGGGCGATGAACTATGCGGCGTCATCGTTTACAGTTGGGCGCCAATAACAACCTTTGGTCGCAGGCAGGCAATGGGACGCGTCATCAAGCCGAAAGAACTGAACGCTCTTTTGTGCATAATCAGCAGAGTTGTTATACACCCCAAATACCGCACAGTCGGCTTAGGCGTCAAAATAGTTAAGGAAACTTTACCGTTCTCGCCCACGCCCTACACAGAAACCGTTGCTGTCATGGCCAAGTACAACCCGTTCTTTGAAAAGGCAGGAATGAGTAAGGTTGCCCTCAAGGTTCCGGACGAGAAACTGCTGAGAGCCATAAGGATTCTTGACGCGCGCGGCCTTGAATCCAAGTTCATAGCAAGCGAGGAGTACAACTTGAAGAAGCTGCAGGCAATGACGCCTGAGCAAGTGGACGGCGTACGAGGCACACTGGCAGACAACTATCACCCGCGCATGGGTAAGCACATCGGCGAAATTGCGCCGTGGGGAACTGCTTACGCTCCGCTGGGCGCCAACGGAAAAAAGATGTTCTTTGACTTAGTCAAGAAGGTCAGCTTGGAGAAACTTTCTCATCTCATACACATTGCGGCGCTGTTGGTGCAAACGTCGGTTTATCTGATTTGGAGGAAGCCTGATGCAAGTTAAGAAACGCCAAGGAGCAGAGCACGATAAAATTCTTGTGATGGCTCATAAGCTAATAGACGAAGGCATAAGTATTTTTCCTGTAGAGCCGTTTACTAAAAAGCCCGTTGACGACTGGAAAGAATTTCAGAGCAGAATAATGTCGCACGACGAAGTTGAAAAAAGGTTTCTGTTAGGGTACAACATTGCAATAGTTTGCGGCAAAATTTCTGGGAACCTTGTTGTCCTAGACTTTGATGATATAAAATTGTACGATGCGTGGACACCCAAAAACGAGACGCGCACAAATTACTCAGGAAAAGGCGTTCACGTTTATTATCGACTTGCATACGCAGTAAAAACTTCTCACTTTAAAAAGCGTTATGGAATACCATTTGACACGCAAGGAGAGGGTTCGTATGTGGTGGCTCCGCCGTCGTGGCATATGGAAAAGAGTAAATACTACACGCACGACGCCAACAGCCCGTGGGAAATAAAGTTTTTCGAAGGTGACATCGAAGATTGCGTATTTACCTTCCTAAGAAAGAAGTTCAAAGAAAAACTTAAAGACGTTGACTTTGACGCAATAACAGAGCAAATAGACATTGATAAAATCTTAGCTGGAAGCGAGGAAGGTACAAGAAATGATGATGCAATAAGACTTGCTTCATGGTATCGCGTTGGTGAATGCAGCGAAGAAAACACGTTGCAAAAAATGCTTACTTGGAGTAGGGAAAAATGTAATCCGCCATTATCCGAAAGTGAAATAACAGTAACAGTCGAAAGCGCCTTCAAAGCAGACCCGCCATACTTTTCACATTCATTCAGCAGGTTACCGACTGCTACAGAAATGGAACCGGTAGAAGAATTAACGCCTGAAATGGAAGCGTTCCTTAAAGACGCAAGCGTTCTAGAAAACTGTTTAAAAATTTTTCAGTACAAGATTGTTGGAGAAGAAGAACTAATCCTAATGCACTTTTTGGTTGGAGTAGGAACAAGCTTTGTTGCAAGGCCATTTGGAATTATTATTGTTAACCAACTTGGCGTTGGCAAAAGTTATGTTCAAGAGCAAGTTGCTAGCATTTTTCCGCAGGAGAGGGTTGACCAACCAACATCAGTTACGGAAAAAGTTGTGAATTACCTTGCTGGCAGTTTTAAGGGGCGCGTTGTCAGAATTGACGAGTTATTTGGCACGGAAGAGGGAATGCCGTACATCAGAGTTTGGATGACAAACGGCAGGCTTGAGCATTGGGTCACAGATAAAGACACGTTGCAGCCGCGCAAAATCAAAACTGAAGGTTCTCCAGTGTTCATGACAACTACGACAGGAATCGTTGAAGCGCAATATGGCTCAAGAAACTGGATTTTAGCTTGTAACATTAGCACAGAACAAACAAAAGACATCCACAGATTCCAAGAAGTTAAAGATTTAATTCCCGACAAGTTGAACGACGCGCAGGAAAATCAAGTAGCATTTCTAACTAAGGTCATCAGGTGGATTTTACAAAACGCTAAGCAAGTTCTTATTCCATTCAGAATATCGTTCCCGTTCGAGAACCCCAGAACCAGAAGAGACAAACCCAAATTCAAAGACATGATAAAGTGCATTGCGCAAGTACGGCAACTTCAGAGGAAACAATTTGAATATAAAGGCAAAACGTACATAATTGCCGAAGCGCAGGATTTTGAGGATGCTTTCAGAATATGTGCAAAATTCTTAACGTCAACGCTGTTGACTTTAGATGACGACTGCATTAAAATACTCGGTTGGGCGCGAAAAGAGGCGCAGACAAACACGTTCACGGCATCTGAGGTAAAGCGCGGAACAAACATACCAAAAACGACTTTGTACCGCAGATTGGCGCACTTGACAGACCTCGGATATGTTGACGCAATAATGGATGCGTCGGGGCAAAAAGCTGCTGCTTATGAGTTGACTGAATTAGGTTTAGAGGAGCAGGTTGTTAACATTAAAATCGTTGACAGCGGTGAAGCAATAGTTCAACTTTATAAATCGTTGTCTGATTCAAAATCAGAGCAAAAATTACGTTCCTTGTGTACCACGTTTTTGACGGTAGAGAGACGAGAGGCTAGAGAGTCCGATGAGGCTACTGAAACCTTGGTTCACAAGGAACGAGCAGATAAGTCTGATTCAAAAAAGGAACGCGCGCCACAGAAAGTTCAATCAAACATGGAGGAGTGGAAAGGTGCTCCTGAAAGTTAAAACGCGCACAATAGACAACCAGACTGCGCTGGAAGTTTACGAAATAGGCGGCAAACTGCACGTTTACAAGGCTCCGTTCAAACCGTACTATTACGCTCCGTTTGATGTTAATTCAGGCGAAAGACAGCAACTTGAGAAAACACTGCTTTCAACAATGCAGAAAAAGCAACTGTGGAAAGTAGCGTTTCCAAACACTTACGCTCTGAAAGACTGCAGAGTGGACGGTGGAATGGAGGACCATATACCGTACGACCAACGTGTTGCTATTGACGTTGGTTACAAGCAAGCAAGCGGCGCACCGTCACACGATGCTTTTGACCTTGAAATGGAGAGTAGCCGCGGAATGTTCCCTAATGCTGCGTACGATAAAATCACGGCAATAAGTTACGTGGGTGAAAACTTCAAGGAGTGCAAAACAATTGGCGATGTTCCGGAGTACGAGTTGATTCATTGGTTTATCGACACGGTTAAGAAGCGTAACCCGGACGCTCTTGACACGTACTTCGGCAGCTTTGCAGATTGGCCGTGGCTGGAACTCAGAGCAAAGGTAAACAACATTGCCTTAAGCGTTGGGCGCGACGGCTCTAAACCTTACCTTTCTACTCGCACATTCAACAGTGGCAAGAAGGTTGGAGAAGAGAAATTTGTGGACATAGGCGGACGCGTCCACTTCGACGTGTGGAAGGAAGTTGACGCCGACCAAACCATATTCGGAATCAAGAACAAACAACTGAAGACAGTTGCGAAATGGTTTGGGCTCGGACCCGTCATAGAAGTGGACCGCTCGCAAATGGCAAGGCTAAGCAACGAGCAACTTAGGGAATACTGTTTGAGCGATGCGAACCTGACTTACGAGTTGGCCAAGATTTACATTCGCAACCTTTTGCCGCTGGCGGAATACTTGGAAATACCGCTCAACATGGTTCTTGACAGGACGCCAAGCCACCCGAGCAACTATGTGTTAAGGCGGCACCTAGGCAAACTCAACATAGTCGTTGACAAGGGCAACAGTGAGCGGTACCCCGAGTTCTATCAAGAGGGTCGTAAGGCGTATCAGGGCGCACTGATTAACCTGATAAAGCCCGGCGTTTATGAAAACATTGGAAAGCTAGACTTCAAGTCGATGTATCCAAGCATACTTGTCTGCTTCAACTACTCGCCTGAAAGCATTTACGACACGCACATTCACGGTACCGAAAATGAAAGCATTTGCAAATACTGTGAAGATGTTAATTGCTCTGAGTGCAGCCTAAACTCGTTAGGCGCTTGGGTTGACATTAAAGGCAACAAAATCAGCGTTTGGGACAAATACTTGGGTATCATAACGGTCAAAGCCAACCTTGACTGCGACAGCATCACAAGAAAGGTGATTAAGGAGTGGATGGCTTGGCGCAGCCAATTGAAGGCGGAGCAGAAGAAGCACCCAGAGAAACTCGAGTTAGAGTCGCAGCAGTGGGCAATCAAAGTCTTGATGAACGCAATGAGCGGCTATCACGGTATGCAGTGGGGTTGCGGTTGCTATCCCATAATTGCTCACGTAACGGGCCACGGCCGCTATTGGATTGATGAAGCAACCCGTTCAATAATAGCAAACGGTGCAACGGCCATCGAACGGGACACGGACGGCATTTACTATGTGGGCGAAACAGATTATGCTTCGCAAGTTACGGAGCTAATTAGAGGTTTAATTCCTGAGCAGTTCGACAAGTCCGTCATTAAGGTTGACTCTGAAAAGTATAGTGCAGGCATATTTTACGATGAGAAGGGTTACGTACTCCGCAAAACTGATGGCAAGCTGGTGTTTCACGGCAGCGGCCTCAAGGGCAGACACATTCCACGCCTTTGCGACAAGGCGCTTGAGCGCGTGGCAGTTGCAATACTTGAAAAGGAAGACGTTGCGGACTTGCTCAGCGACATTGGGCGCAACATCAAAAGTTGGACGCAGGCAGACTTCATAATGACTGCGGAATTGAAGAAGCGGCCTGACGAGTACAGCAACAAAAACCAATATGGTAAACTGATTCAAAAAATGAAGAGCGCCAACATTCCTGTTGCTTGGGGCTCAGAGATTCAGTACGTCAAAACTAGGGACCGCGGGTTCTTGCCGCTGGGCGTTTCTGACCAGATTAACGTTGATTATGGTTACTACATGCAGCGCATCGCGGCAGTCGTTGAGCGTGTGTTGCGCGTCACTCACAGTTACAACAAGAAGCAAATTGTAACCTGCCTCAAGGGCGGCAGAGTTGAGCCCCTAAAAAACTTTGAGGTAAAAACTCTATGTTGATGAGAAAAAAACTTCGTGCAAGAGTGTGCAAAAGCGTAAGTGAGCAGGAGCCTAAGAACCCTGAAGTTGCTCACGCAAACATAAACATTGGCGTTGACATCATAGATGAGAAGCCGTTCTTCGTTATTGAGTGTCCATCGTGCAAAACTGTGTTTGGACTGGAGCTAAAAATAGTTCTGAAGCTAATCAAGCAAGCGATGAGTGAAGCAAAGCAGAACGGTAACAAAGGCATTGGAAGAGTTGTCTAAGTTGAAGGCCATTGCAATTATGTGTAGGCAAACGGCGCGGAAACCTAAGAAACTCTATTTGGTGTACGCAAGTTATCCGTACTCTGAAGACCCCGCTAAAACAACTGAAGAAATTCGTGTGTGGGCGCGGGGCATACTTGAAAAGTTTAACGACTTAGTGCTGCTGGTTCCTCATTTTGTGTTTGACTCCGTGTGGGACCTGCCTGCGGGTTACACGCACCCAGAGATAGCAGTTCAAGAGCTGGAACTCATAAAGCGGGTTGACATTTTCGTTTACAACCCTAAAAGAATCTCGTCGGGTGTACGCTGGGAGATGGCCTACGCGGAACACATTGGCGTTCCAATATTGACGATGGAGGAATTAAGTAATGGAAAGCGACCATAAAATTCGCACGTTTGAAACGGGTGCAACGCGAGACACGGAACTAGGAAAACTTGACTATGAGGGCTTCTTGAGCCCAACAGTCTTGAAGGCCTATGCGGAATACCTGAACAAACACCGCGTTCAGTCAGATGGTAAACTGAGAGACTCCGACAATTGGCAGCGCGGCATTCCAAAGGTAGTTTACATGAAGAGTCTTTGGAGGCACTTCATGGACGTGTGGCTTGAGCATCGCGGAGTCAAAAGCAGAAATGGGCTCATGGATGCGTTGTGTGGCCTACTGTTTAACGCAATGGGTTACATGCACGAAACATTGAAAGAAGAGGCGCATAAGGATGCCTGAATGTCCAAACCTGCAGAAGTGCAATTTAAACATAGATTCAACAAGGTTCAAGCAATATTGCCTAAGCAACTTCAACAAGTGCTGGTATTGGGTTGAGTTACACACAGAAAGGCTCACGCCCTCTGACTGGAAACGCGCAATGGAAGTTATAGGTGTAGCAAACATAGGTGTAGCAAAATGAACATAATCCTGAGACTCAAGCGGAAAATCATGAGATTCAACCAGAAAATCAAATCTCATGCGCAGCAGGGTAAGGCCTTTGAAACAATGGTGCGGGCAAGTCTCAAGCGGCTTTCAGATGCGGGCGACATTTGGTTCACGCGGCTCTGGGATTTTCGTAGTTTCATACGGCTAAATCCTAACTTCAGAGTTATGCGGCAGCCGGGCGACTTCATTGCTTCATGCCTTGGCAGGTTCTACGTTATCGAGTGCAAGTCCAGTCAGGCTGGGCGTTTCAACCTAGAAAACTTTAGGGAGCATCAGGAAGCGGCAATGAAAGAGTTGCACATGAAGGGTGGTGGTTATTGGCTGCTAATTCTGCACAGAGCAGAAGCCAACGCAGACAACACACTTTACGCACTTGACTGCGTCTCGTGGCTGAAACTGAAGAGCCACGTTAAGCGCTCCGCTTACAAAACTGCTGCGTGGGTAGATGTTTCAACGTTTTGCACTATGCAACTTGAGCGCAAGGGCGGTGTTTGGAATTTGGCGCCACTGTTCAAGGAGGCCACATAAACTTGCCAGAAGTTGAAGGAAACATCGAAATAGAGTTGAAGTTGTGCGACCAAGTTCTCAGAAAAATGTTGGAACTGAAAGAAACCGAGGTAATAAGGGCGTGCGATGGGAAACATTATTACACGGCCGTACGGAAAAACGGAGAAATTTACATTATGCTTTCAGAAGTTGTTGTGTTAGAGTTTGACATGAGCGACTATGCGCCGGAGCAAGATGAACTATGAGAGAAAAACTTAGGCAAAAAATTGAGAAAGAAGTGGAAATCGTATTTGAGCCGATTTTCAGTAGCGAAGACGACACCATAGCGTCATACATGCCGCTTGAGCGGTTGATTCAGTGGAAAATGGATGTTTGGGCGTTTCACGTTTACAACAAGTTCAGGCAACTAGGCGAATATTTCAGAGATTGCGGCCTGCCTTTCATTGACGTAGAAACATTTACCTATCTTGCGTTGACGCGCTCTATGGAGCATGAGGTTATTCACAGTGCAGACGATTTGGGTGAAATTACCGAGCGGAACGTGGAGCATATAACCAACAAGTTTTTCGTTGAGCGGCTTATCAGCGTAATCTTGGAACGGACGCACAGCAAAATTACAAGTAAGTTACCAAGGATTCGCGCCAAAGAGATGAGGGGAGACTCTGAGACTATGTTGCGTGAACGTAAAAGGCGGTCAAACAAACAATGAAGCTCTGTTATGTATGGAGAACTCTGAATTATCCAACACTTGCGAGCTATGACGAGAGAGTTTCTATTAAGAATATTCTGTTGAGGGTAACAGGGGTAACAACGGTAACAACAGCCGTTAACAACAAACTAGGGGCGGCTACGTTACAACGACTACGTATAGTACAGTACGTTAAGGGGGCTTACGTACGTACGACAACGACGCTGTACCGCGTACTAGTAACTAGTACAGTACGGCGCATTGTTCAACTATTCACGTGCTTGATTGTTCAACTGTTCAACGTGTGTTATTACTATTGTAATAACGTGTTGTTGTTAAGCCGTACTTGGTGTAGTTGCCACACTACTAAGCGTTACACTAGTAACGTATTGTGTAGTAATATAACTATTGTAATAAAAAGCATTAACACCAACAAAAGTCAACGGGCTACTAGTTATCGAGTAGCTACTCAAAATCGAGTGGGTGTCAAGTCATGAACCGCAAGCAGGCAAGGATTGAGTTGATTGTCAGAATGGGTGGCAAGTGTAGCCAATGCAGCGAAGCGGACATTACAAAACTAGAGATTCACCACACCAAGCGAATCATAACGGCGCAGGGTAACCCGCTGATAGAGTTGCACTACTTCATGCGGACAGGCCTCATACCAGACGGCCTTGAAGTGTTGTGCAAAAAGTGCAACAACAAGCGGAGGCGAATCTGAATGTATGATGCTGCCGTAGCCGATGGAAGTGAAAAGGGTTGTTGAGCGAAATATTGTTGGCCTTAATGGTCGCGTTTGCTGCACTGTCCTTTACTGTGAACGCAGTTAGGGCGTGGATGGAGTGGAAGAGTTTGAATGGTGATGATGATGAATAAACGATTAGTTTCAAGAATGGCGAGAGTTGGCGAGTCAAACGGCAACTTCAAGCATGGCGGCTGGAGCCAAAACTTGACAGAAGCGGAAGTCAAAGCAATTGAAGCCGATGAGAAGGCGTACTTGAAAGAATACCCGTACCTTAAAGAACCCGTGGCGCAGGACTTGCTGAGGCAGGTACTCATACTGAAGGACGCCAGAATACCGCGCCTTCAACTGTACGTTTTGGATGAGGCCGTGCCGCTTAGGGAGCGTATGACTGCGGAGAAGCTGCTTGATGCGTTACAGAGAACCCTTGTGTTACTGTTTACGCGGTTGGGCATAACGTACACATCAAGAACAAGGCGCAAAGAGCCGCGCAAAGTGAAGACGCCACTTCAGATGATTAGCGAAGGCAATGAGTAAAATGAAAAAGTGTCCGTACAACTCCTCTGGAAAAGCCTATTGGTGTAACGAAGATTGCAAAGAGTGTCCAATACCTCTTGAATTTGAGGAAAATAAAAGATGGAATAAGGAACACGAAGTTGACCAAAAATGCAGTTAACAAAAGAGCTTTATGAGCAAACGCTGACTGACCCCGTTGCGTTTCACAAGTGGATTCTAGGCAACCCAATGGACCTTACTGAAGGCCAAAAGCAGATACTACGCGCAATTGGCCAATACCCTGAAGTCGTCGTCATTGCGGGTAGCAAGAGCGGCAAGTCAACATTAAGTGCAGAGGCCGCCTTGTGGGGCGTTTACAGGTTACTCCAATTTGATGCTTACAAGAAATACGGCCTTACGCCCGGCATGAGAATCTACTGCATGAACATTGCGCCTAAAGAGGACATTGCCGTAAACGTTACTCTGCAGTACATCAAGGGCCTAGCGTACGATTCATGGTATCTGTCAGAGTACATCAAGGATGATAGGCGGAACGAGCTGGAGTTTGACAAGAACATCATTGCAAGAGCGCAGGGGTCATCAAGCCGCGCGGGTCGCGGTTACGCAATTTTTAACCTGATTTTTGACGAGGCCGCGTCATTCATGGATACTAGGGGTAACTTGTCAGGCGCGCAGGTTATGCAAGCATTTGTTCCGCGTTTGGCGCCGTTTGGTACGGACGGCCGCTTCATAGTCATCACGACTCCTCAAGGGCGAGGTGGCATTGCGTGGGACTTGTTCAAGACGGGCATGCCCGTAAACGTGATTCAAAAGCAGGTTACTCATGGCGAGCACAAGTTCCGCGCGGCGTTCCAGTTTGCCACGTGGGGCCTTAACCCATTAAGCCAATACGCGGAAGACTCAGAGTTTATGCGTAAAGAAAACTTTAAGGATTCGTGGGGTTTTGACCGCGAATACCGCGGCTTGTTTGCGGACGTAGTCAGCCAATTCTTGGACACTAAAGCAATTCAGAACTGCGTGGTTGACGTTACGCTTCCAAACAGCGAGAAGACGCAGAGTTACGTGATAACTGGAGACCCGGGGTTCGCGCATGACAACTATGCCATCGCCATGGGCCACTTGAATGAGGAGAGCCTTGTCATAGTGGACTTGGTGGTCAAGTTTGAGCCGCCGCTGAACATTATTGAAGTGGAGAACTTCTTTGACGATTTGTGCAAGCGTTACAACGTTACGGACATAGTGCTTGACCAACACCTGAGCATGGCAACGGTTCAAAGGCTTTACTTGGACAAGCGGCTACCAGCAAGGGGCATATCGTTTGGGTCAAAGACAGACGTTAAAATCTATCAGAACCTGCTTGAATTGATTAACGTGATGAAAATAAGGTTGCCAGACTACGAGCCGCTGTTGACAGAGTTGCGGTTTCTGCAGCGCAGAATATTGGCTGACAGGTACAGAGTGGAAGCATCTAGCGGCCACACTGACGACCTTGCAGATGCCGTCGCGCTGCTTGCTTACGTGCTAAACGTTGAGCGCAGGTTGGGCGGGGTGGTGATGTTCTAGTGTCAGAAAATAACAGTCATAACGGAAATAACAACGGCGAAGACGAAGTTGTAACCGCCATAATAAACTTGGTTAAACGCATCCAAAGCCTAGAGAGCCGCATGGCATCAATTGAGGCGTTCTTGAGCGGCAAGTTTAAACTGCAGCAGCCTAAGCCTAACGGCGATGCCAAATGGGATGAGTGGGCCAGAAAACTGATACTCAAGATGGTTGAGTGGCTAATAGTTGTTGTTGCGGCCATTGTTGGCGTCAAGTTGTCAGGCATGTAGCCTGCTCGCGCGGAAACTCCTGAAACTCAACATAGGCTTTTGGAAGCCAGCCGTTTATATGTGTGAGACCATCACCTGATTTTCTTGTTGGTTTTTTGAAAAGCAACGTTTCTCTAACTGCCGTGTTACGAACACGTTTATATAACGGGTTGCCTAACGTGTCTTTTGACCAAAAATGCAAAGCAACAAACGGCTCAAACGCAACGCAACTAAGCGTCTGACACAAAATCGGCACTGTCCGTCCTCAGCGCTTAGCTGCACTCAACAGCGCCGTTAACACTAAGGCAAACAACGGCCAAGCCAAGTTTCCCCGTGTCTGCAACGGGCCCGGGTAAAGACGCGGTAAGGCACACGTGCAGCAACAAACCAACAACTTGGCGCAGGCGCAGACCACCTCAAGTAGAGGCGCGACGGCTGCGTTAAGCAGAGTTTGTTGCGTATTGGCAGCGCATGGTCGCGTTGACAGGTTTAGGCAAAACCCAACTGCAAAAGCGTTAAAGTTTTTGATAACTACTGGGCTTCAGAGAATAGCGCCAATGGTTCCTTAGAAATAGGCAACCAGCGCCTTAAAGGTAACCACGCCACCTGAGGCTTTCAGAGTATCTTCTCTTAAACTTTGGCGCAGCAAGAGTTTGGGCAAAACCCATTGGAGGCGCAGAGTAGGCTTAGGGAGTGAAGACCTTCACTTCCGTAGTGGCAAACCGAAATGCAAAGTTTCAATTATCCTTTTTTTAATTGCCCGCCTAAAGCCGTACGTCCTTGTCGTGCGGGTGGAAAAACCAAAGCGGCTTAACAACCAGAAATGGAGGTAGAGAGAATGGAAGACATAATAAAAGAGGCAAAAAAACGAGAAAATAACTGTTGGAAATTTGTTAAAGTTGAAAGAAGAGCAAATAGAATCTTTGCAATATACCAAAATCCTAGAACACTGGAATTGACTGAAACCGAATTCAAAATAGAAGTGAGGTGTGAAAAATGAAATTCAAATACAAGGCATGGGTTCATCCTAAGCGCGGTGGAGACGATTATTGCGTTGAGTTAGCAATACAGGCTGCTAACAAGGAGCGCGCAGACGAACTTGTTAAAAAATGGCTTGCAAAAAGAAGCGAAGTGACGGACGACTTTCAGGTAGTTTCCTAGGTTTTTGTAAACCACGCATCGTCCTTGTGTGGACGTGAGCAACTACGTAGCCTAAGGTCGTAGGCTGAAAGTGACTAAGTTTTGGAGGATTGATAAAGTATGAGTAAAAAGACAAAGAAAAGTGCGTCAGAGCAACTTATTGAGGACGCAAACAAGACAGTTGCGGAAATGGCCGCAGCAAGAGAAGCCCCAATGGACAAGACTGAAAGCATAGTTCAGGCTGAGGGCGCAGCGCACAACGCAGACGTTGAAAAGGCAGACAAACCATCAAAGCGTAAAGCCAAGAAAGCGAAGGTAGCAAAGGCTGCAAAGGCAATCGTGTACCCGCTAGAGTTGTTCGTCAACAAGTACGGTTTCATGCGGTTCAGTAACGCACTACTTGCAGACTTAGGTTGGGAAGCGCACACGGACATCAACGTGAAAGTAACTAAGACCGCCACGGGCCTAACAATTGAGCGTGCATAACTTGTCAAACAACGACGAAACCCCATCTCCCTTTCCTTTAGGCGCAGAGTTCTGGTGTCAAGTGGCTGAAACGCTCAACAAACGCGGCAACTATGTCTGGGCGCTGCTACGTTGCGAGGACGGCTTTATCATTGGCGTTCAAAAAATAATGGCGCGAGAAGGTGCAATGAGCTTCAAGCAGCAGTACGGCGGATTTAACACTGCATATCGTGTAACCCACATTTTCACGCATTAAACTTTTTCTGTTTTGCTCTCGTGACGGAGCCTCCGCACTGTTTAGTGCAGGCGAGAGTGGGCAACGTGGGCACAGTTGTTAAAGTCATTGACAAATAACGTCACGGCCAAGTCCGTCTAAAACCAAAAAATGGAGGAAGAAAAATATGAAGGATATGTTGAAAGTGTTGGAAGAGAAAAGAGCCGTAATAGGCCGCGAACTTGACGAGGCAGCATACGCAGCCGTGCAGGTTAAGACTTGGGCGGCAATTGCCAACCAAAGAGCCGTAAACGTTCTGAACCACATTAGGGACGCGAAGCAACTGCAGGACAAGGCCGACGCACTCATTGAGGAGATAGGTGTTGCTTATGGTACGCAAAAAACCTAGTTGCCACGACTGCGGCGCAGAGGCGCTTGACGAGTGCGAAGGTTACAAGGAAGCGATGCACGTACCCGCGTACCCGACCAACCTGCCGTGCCGCATTTGCTTGAGGAACCCGGAAACTGCTGGCTGGTATGATATGTTTTCAGAGAACTGGGCGTTCAGCTTTCTTGATGACAACAAAATAGAGCCACTGTTTGAGGACCCAACTAAGCATGAGCAGAAGTTGCTTGACATTATCGCAAGTGTTGTCGTTAAGGAGTGCAGCGGAACAACGAAGTCCAAAGAAGAATGGAAGCCCGACTTAAAGATTACTATGAATGTAAAGACGGGCGAACAATGGAAACCAACAGAGGCAAAACCATGACGTACTGCCCAAAGTGTGGAAGCACCAACATCAATGAAATCATAAGCAAGGGCGAATGCACAGACCGCGGACTTGCTCAAGGCTTCAAAGAACTTGACGCGTACCCAATCAGGCCGTGCATCGAGTTTGAGTGCGAAGACTGCAAGGCTAGGTGGGACAACCTGAAGTATCAGGAATATCTGTTGCATCGCGCAGTAAGAAAAATAACATAGGCAAAAGCAACTTGCCTAATGTCCCTTTTTTCATAAAGGTTCACCTTTTAAGGTCCTTTCATATTAAAAGGATGTTATAAAGGTAACCTTTTTAAATTACATTAACCTATCATGTAACGGTTACCCAAACGTGTAACTATAAAGCAAAGGGGTGAAAAACTCAATGAAAAGAAAATATGAGTTAAGTCAGACTGAGGCGTTTGACTGGGCAAACCAATGTCCAAAGGCCGTAACGTGGCTGTCAAAACTTCAGAAGAAAGCCGAGAACGCATGGCGCCTGTGGATTTACTGCACACAAGTTGGCAAAACGCCTGACCAACTGTTGGTGCTCAAGAAGGACCCGGCAAGCAGAGACGCCGAGTTTCTGTTAGACAGCTTCGTTGCGAACCCAACCGCATTGTCCAACAGCGTCAAAGTCAACGTAGTCATTGCGGTCAAAAGTTTCTATAAGCACAACTACTGCGAGTTGGCCAGAGCATGCGGGCAAATAACGCTGACCAAAGTTTTTCCGTACAGACGGCATACCAAGGAAGAACTTGTCAAAATATGCCGCGCATGCCAAAACCCAAGAGACCGCGCACTGATAACTTTTGTGTGGTCTTCAGCCATTGCCAGAGACAGTTTAACACGCCTGACGTGGGGTAACTTGGAGCAGGGCTGGACGGACAAGCAGGTTCCGAGCATTTCGCTGCAGTCAGAGATAATCAAGGGCCACGGTATTGGGCGTTACAAGGGCGTTGAGCAACACACATTTTTGACACCTGAAGCAAAGCGCGACTTGATTGACTATAGACTGTGGCTTCTGCACACCAAGAAACTTACTTCAGACAACAGTGAGCCAATATTCAGAGACTTGCATCCGCCTTACGGCGCAATAACAGGTATGTCGCTAAACAAAATAGCAGGAATGTTGAGCAGACGTTCAGGCGTGAAGTTCGGTTGGCACGATGCGCGGCGTTACGTGGAGACTGTACTTGAGGAAATCAAAATCCACCCTAACTGGGCGCGCAAAATCAGAGGCCGTAAGGTTAAGGGCGAAGAGGCGCCGTACAGCAGACCCGCAATTGAGCAACTGCGCAAAGCCTATGCCGAGGCGGTTCCGCTGCTAGAGTTTACGCAGCCAACGCAACTGATGGAACTTCAGAAACGGCAGGAGATTGTTGAGGTGTTAACTGACAAACTCATGCACGGAGAGCCTTTAGGAGATGAGGACAAGGCAAACATCAAACGCTATAGCATCAAGTTGGCTCAGCGCAAAACTCTGGCCACAAGGCATAACGGCGGCGCGATTGATTGCGACTTTGACCAAATTGCGGAGACTCAGTTGCTCAGTTACCTGCAGGCTGGTTGGAGTATCGTGCATAAACTTAGTGATGGGCAGTTGATTGTCAAACGTTAACCCCATTTTTTCTCTTTTCCTACCGCGGTCGTCAAACGGGTGTTAAGACCTTCACACCCGCCAAAGTGTTCTTGTTCACTTTAACTTATCTCTCTCAGTAGTCAAACGTAAGTTTTGAGGCAACCCTTATTAGTTTAACTTCAAACACACATTTGACGTGCAATGAAGCAGATATTTGTTTCAGCCGCTACTGCGGACTCTCTAAAAAACAAGTACAGAAACCAGCCTTTGTCGTGCAGCGTGTGCCAAATCATTTGTGAACGAGCGCAGCTTCTTCAACCCAAACAGTAATTAGTTTGCTTATGGACTTGATTCCTCTGCTTCTCAGGGCTTCCTTGTTTGCTTCATAGTATCGCGTGGCGTAGTCCCACACGTACTGCGGAATTGAAACGCTTTTTTGTCCACGCTGCGGCATAGTGAGCATCCTTCTTTGTTATGTGTTAAGGCAGTTCATTAATATAACCGTTACACCGCTTGCGTAGGAGTTCCATATAATTGTTTTCCACTTAACGTGTAAGGTAACGGTTAAATACTTGTTTGTTGTTTACTTTTTAATGTTTAACACTAAACACTTAACGGTGTTTTTATGAAGAGAAAGGTTCAGTTGTCCTCAGAGACTCATGCACTTCTCAACAAACTTGCGCAACAAGATGGCAAAACGCCTGAGCAATTTTTGACGGATTTGATTTTGAGTAAGACTGGAGGCGTGGAATGCCGTACATAAACAAGGATGAGCGAACCCAATACGTGGCAACATTAGAAGTTTTAATTGGCGAGTTAAAGCGGGTTCCTGAAGAGGAACGCGATGGACACATTAATTTTTGCGTTACGTGGCTTTTGAAACGGCTGTACTATCCGCCAAAGTACAAGCGGTTCAACGCGGCCATAGGCGTGCTTGAGTGCATCAAGGCTGAGTTTTACCGGCGCGTAGTTGCGCCGTATGAAGACCAGAAAATAGTGGATGTTGGAGACGTATGAGCAGCATACTTACGCGATTTAAAGAAGCAATTGTTGGGCGACACGGAAGCGTGGCGTTTCCTGAAGGCAACAAGCAAGAGCAAGTTTACCCTGAACCAGATTTTCAAAGCATGACGCAACTGCTCTTGGGCGACCCCGATGTTGCCGCGTCAATAGAGTTTATCGCTTATGTTGCTGTGGGTAACGGCTTCGAAACAACAATGAACCCGGAGTACAAGGAATTATCTGGCGGCAAAACAGCGAAAGAAATTGTTGACCAAAAATGCAAGGACTTCGGGTTTGACGAGTTAATGCCAGAAATGGCTGTTGACGTCATAGGTTTTGGTAACAGTTTCATTTGGAAAGGAAACGCAGCCAAGTTTAAAACGTGTACTCGCATTTTGCCGTATTACGTTCAGAAGGCTGTTTTTGAAAAGGGAAAGTTGAGCCAACTGTTTATGCGGAGCGTTTGGGGCAGCGCAAACATTGGCGGCGCCGAGTTGGTGTGGCTAAGCAGCAACCATGTGGGCTTAGACTACTTGGGCGTCGGCGTTCTGCAAGGCTTACTCACTTCTTATCAAGGCCGGCCATGCTTTGCCAAAATCAAGGCAACAGTCCAAAAGGCAATGGCTGACCAGATTGAGAATTTTTCGGCGTACTGCGAAGCGTGGGTTTTTGAGGGCGTACCTGACAAAGACGTTGCAACGTACAACACGAAGGTTCAGACGCTCAAGAAGGGCGGAAGAATAACGACAAACAGACCCGCAAGTATTGTGCGGTCAATACCTGAAAGAATGCGCGGCCTAGACTTTTACGTTGAAACGCTGTGGAACACGTTTTACTTGGCAGTCAAAACGCCCTACCCAAAACTTGTTTTAGGCGGCAGCTTTACTGAGGCTTCGGCAAACGCGGCCATTGCAATTGGAGAGTCTCGCACAACTGCATTGAGGCGTTACTTGAAGCGCGTGAGCGAAACACAATTTTTTGACAAGTGGGTTGAGGAAGCAGGATTAGACCCTGTTCAGGCTCAAGTTAAACTTCATTGGCGTTTACTGCGCATGCCTGACATGAGCGTACTGATGAGCGTACTCACCAAACTTGTCGAGTTGGGTACACTAAAGGCTCCAGAGATGCGGAACATTCTGATTGACATGGGTTTGCCGCTGACAAACGAGCAAGTAGTGCCAGAGGCTCCAAGTACGGCCGCCGCTACGAAAGTTAACCCCGCTCCCGACCAGCCGCAACTTTCAGCAGAGAAAAAGCATGAAGTTACACCGAGGGTGTATTAGTGTTGAAACTAGGCAGAAACCGTAAGCCGCAACCCTTTCCGTGGATGATTGCTTCTCCTTTCTCCTTCATGACGGAAGCGACTCGGCTGCAAGCAGTTTCACGCGCAACCATCATTCCGAATGCAAAGGGAGGTGAGCAGGCAAGATGAATAAATTTCTTAAGGTTTCAGCAACAATCGTAGCAATAACGGCAATTTTGGCGTTGCTCATGTGCAAGGCAGTCGCGGCGCAAGAGAATCCTGTTCTACCCACTGAACCCGCATTCAACTTTGTCATGTTTGGCGAAGTCATGGCAAGCTGGCTAATCTATTTTGTTGCGGGCATGCTGAACGCAGTTGCAAAGAAGGAAAACTTTAACGGCGGAAAAATGGCAACTTCATTCGTTTTGAGTATAGCGGTTGGAACTATTGCTTTGATAACTGGACTCCAACCCCAGATTGTGTGGCAATCGCATGGTGACGTAATAAGCACAATTCTTGTGCAACTAGCCAACGCCGGCGTCTTTCTACCGTTAATCTACTTCTTCACCAAGATATTCGGAGTCGTGAGCGCAGTTTGGAAACGTGCTCAGGCTGCTTGGACAGTACCAAAGTAAAACGGAGAAATGAAAATGTTTGACGAAGAGGACGAAGAGGACGAAGAAGAAGAAGAAATTGAAGAAGAAGCTGACGAGACTAGGCGGCTGTGGTAAACACCCCGACGAGCTGGTGAAACTCCAGCGAAACCATGTTTTTATGGTCGGTGTTAGAGTTGGCTCAAAAAGTCAGAATAGTGTGCCGCGTTGGCAGTGGAATTGTTGTGCCGTGCGGCTGGGTTAAGGACGGCTGCTGCGGAGCCGATGGTAAACCGTGCAGAGTATTCGGGTACGTGGGGAATTGATTTGAGCAAAGCGCACGAAACAATAGATTTTTACCCTGACCAAGCATCGCAGATTCACACGCGGCGACAGACCAGAACGTTCAGGCTGGGCGACAGGTCGCTCTCGTATGATATTGGAGAAACCATACTTCTGACAGAACTTGGTATACCGTTAGTTAAAGTCAAAATCACAAAACTTGAGGTTAAAAGGTTCAGCGAACTTGGCGCTAAGGATTTGAAAGGAACTTCTTTCAGAACCCTAGACAAGGCAAAGGAGACGCTCACTTTAATCTATCCGCGCGCAAACCTTGCGGACCCGCTCATGACAGTCATAGATTGGAGGTATGCGGAGGAATCTTGATGCCGTACGCCTCAATTGACCAACTGCCCGACCCTGTCAAAAACACGTTAACAGAGAATGAGCAGCGCCAATGGATGGAAGTGTTCAATAGCGTTTACGCTCAAGCAAAGGAAAAAGATGAAAAAGACCCGGACATTCATGCTGCTAAGGCCGCTTGGAGCGTAGTCAAAAAGAATGAAGGCCGCCTATACCTGTTTGGCAATTCGCTCCTGCTTGAAGGCAAAAAAGTCAAGGGCGCAGCGATTCACCCGATGGCAACTTATCATCCGTGTGAGTGGCCCAAAGTCCGCGTTTACTTGGACGACTACCTTGAACGCGCAGCGCCTTCAGCCGTGGGCAAACCGTTCATGCTTGACCACAACCGTTCACTTTCAGCGGAGAACAAGGTTACCAAATCCGTGTGGAACAGCGAAAAAGCGCAAGTTGAATATGAAGGCGAAGTGTCGGACGATGTTGCAGCAATGATTGAGTCTGGCAAAATCAAAGGGGTCAGCGTGGGCCTAGACTTCAGTAAGCCCGGAGGTGGAATGTTAATCACTGAGCGCGGCGTCATACCGTACGCTTTCGGCTTTGAGGAGTACAGTTTCTTGCAGGACATGGAACCCGGAGACCCGAAGGCGTGGGTTAGTCTGTGTGAAGCAATGGAGACGCAAGAGTTTACAACGGTTGACTTCAAAGACGCAAACGCTTTCAAAAAGGACAGTTGGCGCGAAACGTGGATTAACCAAGACTTAGGCATCAAAATTGTTCACGGCATACTCAAAGACGGCGGAGAATCGTACGTTCCTGCGCACCTTGTCTTTTACAAAATCAAGGGCTGGACAAGCGACAAAATTGAATCGTGGTTACGGGACAACCCGCAGTATAGTCCCATAACTCAGGCGGATGTTGTTATTGGCTCACAACCAGCAACGCCGCAAGCTGATATAAAAATTGGAGGTTAAGAAAAAAATGGTAGAATTGTCAAAGGAAGAGTTTGTGAAAATCTTGAAGGAATCCGTTGAAGGAGCAATGACGCCGCTAAAGGGAGAAATCACCAAAGCAATTCTAGTTGCTATGAAAGAACAGGAAACGCAGCCGCCACCAGAAAAGAAGCCTGAAGACTACACGACTGAAGACACTTGCAAAGCAGCAGGATTCAACTACTATGATGGCGCATGCCACAAGGAGCCAAAGCCAGAAGAGCCAGCGCCCTTGGTTGAAGCGCGGAAAGAAGTTGTTGACCTGAAGGCAAAAGTTGCAGACGCAGAGAAGAAGCTGAACGAAGCCAAGGCCGAAACGTTCATGCTAGCCAAAACGATTGAGAGTCAGATTCCGCAGGACCAAGGATTGCGGTTCTTTAACCCGGCAGCAAGGCGCGTCGTTGAAGACATAAAGCGAACTCTGCTACCTTTCAAAGAATCCAAGTAACGGCATTTTGCCGTCGCAAAGCGGGAAGAAGTATGTCAGGTACGACTCCTGCTAACCTTGAACCCGCAGACCATGCTAGGACGGACTTAGCATCAAAAGAAAAAGAAGTGAAACAAAATGGTTTCAGTTGATAACTATCCAGCTTTAGCATTAGGAGATTGCCTAGACGAAGCTCAAGCGCATATTGTCAATTACAAGTGTGCATCAGGAATCACTAAAGGAGACGTCGTTGTGTTCAGTGCTCACGTTGCGGGCGAACTTCCTACCATTGCACAAGCAGGCGCAGCCGCAGCCAACTGTTTAGGCGTTGCACTCAAAACTGGCCTGACTGGCGAAAGCATTCCAGTTTGCATGCGCGGCATAGTAAAAGTAACGGCTTCAGGCGGCATAACCGGTGGCACACCAATCGTTTCAGGCGCGTCAGGCGCAGTCGTAACCTTCGGCGCAAACACTTTTGACAAGACTATCGGCAGAGCAATACAGACTTTCCTGACTACGGATACAGGCCTTGCTGCAATTGACTGCGAGGGAGCATAGACATGCAACCATTCAATTTTAAAGAGTCCGTAGTCAAGGACCCTGAACTCGGTGAAGGCTACTGGAACGAACTAATGGGAAAGGCGCAAGTCAACCCACTGTACAAGAAGCTGCTCAAAGAGGGTCTGTACGCAGACGTTGCGGGAGCTTTAGGCTCCGTTCAAAGCGTAGTTTGGGACGCATTGCTTCCAGCGAGTATTGGCAGAGAAATGATTAAAGTCATGCCCACAAAGAATGCGATTGAACGTTTTCCAAAGGACCTTAGGGGCTACGCTTGGGAAGGCGAGGGCCCAGCAATGGACATTGCCGGCAGAGTTGAAATGCAAGACATCAAGGCAAACATTGAGCTTAAAAGCAAGAAAACGTGGACTGAATCTTTCATTGAAGACGCTTCATGGAACGTTCTTCAGTGGCAGATTGAAAGCATTGGAAAAGCAATTGCTAGACTAGAGACAGAGAAGATTGATGCAATGTACGAGGCAGTCGCAACTGCAGACTTGGCGGGCGGCGCAGAAGTAACCGTCACTGACGGCGCTCCAACGTGGGCGCAAGTGACTGCGCTAATCAAGCAAGTGCAGAAGGCAGATGCTTATCCGAACGTCATTGCCATGAACCCGGACGAGTTTGGCGGACTATTGGCGCTTGACCAATTCATCAGCGGACTATACTTAGAACACAACAACGTCAAGCCGGGCGTCATTTACCACACGACCCTAGATGTAACCTTTGTTTGCTCAAGCCTTGTCGTCAGCACACTCTGCATGGACATTAACGCTGCCGCAGCAATGATAGTCAGGCGCGACGCTACGACTAAGCCGTACGAAGAGGCTCCAGACAAGTACGGCGTTTTCGGCAGCGAGCGCATAGGCATGGGCGTTCTCCGAACCAAAGCAATAGCACGCGGAACAAACTAACCCCCTGAATGAGCTTGTGAAATTCAAGCGAAACAGAACCTAGTTTTCTGTCGGGATAACAATGCCAGACATGAGGTTCGATAGTTTTGACTCAGCATTCAAGACTATCCGCGAGCAACTGCAATCAATTAATGCGCATCTACTAAAGGTCACTATAATCTTCAAAGTTGTGGCAGTAACTGAGTTACCGACCTCTATTGAAGTTGGTGATTTAGTTCTTCTGACACGAGACAACCACCTGTATCTGGCAATACCAATACCAGAATAAAGGGAGGTGATTGAATGGTAGCAACATGGAAAAAACTTGCTTTCTTTGATGAAGTAGCAGCACTCAGTGATGACAACCCCGCCGATATTGGAGTAACCGCAGCCGAAGGAGTTGGTACAACCGCAAGCAGAGATGACCACGTTCACAGACTTGCAAACGGCGCAGTTGATGTGGCAGCGGTGATAGCGAACGATGTCGTAGGTAGCGAACACATTGAAGCACTATCGGAAGACCTTGACTTTGCCAAGAATGAAGCAAAAGCTATGGCACTAGAAAACGCGACTGAAGACCCAGCAACGCCAGTCTTAGGGCAAATCTACTTCCACTCGGGAGCAGGCGAATTACATCCGTACATCTGCACAGTAGTCGCATAGATTCAATATTCCCTTTTTTTGGGAAATGTAGTAGTAGGCTTAGGGAGTGAAGACCTTCACTTCCGTAGTGGCGAGGAGAAAAACAATGGACCCTGAAAAAGAGTTAGAAACGACCCGTAAAGAATGGGAAAAGAAGTGGCGGCAGGAAAAAGCAGACCGTACTGCCACCATCCACAATGCGCTAGTTGACACAATTGCGACGAACAAGGCGCACGTTGACGAACTAATCATTGCGCTGGAAATACTGCTTCACGAAACACTAGAGCTAAAGATGGCGCAAATACGCACCCAATCTCAAATTGCGGTCGAAACTCTACCCAAAGAAATAAAGTAGTGGCGCTGAAACCATGTCTATAAGCAAAAGCAGAATACAGATTGCTCGCATGATTGACGAACTCTACGTAAAGGGCATCAAACTCTTTGATTTAGCAAGCATGAACAGAATAGAACTTTGGCTTGTCAAACACGCGCGAAGGAAACTGTATGAAAAAGTTCAAACATTGTTTCAGATGGGCAAAAGACAAGAGTTCCTAGAACTTCTGCAATGGATAGAACTTGCTGTTCCAAAACTGAGACTCTTAGCGAACCAACCAGACGTTCTTATCACTGCATCGGGTAAACAGTTGAATGAGGAATACACAAGAGAATTTTGGCTTAACAGACCTATCCCCAAAGAAGTGGCCGAGTTTATTGAAGAGAGGATTGAAGGTTAATGGTTGCTACATGGAAAAAGCTGATACTAGCTACTGACGCAGTAGAAATGGTTGTTGCTCTCACATTCTCCATTCCTGACATTCTTACAACTGGCCAGAAGAAACAGAGGCTTTTGGCCCCTTGCGCCATGACGCTCACTAAAGTCAGAGTCGTTGCGGACACGGCACCCACTGATGCGAACCTGATAGTTGACGTACACACGGGGACAGGTGCGGGAACCACGATTTTCACGACTCAAAACAACCGCCCGACCATTACAGCAGGAAGCAAGACTTGCGTAAGCGTAGCGCCAGACGTGACAAGCATTGCTGAAGGAGATGAGTTCAGCGTTTTCATCGACCAAGTCGGAAGTACCATTACAGGCGCGGACCTTACGATTGAAGTGATTGGAACCCAGCAGGTGGCGCTCATCTAAATGGCAGTTCAATGGGGCAGCTCTGAGCAGGCGTTCAAGGCGCTATGGGACGCGCTGCAGCAACTTGCGGCTGTTCCGCTGGGCAAGAAAATAACAAAGTTGGCGTTCACGTGGACTGCGGGCTTGAGCGTTGAAACCATAGAGTTCTACGACGGCGCAGAACTGCTTTTCACTCTTACATTCACATGGAACGGAGATGCAACGTTGGAAGAAATAGTTCGTACATAGGAGGTGAGTTGATGAGCATGAAAGAAAAGGCTAAGCATGAAATCCAGTGGACAGTTGAGAAATTCATAGCAAAAGATGCAAAGGAAATCACGGAGAAAAACATTAAACCGTACGAAGTGGTCAAAGGCGCACCTCACAACTGTTTACTTCACGAAGGCATTGCAACATTCTTGGGACTGTTGTGCGGCATAGGTGCAGAAACTGCGTACAACAACGCTAGCGCACGAATAGGCGTCGGTAACGACGCAACCGCACCAGCTGACACACAATCAGGACTTTTAGGCGGAAGTTCACTGTATAAAGCAATGAATGCCACGTATCCAAGCAAGAGCGGCGACCACGACATAGTTTTCCAATCGGACTTCGTAAGTGGCGAGGCAGAATGGGCATGGCTTGAAGAGTCAATTGACAACGGCGTAACGCCAAATAAGAACCTTTGCAGACAGAACACGAGCCTCGGTACGAAGCCAGCAGCGCAAACTTGGAGAATAACGGGAACTATAACGTGGACATAAATCCCCATCTTTTTTTGGGTGAAATAAAATGGAACGTGAACGTAATGAAAAGTAGTGATAGAACACAATGACGTTCTTACCGAGAACCGAAACATACGTTAACGTTTCATCATTAAGCGACCCATACAACATCACAGTAACCAAACCAAGCGGAACAGTTGACGGCGACATTCTTTTCTGCTGGATTGGTTGGTATGCTGCCGTAACCATCGATTCCGTTCCTAGCGGATGGAATTTACTTGGAGAATACATAGCGAACACTGACAGATATGCGCTTTATTATAAGATTGCTTCAGGTGAAGGCGCGTCTTGGGTTTGGAGTTTCACTGCAACGGCAAAGGTAAGGGCTGTTTGTTCATGCTACACTAAAGGCGATTTTGACGCTTCAAATCCCATCAATGTTGTTTCCAACACGGCATACAGAACAAGCGACGCTTATTGTAAAGCTGCTTCTATGACTGTTGCTGCGGTAAATTCTCCTCTTGTATTCTGGGGTGGCTTTTATAATACATCTACAGGAAGTTTCACTAAGCCGTCCGTTCCCACAAGCGGTTGGGTTGAGGATGACGACGTTTGGAACACGACTCCAGATATGGGCACCGAAGTTTGTTCGTTTATTTGGAGCGGTTCTGGCGCTACTGGTATTATGAGTGCAACAAATACTCTTACCCTCACTACTAAACACGCTTTTGCTGTAGCATTGAATCCGCCGAAACCCAAAGCTTTTTCTGAAGTCGGCGGAGGCTCAGACGCTTTCTTAAATCCATTTCGCGCCATGGGATTTGCAGAAAGCGGCCACGGCGCCGAAAGTGTAGCAACACCATTCCGTGCAATGGGGTTCTCTGATAACTGCGCAGGTTCAGATAACTACGTGACGCCGCTACGGATAATGAGTTTCTTTGAAACAGTTGCCGGTACAGACGCCTTCGTGCAAGAGCAAGTCATTGGATTCATTTCAAAAGAGTTTTCAGATTCTGGAGTAGGCAGCGACTCATACGTTATTCTTTTCAAGACTATGCAGTTTTCAGATGTTGGCTCAGGCTTGGACAGTTACGTAACATCGTTCCGAACAATGAACTTTTCTGATGTTGGCTCTGGCTTAGACGGTTTCAACACTCCTTTCAGAGCAATGAGTTTTTCAGTTTTTGGCTTAGGGTCAGATTCATATAGCATACCATTCAAAGCAGTCGTGTTTTCAGACGCCGGTTACGGAACTGACGTCTTCTTGATTGACTTCAAAACCGTACTCTTTTCTGATGCAGGTTACTGCAGCGATTCTTTTACAAGTTATGTTCCGGGCGAAGTAAAAATCATGCAGATGGTTTTGACTATGGGTCCAATTGCAATAAACCTTAAAACAGGAGAAATCATGGTGGCGATTTAAATGGTAAAAATTGGATATGCGGAGGGCACGTGCCCAAGGTGCGGCAGAACACTAAAGCGGCAGCGCCCAGTTGACGTTGCCGTTTGCGACTGCTGGGAGTATTGCCCTCAAGACCACGGACGCGGAGCGTACGGTACGCTCATGCAGGCGTATGCGCCAGACACGACCCTAAGTACATACGGCCCAATAAAAACTGAAGGAACCGCATGGGGCGACCTTGACCATCCAATGCACATACTGCGCCGCTGCCCAACGTGCAACTACCACAGCAAGCAAAGGCCCGTGGAGGTTGACTTGGAGTAATGTCGCTTCAGAGTAGGCTGCAGTTTGCTAAGAAAACTTTACAGATTCTTAACACTAAAACAATGCGCCGCTCAGATTTGACTGTTCTGTGTGTGTCTGAACTCAAATGCACGCCTATCAGATTTGACAGAATGCTAACGTTTCTCTTGGCGCAGGGATACGTTGAAAGAGTGAAGCGCGGAACTTACAAAATAACGCAGAAAGGCCGCGCTTTTGCAGACATTTAATCCACTTTTTTTGTTAAACGTTTAGTGTTAAACATTATTTGTTAAACAAACGTAAAAGTTTAAATAGGTTGCTACGTAAACGTTAACGTAACAGTTAAGCAACACGTTTTGGAGACTAAGTATGTTTGAATCAGACTTGAATGTGACTTTGGCGTTCTTAGGAATTTTGATTGCTGCAATCCTGAGAACCTATTTACCCGCAAAAGCCGCTGAGGCAAAAGCAAAAGCAACTGGCGCAAAGTTTGAGTGGGACAGCAAGTACGCAGCGTCCGCAGCGTCTTCTTTGACAGTTGCCTTCGTCGTTGTGGCCATGATTTTCGTTGGTTTCCCAATACCCCCCGGCGCGCATCCGCTGTTTGTTTTCTTCTCGGCGTTTGTGTACGGCTTCACGCAGCAGCAAATTTTCAATCAAGTTGCGGAGTGGTGGACAGAATGCAGAAAGTAAGAAAGCTGTTCACGGTTTCGGTTTTGGCGTTGCTGTTGGTGAGCATGTTTGTGGGTGTGTGGCAAATCAAACCTGCCCGCGCCACGAAAGTTTTTGCTAGTGGATTTGAAGAGGCGCAGTTTAACCCTAGCCCAGGAGTATGGACTGACAACGGAACAAGTGGAACGGGTTCAGCAGCAACGGTTCAAAATACAATCAAAAACAGCGGATCTTACGCTGCGAACTTCACGGCTGCCGCTTATGGATATTCACGGGCTAGAGTTTACATTAGCGACCCTGGAACAGTTTGTCATATTCGGCACTACTTCTATTTTGATACCATGCCAACAAGCCTCACAAAAATCTTGTATGGAGCAGATTACAGTGGTCACAATATAGCCGACATCTATGCAAACACTACAATGGTGAGACTTAAAAGTTACCAACCGTCATCTATAGACCATGATTATGCCACCTCCTTTTCTTCGGCAACATGGTATTATGTGGAACTCAAGTTTGTCGTTGACTCTTACGTTGGGGAATACCGAGTATATATCGGAAGCGGAACTGAAGTTATCACGGTAACAGGCTTGAACACGACGGCAGCAGGAAACCTGCGGTATGTTTGGGTTGGCGCTCTCAGTGCTGGCTCTCAAGCCGTGAAAGAATATGTTGATGATGTCGTTTGTGACACTTCATTTATTGGGCCATTGACACCTCCAAGTAGCACTGTATTGTCCGTGTCTCTGGTTTCGCCCGCTACATCTTCAACCTTGCAAAACGGAACCCTAGCCTTCATTTACACCCCACTAACATATGGAACCGATATTCAAAACGCGTCCTTATGGACAAACGTTACTGGCTCATGGGCATCCACCCAAGACAACACCACAGTCATAACAAACAATACGCAGAACACGATTTCCTATTCAGCTTGGCCTTCATACAGCACATATGTCTGGAACATTGAGGTTTGGAACACAACAACGCAGGTTTTCGCAGTAGCAAACTACACGTTCACTTTAAGCGGCGGCAGTGGATTGCCTTATAACTACACATGGACAGCCATGAGCCAGATGAGAGCAGTGTTTTATTCTGTCCAAGATGGGAAACCCACAAGCTGGGACCTCATCGCCTCAACGCTGGCGGGCTACGGCGTAAACCTGTTTGACCTTGAAGTAATGAACGACCATTACGCTCGCTTCACAAACTCTTACGTGGCGTACAGCGACTGGAACATTTCGGGGGCTATATCTGCTTTCCACAATTACAACATTTCCATATATGCGCATGTTGACACGATGCTTGGGTGCAACAGTTCAAGCATGAACTGCTACTTTTATAACACCACGTCTAGTTCTGTCATGCTGTATGGGTATAACTGGCTTGACATTGCAAACCCCGCAGTAGAAGCGTACATGAAGCCTCTAATCCAATACATGCTGACAACCTACGCATTCGACGGTTTCGTGTTTGACTACACTCGATGGGACGACGACATGCCCTACGGAGAAGCCTATGATATGCCACAGTTCCAAGCAGACACGGGACTTGATATTGGCGTAAGTTATGCAACTTGGCTAGACGATGTTCTTCAAACAAATCATGGCGGAAACGGAAAATATTTCCCTGAATTTTATGAGTGGCGAGCTAACCTTGTAACTGAATGGGTGGGCAACATTACCGAATGGTGCCGCGAAATTCGTCCTTGCATAAAATTCGGTGCTTCCACACATGGTTACGGAATGGCTGGTTTGGCTCCTGACTACTGGAAATTTTATCAGGGGCAAGACGTGAACAACTGGATTCGGCTAGGCTATCTTGATTGGGTTGCTCCAATGATATACAGTAACACCACGTCAGACTTCACAAATTGTGTTCTGGCATTCAAAGGCAACGCTACAGGCATGACGCATGGCCTCATTCCAATATGTCCCTTCATAACGACTGGGCTGGGAACTTGGAACAGAACAACAGCGGACATTGTTAGATACGTAAATGCAATGAACGCGGCTGGCGGCGACGGATGGATAATCTGGGCGTACAGTGGACCGGGAAGCCCATCTGGAAGTGCTGGGACTGGTTTCCCAGACATAAGACCATACTTGGACGCTTTAGGTTTGCCTTCGCCCACAACCTTCAGCCTTACAAATCTTACTGTAACTCTGGTTGGGCAAAACGCAACTGTCACATGGGATACGAGTCTGCCAGTCAACAGTTCAATAGAATACAACATTCCCCCATCTCTTTATGCTTGGTCGTCTGTTACTTCATACCAAGAAAGCTGGATACCTGGCATGGAAGACGGCTTTCAGTATTGGCGATGCTCCTACTAT
>Ga0315289_10001450_pt1 | contig 37003 bp, 34 predicted proteins | sample YL17G11_40_MG_FD_203452 | JGI IMG/M metagenome (GOLD analysis project Ga0315289, IMG submission 203452) | Sediment microbial communities from Yellowstone Lake, YNP, Wyoming, USA - YL17G11_40 | ecosystem: Environmental > Aquatic > Freshwater > Lake > Sediment | place: USA: Wyoming | collected...
GTGATGATGATGGGCGAGTAGGTTCCCATGTGATTCTCGGCGTTGGAGAGGAACTTGCCGGAGACATTCCTCAGGTCGATCCCCATGATCGTCTTGGAATCCTTCTTGTAATCCTCGCACAGGGATTGGTAGCGAGGGAAGTCTATGTCGTACACGATGACACGGTTGGCATACCGTTGCAGTTCTTCCGCAGACACCCCGATCCTCGTCGCCTCGCCCTGCAGGGCCCCGATCAGTCCAGGCGTCTCCGACAGGAGGGAGACCTTGACGATCCCCTCCTTGATCGCCTGGTCGATGAAGGGTCTCTCTTCACTCACTATCTCGTCTCTTCTCTGTCGTGCGACGGCCCTGATCTGTCCGATGTTCGGGATCCCGTCGGCGAACTTGAGCTGCTCCAGCTCCTGAGGATGATCGGAGATGTACTGCAGGATCTCCTCCGGTGGAGCGAAGCTGTTGAGACATAGCTCTTCCTTGCGAAGCTCGCTGATGCCGGCCGTCAACCACGAGAAGTCACCACCGAATGCCTCGTGGACCCTCGCTATGTCCTCGTCCTTCATCGAGCGATCCCCGAACAGCTTCAGGATGTAATCCTCCATCCTCGTGAGTCCGACCTTCGGCCCGACCAATCCCCTCCTTCCCAGCTCGATCAGGGACTGCGAGATGGACTGGGACGCCATTCCCTGGGCGGGGGTGAGGATCGAGTAGGGTGCCCGTTTCAGATTCTTGTTCTCGACGATCGCAACCGTCATATTGGCGTAGAAGGACGGGTCTTCCACGATGGATGTGGCGATGTTTGCGAGCGGCGCGACGGAGTCGATCATCTCCTGGCGATCTTCTCCATCGAATCCATCGGCCGGAGAGAACTCCCTATCCAACATCTTCCTGTCGGCCGATCGTGTGAACTCGACGATGAGATCCTCATTCCCGGGCGTCATCATCCTGGAGAATCTGGGGTGTATCTCCGTCAGCAATCTCTGGAGACCATCCTGCCCCATCGTCCTCCTCTCCTCGTCCTGATCGACCCCACGGAGGACCGCCGCCATGGATTTCGGAGACATCCTGAACCTTGCGCTTCCTATCAGTTTGGCGGCGGCATCGTGTCCGACGAACTTGGTGAGGGCGGAGATGTAGTCGACCATGTAGTAAGCGCACATGTCGAAGAGGCTCAGCTTGTTCTTGTACTCGAAGTAGATCCGATTCTCGTCCTCGTCCTCGTACCAGTCCTCCCGTGGGAAGTCCCTCATCAACCTCTCGTATGTCTCGCCGAACTTGCACATGGCATCCCACAGGAGGAGAAGATCGTGATCATCCTTGTTGCCGTACGCCAGCTTCGATGCGAGGAACTCGTTCAGGCTGGACCAGAATCTCTCCACATCGTACCTCACCTCGTGGGTATCGGTCGTATCGGTCGTGTCCGCCACCTTCTGAGTCAGGAGCTGGTGCCCTTGCTGGGAGATGAAATCTGCGACCCTCCGGGCCCCGTGCTTGGTGGGAGAGATGTCCAAGAATCTCCCGGTCCATTCGATGTCGTTGGTGCTCAGGTCCCCGAACAGGTCAGCACGACGGAACATCGCCATGTCGATGCGATCGGAGATGCGATGCTTTCCCCTGGCATCCATCCTGGATGACAGGCGCAACATCCTCGGGACGAAGGATGCCTGCATCCTCATCCGCCTGACCTCGTCGTTCTCCTCCGGTACGATGTCCCGTGGCAACATCTGCTCGACGGGCCACCTGTCATCGACCTCCTGGTAGATCCTTCGTGCGAGCGGGAGTTTCGCAGGCTCCATCGGGGCGAGGGGCCTTCCTTCCTGCAGGGCGGAGAGGTCGTCTGGCATCCAGTGCCTGTGGAACGTTTCGGACCCCGTGTACGACGATGGCCTTCCTGCGGGTGGCTTCTCGTTCATCATCTGTCGCCTGACGGACGGCTGGATGGACCTCATGGTCTGGAGGTACAGCTCTCGGTCGTTCTTCCTGAGGATCTTCAGGGCATTGATCATCTGACAGGGCAGGTCTCCGCTGGTGGTTTTGCCAGAGATCATCGAGACGAGGTTGGGGATGATGTGTGGTGCCGCCCTGGATGCGATGTCGAGTGCCGCAGCCTGCACATTGGGGATGTCGTAGTCCTGATCCTTGAAATCGCCTCCCCGGATCCTGCCCTCCGATCTCGCCACCATCGTCGGGAGCAGCATCACGATGTCATGTGGGATCGGACTCTGAGGTTCCCCCTTCTCCTCCAGGTAGTAGTTGTGCCTGTAGGGAGACAGGACGGCGGATATGACTCTTGGTTCCATCTCCGTCTTGAGGAAGTTGGCCATGAACCGGCCTCCCTCCGGCGTGTCTCCGAAGTTATTTCCACCCGGCATCAACCGAAAGAACAACTCGCTCACGGCCGAGATCCTCCAGTGCGGCAACGGGCTCGACATCATATCCATAGCGAAGTCGTCTCTCTTCGATGCGGACAATCCATTCATCAGGGTACCGAATATCCCCGCCTTCTCCCATCCAGGCTCTCCGGACACGATCCTCTCCCGCACCTGTTCCGCAAGTGCGGGGAACCTCGGTTCCTTCTCGACGCCATCGATGAAGACCACATCGGTCAGTGTGTTCGGGTCGAGCCTCTCCTGGAGAGCCCTGTCGATCATGATTGATGCAAGTTCCAACTTCATTCCAGGATCGATGTGGTCCTCGGCCTTGGAGAGGATCGTCGGGTCCTTCCTCACCATCTCGATGAGCTGGATGGATGGCGTCACGGAGAGCAGGTCCTCTTCCGTCACGTCGATGTGTTTGCTGTTATTCTGTATCTTGAGCCATGTCTGGAGGAAGGGTCGGTACTTGTCGATGGGGGGCTTGTCCTCCTTGCCCTGGATCTGTTCGATCTTGTACTTGCGGTCTCTGTCCCCCTGATCATTGTACATCATCCAGGCCTGTTCGTACGCCTCTGCCTCGTCGAGGTCCTCGTCGACGTCCATGAGGAAGTCCTCGACATCGTACTTGTCTTCTCCAGAATCTACCAGCTCCACGGTGGTGTGGGGGTAGCCCCTCTCATCCCTCAGGGACCAGATCTCGGATTGTCCACTCCTGACCTTATTCTCGTAATCATCTCCTCCGACGCAGTGTCCCATCAGGTTCCCCTCGTTGTCGAGGTCCATTCCTGGGTCCTGCGGGTTGATCTGGACCATCCTGTATCCACGGCCGAGATCGATGGCATTGTGCTCGGGATACATGTAGAGACCCGGGTCTCCATCATCCATATGGAGCGTGAGCTCCTCGTGCCACTGGTCGGAAGAAGCCCTGGCCTCATCGATGTTGTGGTAGTGGGAGATGTCGAATCCGGGATGGTGCAACATGTCGGATGTCCAGTCTCGGATCCTGATGATGTCGTGCTTCATCGCTTCTAGTTCCGAATCGATCTGGGCTGGCTCGGAGAGGCCATCGTTCCGCATCTTGTCCCTTAGCTTGTAGGATAGCCACTTCCTGATCTTGTTGGGGATGCCGTTGGTCTCGTCGAAGACGAAGGAGAGGATTGGCTCGGGGACCTTCCCCTGGCGGAGGAAGTTGATGGCTCCCTCGGTGCCAGCACGACGGAACATCGCCATGTCGATGAGGTCGGAGGTGGCGTGACGTCCTCGCAGGTCCAGGTTCGATGCGAGTCCGATGAGGTGTCTCATTTCCCATCGGATTCGGGAAAGGGGGGGAACTATCCTTCCAGCTTGTCAATCCATCGAAGATGGAGTATCATCCCGTCGTGATGACGGATCCGCCCGGAGGCCAAGATGAGGACCACGATCGTGTGCCTGCTCCTATCGTTCCTGTTCACCACCGTTCATGCCGAAGCTCCGAGGTGCAAGCTGACGATCCTCTGGGAGAGCGATCACGGTTTCGTCAGCGTCTCGTTCCCCTGTGATTGGGCCGGCACCGCAATGGTCGAGGGGGACGAGAATCTCTTCATCGTGTGGGGGAGAGGGGATAAGCCGAGGAGCTCGCTCGAGATGTTCCGTCACTGCAGCGGCTGGCGGCACGAGGGCTGGACGAGGGCCTTCCTGGAGGTCATCAGATGATATCGGTTCCCGTGAGGTTGTTGGTCGGTCATCTGATCGGCGACGACCTGTTCCAGGGCTGCTTGAGGCGCTGATTCCTGTATGTCGGGTCCCTCCACTTCGACAGGTCGTTTCCGGACAGCAGATCGAGGAATCTCATGATCTCGATGGTGTCATCCTTGGACGAGGTCCCGAAGAACCTGTTGAAGAGGGGTCCTGCGTCATGGATGAGCATGAGCATCTCCTGCACCATCTGGACCTTCTGAGGAATGGGGAGCTCGTGGTTCCATGAGTGGACGAACCACCTCGCATTGGCCAGCTGCTGGGTGTATGCTCCCATCGAGGAGGCATCCACCGGGAACATCATCTCGATGTCAGCATCGGCGAACTCGGAGTCGCAGGTCGGGCAGATGTAGTTCTCGTTGTCCTCCTGGTCACTCCGATCCTCCCTCATCAGGATGTCGTACGGTTCGACGCCGGATTCCACGGTGTTCCTGCCTCCACACTCCTCGTGCAGGACCCCATCCGTTCCATCGTACGATATGAAGTCCTTTTCGCAGTCGTTGCAGTGTGCCGCCCATGCCATGTCGAGGGATGAATCCGTCTCGTAATCCTGCATTTCTCCGGGATGAACGAGTCGCCCTCCACATGATGGACACCAGGGGTTGTTCAGGTGTGGCCCCTCGTCGGACCCGAGCCCCATCATCATGCTGGTGAGATTCTGGATCTTGTCTCCGACCGAGTTCACGGTCCTGTCCAGGTACTCTCCCCACTGGAGTCTCCTGACGTTCTCCTCATCTGGGAGGTGGGAGAGCGATCCCTCGTTGCGAAGCGACTGCTGTTCGTATGGGGATATCCCCTGGAGGGCATCATACATCCTGACCAGGTCGTTGGTCTCCAGAAGGCTCGGGGCGTCTTCTCCGACGGATTTCCTCGTGTCATCGTAGTTCTCGAATCTGGATCTGAAGTCCGTGTCGAAGCTCCGCTGCATCGTCGGAGCCCAACCCCGAGCCCTCTCGATGTACCTGCGATGTTCGGGGGTCCTTCTCATGTCGGGGAGCGACCGTCTGGACTCCTCGTCCCTGTCGTCGAACAGTCCCAGCTCGTACTGGTTCCATGCGCTCCTGAACATCAGCCCGTCTATCCTGTCACCCAGCTCGTGAGCGCCCCGTCTATCCGAAGATGACGACACCATCGAGAGCCTTCTCATCGCTTCCACATTCAACATTCGAGATCACCAAGGTGATCATTCGAGAGCCACCGTTGAATTTCCTCCATCATCGATGACTCATCTCCTTACGATGGGAGCGGGAAAGCCCACGACTTCAGTCGTGGGATGAGAGCGACCAATCTGAAAAATATTCTTCAACAAGAAGGATGTTTCATATGATTGACAGAATCATAATACCATGAAGAGATGGAAGACTAGCAATAAGTCCGTCTACAACCTCGGCTATCACCTGATCTGGTGCCCCAAGTGGAGAAGAAAAGTCCTGATCGATGAGGTTGCAGACAGACTCCGAGAACTTCTCCTCGAGAAGGCAGAGAAGATCGGGGTGTCGATCGAATTGATGGAGATCATGCCGGACCATATCCATCTGTTCGTCAAGGCCTCCCCGGTGGATGCTCCTCATTGGATCGTCCAACAACTGAAGGGATATTCCTCGAGATTTCTGAGGATGGAATTCGGCAGCCTGCGAAGCAGGATGCCATGTATGTGGACGAGGAGCTACTACATCGAGAGTGTGGGACACATTTCTGAAGAGACGATAAAAAGATACATAGAGGGGCAGAAGGGGGTATGATGGAGAATAGGGCATTCAAGTTCAGATTGTATCCCCTGAAGGATCAGGAACAGAATCTCCGTCAACACGGAGGAAATGCCAGATTCGTGTACAACAAGCTCCTGGAAAGGAGCTGTGCCTCCAGGGATGAGACCGGAGAGTTCATATTCGGCAGGGATCTGGAAAAGGAACTTTTGATTCTGAAGACCGAGAATCCCTTCCTGAACCTGTCCTATTCCCAATCCCTCCAAAAGGTCGCTCAGAATCTCGCTCAGGGTTTCATCAATCGATTCGTCCATCACTCGGCAGATTTTCCGACCCTCAAGAAAAAGAGGGGAACGGATTCTTTCACCTACAAACAGAATTGGTCGATGGGACCCAGATCCATTCATCTCCCCAAGATCGGAAGGATCAGGATGGTCAGGCATCGCCCGCTGGTCGGAAAACCGACCAGCGTGACCATCGTTCAGGATGGAGATCTCTGGTTCGCCTCCATCCTATGTCGAGTGGAGGTGAAGGAGATTCCTCCCAGATTTCCCGAGGAGGACTCTTTCGTCGGAGTGGATCTGGGGATCAAGGACTTCGCCGTGGTCTCCGATGGGACGGTCATCGAGAATCCGAAGCACCTCAGGAAGAGCACCAAGAAGATCAGGAGAGCCAGTCGGTGGCTCTCCAGGAAGGTGAAGGGATCCAAGAACGGGGAGAAGTCGAGAGACAGACTCACCAACATCCATCGGAAGATCAGGAATCATCGGAAGGATTTCCACCACAAGGTCTCTCGGAGTATGATAGCCAAGTGCTCCGGGATCTCTTTGGAGACTCTGAACATCCAGGGGATGTTGAAGAACCACAAGTTGGCCAGGGCCATCGCCGATTGTGGATGGGGACAGTTCGTCCAGTTCCTCGAGTACAAGGGAAAAGAATCTGGGAAGTTGGTCATCAAGATCGGTAGATGGTTCCCGAGTACCAAGACTTGTAGTGATTGTGGGGAATTGATGGACATATCGTTGAAGCAGAGGATCTATGTCTGCAAGGGGTGTGGACTGATCATCGATCGAGACTTCAATGCGTCCCTGAACATCAGGTCCGAGGGATTGGAGATCCTGAGGATCGCTTTCGAAACCCTACCCAGGGGCACTGGGGAAGGGGAGGGACTTCGTCCCTCCAACGCCTGTGGAGAGGAGAGCTCTGGTCAAGAGTCCCAAGGGACCCTGACGAAACTCTTCTCAGTGAAGCAGGAAAACTTCCAAGACGGGGACAGTCTCCCGGCCTTGGGAAGCCCCCGACTTTAGTCGGGGGAGCAGTCACCACGATGAGGTTGATCGAGGCAATCTCAGTGTGGAGCCAGGATGAATCTCTTCACGTCGCATGGATCGGAGATGATGATCCTGATGTTCCATGATGCGGAGATCCCATCGGGAGACGGGGTGACATCGGTCACATCGTAACAGATGGCATCGGGGCGGATGAGGTATCCCATGTCCTTGAACCATGCTGGATGTGAACTCGGGGTCTGCATCGGGAACAGCTGATATGTCTCCTCTCCCAATGTGGTCTCGACCTGCGGGGCATTCCCGAGGATGGAGGGCAGGAGCAGGAACGTGCAAGGGTCTTCCGACCTCATCACCTGCTGAACGGCGTCGATGTCACGTATGGTATGAGTCTCGACATCGGAGAATGTCAGGGAGTTCGTCAGGAACACATTCTCGGCCGCCGTGGTCATGGGTCTCCAGAGTCCCGGCGCTATGCCACTCACCATGATCGGGGTCCATGGCGTAGACACGCAGTGGTGGTGATCGGCGAGCAGCTTGCACATCACGCCCGGGATCCCATTCGTGATGACATGCCGATCGTGATGGATGGGGATGATGGGGAATTCGCCTCGATGCTCGACGACCCTCGTTCCGATCCTCCTGATGATGGAGAATCTGTCGAGCATCTCCTGATCATTCTTCGACCACGATGTGGTTTCGGATCTGAGACTGTCCTGGAATTCTACCTTGTCGACTCTCATAGTAAAATCTCTTATCCGTCAGACGACGACCTTCGTCCTCCTGGGGTCCCACTCGTACTCGTCGAGGACATCGCCGCCTGCCCGTCCAGAATGGGTCATCAGGATCATCCGGTACCTCGTACATCGGGATCGTCCTCGGGGCGAGGGTGGCATCGAGGTCATCGGCCACCTCCGGATGGGATATTCCGAGAGGGAAGATGTTTGTCCTTTTCGTTGAGAGGCTAGAATCTTCGTGCCGAGAAGGTTTTCGAGATCGAGGACAGAAGATCCCAAGTCGATGACTGGATGATGGAGGATGTCAAATGAGAATCGTTCCGCTGCTCGCCCTATTGGTCGTCTCGTCGGTTGCATTCTGTCAGGATGTGAACATATCTGGCATCACCGGGTCGGCGTTTTCCGACCTGGCCCTTCTCCCGACACGCCTCACGGCATACAATCAACATGATGATGCCGCCACCGCCAGCTACACATGCTGTCGGGTGAGGCAGGAGAAGCAGATCAAGGCCGCCATCGAGGCCAACGAGGCCTTCCTGAACCGTTTCGGGGACACCTCCTTCGCAGATTCCACGTTGATCCACTATGCCCGTGTGGCATCGTTCCTTCCGGATGCCTATCGCAATCAGGAGTGGGCTTGTCGCACGCTTCTGGAGTCATACTCGGACAGCGACCTCGCAGATGATGCGGCATGGATTCTGGGGAACCTCTACGAGTCGGCCGGCGACCGAGAATCTGCCATCAAGGTGTTCGAGTTCTCCGTGAAGAAGTGGCCCGATGGATGTTGGGCCGACCACTGTCTCCACTGCCTGATAGATCTCTACACCTTCCTCGATGACAAGGCGTCCGCCCTGGATACTCTCAACGAGCTCGCCTACAAGTATCCCAAGAGCGAATTCTGCGCTCAGGGACTATCTCGGCTGGCCGATTCCTATATGAGCTCTCAGGATTACGATTCGGCCATCAATGCATCCAAGGATGTCATCAGGGATTTCCCATTCAGCGATCTCGCAGACGATTCCCAGATGAGGATAGCCAACTGCCTCCGCCTGATGGGAAAGAAGGCCGAGGCGATGGAGGCTTTCGCCGATCTCATAGACAAGTGGTATGGCAGCTCGCATACGAACACCGCCATGCGGGAATTCAACACCCTTTCCAGGGAGTTCCGGACGAATGGGAGGGTCGTTCGTCAGGCCTACGATCCGGAGACGATGAATCCCGCCAAGGATGCCCAGATCCTGTGGGACAAGGCGACATATCTCGAGAAGAATGGTCATCATTCTTCGGCCATCTCGATGTTCAGGGAGTTCATAGACAAGTATCCGGGTGGCGACATAATGGATGATGCGTGGTTCAGGATCGGCGAGGTGGCGATCAGGCAGGATCAGCTCTTCCAGAACATCAATGCCGCCAAGGGACCAGAGGACATGGATCGTCTGAGGGATGATTACACGGCATCGACCGATGATGGAAGCATCCCTCCGACCGATGGAAGCCTGAGCAGCGTCGAGATCGCCAGGCAGGCATTCGCTCACGTCGCCAACGACCTGAAGGGAAGCGAGCTTCAATGTCAAGCGCTCGGGATGGTGGCGAGGGGATTCATCAAGTACGGGGAGATAGAGGATGTGATCTCCACGGACGCCGCCTTCACATATCAGGAGATAGTGATCCACTTCCCGGCATCATCGTCGAGGCCGCCCTGGTTCACGGATGGAGTGTGGCCGACATATGCCCTGTGCAGGTTGATCACGTACTATGCGGACCCGAAGAACTGGGAGGACGCCAGGGAGATGTATCCGGCACTGGCCGCCGAGTATCCGGCGGTGTTCCCGATCGGACTGGAGACGGATGGGGATGCGTTCTACGAGCTGATGGGACTCTATGCTCTGAAGACGAATCATGTCTACTTCGAGATGGAGAGGCACATCCCATACAACATCGCCCCGTCCGATCTCGTGACCTATTCCAGGTACTACCGTGCTGCCATGATGATGGATCGAGGTCAATTCTCCGATGCGATCGAGATCCTGAGGCCGATCATATCCATGAACGGTCATCCCCTCGTGGCTCCCGCCGCATATCTGTGCGGACAGGCAGCGCTGAGGACCGGCGATGCCGGGGCGGCGAGGGATGCGTTCGAGTTCATCATCGCCGATCACAAGAACTCGGGATTGGCGGATGATGCACGATCACTCCTGGATGATCCCTCGTCTCAGCCCATGGATTGCGATGTCTATCGTGGCAAGAATGTCATCGTGGACTGCCCATTCACACGTGCTGCGCTGATGAGACAGTACAACATGCCGAATGTGTGGGATGAATCGATGTCCATCGTGAACGATTGGGCCGGCATCCCGTCCGATGCGCCACTACAGATCATCGTGAGCAAGGGTGATGCGAGCGGCCGTGGCAACCCCTGCATCGTGGCGGGAGATCAGATCAAGGACCCTCCGATGTGGAGTCTCGGGCTGAGCCAGATCTCATCCAGTGGCATCTCCCGTGCCATTCCGGACATGTCGAAGATGAACGTGATCGCAGAGGGAATCGGACAGTTCGTTGCGGCATCATTGCAGTATGATCTCGTCACCGAGACCAGGGACGCCATCGGCAGTGCCACCGCCGTCAAGCTCCCACAGCAGGAGGTCATCGATTCTCGGAATGCCGCACTCAAGGCGTTGGAGGATTACATCATCGCTGGAGAGGATGCCGAGATCAGTCCGTCGGTGGTGGCCGGGATGATGTACTCGTTGCTCGACACCGGTGGATACAGCAAGGATCGCCTTATCGACAGGGAGCCGTATCGTCTGTTCTTCTCGGAGCTGAAGAGGGGTGGGGCGGAGAAGGAGAGAGACATCTTCACGATGGCGATCAGGGCGGCATTCGGGGATCGCTGCACACAACAGATCAAGGACTGGAGACTCGCAGGGTGATGGGTCAAAACGGGAGGAAGGCGTCGAGATCATCGGCCAGCTCGGGATGACCGGCGTCGTCGAGGCGTTGGGCGAGACGCATCATCCTCTTGGCGCTGGATGCCTCGACTCCTCCTCGTCCCACCTCGAAGAGCCTGTCGATGTCCATCTCTCCCGTGTCGAGCTGATGTTGGAATGCCCGATCCAGGATCGGCCTCATCTCCGGCCCGGGACTCATCCCCCTTTCGATCAGGTGCCTTCCCATGAGTGCTGGTTTCAGGACTTGAGGTTGAGGAAGTGTTTCGAAGAGTCGATTCCAACCCTCCTGATATCGAGGTCCGGCATCCGCCCGAGTGACATCACGAAGATCCTGGAGATGAGGACCAGCCCTGTGTTGCAATCTCCTTATGTTCCTGTCGGAGATCTCTCCCTGTCCCAACATCATCGGATTCATGTGGAGCCTCGTCGTTGCCTCGATGGAATCTTCCTGGGAACCCGTCAGCCTCAACCTCTTGGCGATGTCGCCGATCATGTCGGCTCCTGCCTCATCATGTCCGTGGAACGAGTTGTGCCCCATCTCCGTTTCCTGAAACGCAGCACACTTGCCAACATCGTGCAGCAGCGCATTCCATCTCAGTCCAGGAGAGGCCCTGTCGACAACCTCCAGGACATGGTTCCAAACGCTTCCCTCCGGATGGTATATGGGGTCTTGCATCAAATCATCCGCATTGGACATTTCGGGGATGATCGTTTGGACCACTCCCAGATCCCACATCGTCCTCAGGAATCGAGAGGGCCTCTCCGAATCCGAGAAGGCCTTGTCGAATTCATCCCTGATCCTTTCGATGGACAGTCCGGCGAGGCTTACCTCTCTCCCGCCCGAGAGTCTGTATGGTGCGATGTCCTGCTTCCCAATTCGATCCAATAGGATCGGGGACATCTCCCTCATCGCCCTCACGGTGTCCGCATCGATGAGGAATCCGTATCTGGCTGCGAAACGAGCGGCTCGAAGGATCCTCAACATGTCCTCCGAGAATCTCTCATCTGGATCACCAACGCACCTGATCATCCTCCGATTCAGATCTCCGATCCCGTCGAATGGATCGATGATCTCCCCGGAAGGCGAGAGGGCCATCGCATTGATCGTGAAATCCCTTCTTGCGAGGTCCTCGTTCAGATCGTTCGTGAATCTCACATCGGCATGTCTCCCATCGGTTTCCACATCGGTGCGAAATGTCGTGATCTCATAGGGGACCTTCCCGACCATCACCGTCACGGTTCCATGTTTTTCACCCGTGGGGATGACTCTCAGCCCTGCTGTCTCGCACCTCTGGATGATCTCTCGTGGAAGAAGGGGAGTGCAGAGATCGATGTCCTTCGGTTCCTTGCCGAGGACGAGATCCCGGACGCACCCGCCAACGCAGTATATTTCCGGTATGGCCGATGATATCTCGGCCGGGATCAATGATGTGCGTGTGGCCGAATCGATCATGTCTGCCATCCTATGCATCCCGATCTCGTCCAATCTGCGTGCCAGGCGCACCATCCTCCCGGCGATGGAGGCGGTGTTCTCAGACAGTTCGTCGAGCTTCCTCCTGGTCTCCGTCGTCGGTCCAGAGAAGAACATCCTCGCCATCGGACCTCTTCCATGTATGGCATTCAACAGGGAGTGAATCAGGATGATCTTGGGCGGGATGGATTCAGGGCTCTTGTCCCTCGACAACCCGTTCCATTGTGACATGAAGTTGTAGATGTGTTCCTTCCCATAGTCCGTTCCGGTCGTGGGAAATGCCTGTTGCCATTCGTAGAGTGTCATCCTATGACCGCAGAGTTCACATTCCATCGTATCGTCATGCTTGTTGTCCGGATCTTCGATGAATGACATCGTCGCCGGATTCCCATAATCATCATCATCATCATCATCATCATCATCATCAGGATCGATCCACGATCCCTCCTTTCCGGTCATGCAGTTGGGGCAGACGGCAGATGATGTGTCCGTGCATTCCGTGCAGATGTTCACGCTCTGACAGAGTCCGTACAACCTGGATCCCAGATGGTCCAGGGCATTGGAGAGTCTCGTCGCACTTCTCCCGGAGAGGACATCCATCTGCTCGGCGTCATTGAGGGCGCTGATCCCCTGCGTCTGCAACTTCCTCATCAGCCAGAAGTATGGTTGTTCGAGAGAGTAGAGATCGTTCAACTCGGACGGGTCCAGCAGCTGGAAGACGGGTTTGATCTGGGATGTCCTCACCGACGCCCTCCTCACGGGGACCTCTTCCCATTCTCTCGGCACTCCTCCATGTGTTGCGGGCGTGGAGGCGGTGCGTGGAATGATCTGTCTTCCGGACAGGATCTGTTCCACCGCTCCCGGTCTGCCGGTTCCGTGAAAGAGTGGACGCCTCATCACGCCGACACCCTCCTCCCACCCGTCAGACTGAACCTGTGCTTGATGGTGTCGTCTCCGAACTGGACGGTGATCTGATTCGCCGTCCAGCCGAACTTCCTGAGGTCCTTGATGTCAGCCTCTCCATCTCCGCTCTTCTCCCGCACGGAGACGTGTGGGAGGAAGTCGTAGTCCCTCTCCACCTTCCTCCCGATCTTCCTCTCGATGGTGTCGATCAGGTCGGTGTAGAACTTGGACCCATCCATCACCGTGACGTTGGCGACCAATGTCTTCTCCTCGTTGCCCATCACCCCCATCTCCGTCAGCTTGCAGACGATGGGTCTCGTGCGCTTGCAGACCTCCTCGACGGCGTCCAGGACCTGTCTTCGAGCAGGCACGGAATCGATCCCTTCCGTGATGTAGACCACAGTCATGTGTAGGTCATCGGCCAGATCCTCGATGTGGTCCAGGGCCTTCCGGGCCTCCCTCGGGAGCCAGATGGCGATGAAGACACTTCCGTCTCCAGACAGATCCTTGTTCACGTCCCTCTTGGCCATTTCGTACCACATCAGGATTCCTCCTCTTCGTACGGATGCCCCCACATCGCAGCATCCCATGTCCTGGGGTTGGTCGGATCGACCTTCGTGAAGATGTCGGGCGGGATCCTGGCCTCCGCACCCCGCTCTGGATGATAGAGGAATGCCAGTCCGTCGGGCGTCTCTCCCAGCTCGTCCATGAAACTCTCGTCGAAATGGACGAGTCCCGGACCGTAACTCTCGATCTGCTGCTTGGTGGGATAATCGAGTCCCCAGATCATCTGGGCGTTGGGAAGCTCCCTCTCTATCTCCTCGTACATCACCTCCAGCGCCTCCGGGATGTTCGGCCAGTACTCCTCTCCCCAGGATGTCATCCCCGCATCTCCCTCCTCGGCAGCATGGCGGATCCTGTCCCGAGAACTCTTGGGAAGGATGTTGAGGAGCTGGACGAAGTGGTACTCGGGGGCATAGTCGGGGATGCCGCCCGTGAATCCCTCCTCGATTATCTTGTCAGGAGAAGGTGTCCCATGGAATGCCATCGCCACCCGATCCATCCTGTCGGCGATCGAGTGACGTCCCCTCGCATCCAACCTCGACGACAGTGAGGCCATCCTCCTCATCGTTCTCGTCCTACTGGCGAGATCGAGCATCATCTGGGGGTCGGGATCATTGGTCTTCCAATGATCGATGTCACTCGGAACATGCCTCCGACTGAAGTCCTCGATGTTCTTCCTGACGGAGTTCACCAGATCCTTGGGAAGATGTGACGATCCGTGGTACTTGGGCATCCTGGCCCCTTCGAGGTCCATGTCGAGTGGTTTCTGAGTCGAATAAGATGGGTTAGGGTGTGGTATCTGATTGTACAGGTCGAAGAAGCCACCACCATGCATGTTGTATCTCTCGATCGGAGATAGCCGATTCATGATGGACCAGAACCTGTCCGGATCGTTGGCATAGATGTCGGTCATCTTCCTCGCCACCGGTTCCGAGACCTGGTAGGAGGGATGGACCTTTTCGCCGGAGGAGCTGATGATGGCCAGCGAGTGCCTCAACATCTCGATGAGCGTCTCGTCATCCATGTTCCAATCATGCATCCTGCCACGGATCAGATCCTGATTTAGCATGAGCATCTCATCCACATCATTGGTCTGGGGATAGCCGCAGTCCCTATGTTGATAGTCCGTGTGCCACTCCTCGGACTCCGGATGGAACCTCCTCTGCATCATCCCGAGAATCGGCTCCATCCCCCTCGGGAACTCCACGACTCCCCTGTCGTATCTCTGCAGATGTTGCATCATCCGTCTCGCCAGGGCCGGATCCTTCTCATCCATCAGCCTGTCCTCGAGATACTTCCTGGCATACGGGATCGCACCGAGGAGGTCCGTCACCTCCTCGTCCTCACCGATGGCCATCCCGTAGAGCGTCTCGAGCGCCACGGTCGGATTGTCGGCCATCACGTTGTCTATGAATGACAGGTACCTTCGATCACCAGAGGATGCCCCCCTGAAGGCATACTGGAGAGCCTCGCAGACCTCGTTTCCGAACCACCTCGGTTTCTTGAATTCTTTCGGGTCCTCCGGCCATGATGGGCTCCACTCGTCGATGATGGCCTCGTATATCGGGGCCATCTCCCCCGGCGGGAGACCATTGACCTTCTTTTTCTTCGTCATGGCTTCGTTCAGAAGGTCTGCGACGGGCCTGATGTTCTCACCCTCCAGACCCAATCCATATGTCCCAGCGTTGGCCTTCAGGAAGTCCCTGATCATCCCCCGGTACTTGTCGATGGGAGGGGCATTCTGGGCACCCTTGATCTGTTCGGTCTCGTACGACTGCTCCTCGGCGATGACCTCATCCCTGATCTCGTCCCTCTCATCATCCGAGACCCTGTACTCCTCCTCATCCAGCTCGTAGCCACCTGAGAGATGCTCGTCCACCCTCCGCTCGTAGTCCCAGTAGTCCTCGTCCTCCCCCTGGGGATGTTCCTCCTCGTAATCCTCTCTGGCGGATTTCAGTCCGTGCTCCTGAGCCTCATTCCACCTGCGCTCCTCGACTTCCCCGACTCGCTTCTTGACCATCTCGTCTATCTCGTGCTCATCGATCTTGGGCGTGAAACCCATCGAGATGTGTGGACTGTTGGAGGGGTCCCTCAGGGACAGGATCTGGATGTCGCCGCCGTCCACCTGGTCGTGGTAGGAATCAATGCAGTTGCCCATCAGGTTGCCCTCGTTCTCGCAATCGTCCGCAGACAACCTCTGGATCGTCCACCCGTTCGGGAACTGCATCACGACATCCCTCGTGGCATAGAGGGCAGGATGCCCCTTCCCCTCGTTCTCCCGTGCGATCTTGTCGTGCCACGTCTTCGACCTCGCCATCATCATGTCGATGTCATCGATCTTCCAGAACTTCTCCTCCGATGATGTCGCCCAGTCCCTGATCGACACGAGGTCTGGCCTGACATCTGCGAGGAACTCATCCAGGTCGAGCACGCCCCTCTCCCTCACCTTGCGGTCGATGAGGTCCATCATCTGTGCGGACAGCTTGCCGTTCTGGATGTTGAGGGATTCGACGGCGGAGACGATCCTCGGATCGACGAGGGCATTCCACTGCTTGGCCGAAAATCTCAGATTGTCCAGCGAGAGTCGACGAAACATCATGCACCTCTCCAGGGATCGTTGAGACAATGTTTCCTGGAGGGACCAATACTTCCTTCATTCCTTCTCTGGTTTCGTCACCTTGATGCGGTGGATCCTCCTGTTGAAGGGAATCGAGAATCCCGTGATCCACGTGATGATCCCGGTGTTCTCCTTGAGGGGAAACGTTGCATGCATCGCATCCGATGTCAACATGTAGATGGACCTCGGCTCGATGACATACAGGTTCATGGATTCCGTTCTTTCGTCCACCCCATGGATCGATATCGACATCCTTGCCGATGGCTTGACGATGCCGGGGAAGGAGTACATCCTGCATCTCCTGTCGTCCACCGTCGCCATCGCATCCGGCAACCTGTGTCCGCTTTCGTCCATCCTCCTGATCATCGGAGCCCTGTCGGATGCCAGCATGGGGGCGTCGAAGAGGATGAGCGGGCAGCATCCCGGGCTGTAGTTCGATAACATCGACTGACACCCGATCACCTTGAGGATCTGCGTCAGATCCTCGTCGAGCCTGTCGATCATCTCGTCATGATCGGGGGTCCATTCCATCTCCCCCTCATTCTCGATGTTGGAACCATCGAGGATCCTCTTCAGTAGGACCTCCTCCCTCATGCACATCAGGGAGGCGATCATCTGAGCCGGTGTCTCCGTGGTGACGGCGATGGACATGGCCTCCGGCAGGAGGTGGATCTCTCCGACCCCTCCCACGTTCACGAGGCTCGATCCGCCGAGCTGATTGTTGCAGATGGCGGACCTGGCCCCCTGCACGACATGCCTCGTCATGCCATCATCGCCCGGGTTGAACTGGACCCTGTACGAAGACTGTCTGACGACGGAACCGGCCTCCACGAGCGTCATCACGGGGACCATCGTGCCGGAGCTGAGCGCATCCTCGAATTCGACCGTGTCGATCCTCATTCGAATCTCTCCTTTTGTTTAGAATCCCCCATCCAGCTTGCCCCGGATGACGAAGAATGTTGAGGTGATGAAGCTGGTTCCGAGGGAGAGGATGGGTGTCAGCCATCCCCACACCTCAGGAGCTCCTGCGAGGATCATGAAGAACAAGGTGAGTGTCGCCATGGTGTCTCCCTTATATGAAATGGGCCCGAGATCTCATGAGATCTGGGGGTCCGTCCATGTCAGCATGGTCATCGGGGGAGACGAATCATCATACCTCGGTGGCGTCCTCGATATCGTACAGGGCGTCGACGAGGGATTCCTTGGAGACCTGATTCCCTCCCATGAGTATCTTGATGTTGGCTCCGTCCTTCACGGCGATCACGGTTGGGGCGGTCTTGATGGTCAGGGCTTGGACGACGGTCCCACTATCGGGATCGGAGATGTCCACATCCCAGAAGCTGATGTTGGCGAAACGTTTGTCCCTCGACAGCTCCTCGAAGATGGGTGACATCTTCTTGCATGGGGAACATGTCGGAGACCCGAACTTCACGATGTGGGAGCCTCCTCCATAGATGTCTCCCAGCGTTGGTATGCCTTTGTTCATCATTTTGTTACTCCTCCGAGAAGGTGAGAGATTGCGCCCCATCAAGATCATCTTATAGGGTGGTTGACAGCGTTGCCGTCAGCTAGTACTATTTCATCGTCCTCGAGAGACTACCTGCCGACGGATAAGATGGTTGAGGTGACAAACGATGCCAGATCCCATACTCGGTTTCGATCTCGATGGAGTCGTTGCAGATCTCATGTCTGCGATCCTCTCATCGTGTAAGGATAGGAAGTGGATATCCCCGCTCATCACGGCTTATCAGATGAACGAATGGGAGATCACGACGATGCTCGGGATCACGGAGAAACAGCTCATACAGGTCCTGACGGCGGATATCTACAGATCGGTAGGAGACCACGAGGAGGTCGTGAACGACCTCCATCGCTGGATCGGGATGGGGATCCCCATCCTCTATGTGACGGCAAGGAGCGAGGCGTGGACGCCCGGCATCGAGGATGCGACGCACGACTGGTTGAATGGGAGGGGCATCCTGAGGGGAACGCTCGGCGTGCAATACATCAGCACGACGAGGAAGCACCAGATCGTCAGGGGATTCGGAGTCGACATCTACGTCGATGACCATCCCATGGCGATCGAGCTGGTGAGGAAGCAGACATCGGCGCACCCGATGCTGCTCGCAAGGCCGTGGAACAGGAGGGCATCCCCTCGGCACGAGTGGGACGAGATCAGGGGAAGGATCGACGAGGAGATCGGTCTTCGTCGAGCAGGAGCCTCAGGACGCTCCTGCGGATGAACTTGCCACGCCTCTCGGCGATGAGGGATGTCGGAGTCTCCTGCATCACGGGCTCGATTCCGAACATGTCCGGTCTCATCGGAAAGCCCGTCCCCTGACTCCTCGTGGGGACGCTCGTCAGGATGCTGGAGACATCCATCTTCCCCGGTGGCGAGATGAAGGCGGAGTATGGACCCTTGTATTGGCACTGGGGACATTCCGCCAGGATTCTGTTGAACATCCTCTGATTCCACTTGTTCCTCCCCTCGACGGGGGTGAACACATTGTTGCAGAGTGGGCATGTGATGTCGTTTCGTGAGATGTCGTTCATATCAGGATTGGCTCCATTATGTCTAGGGATATTTTCCTCATCATCGACCATCCCTTCTGGTTGTGGGGAATAAGTGCCGCAGCGAACAAATCGGCCAGTCGCTCCTCGATGCCCCAAGGAATCTTACTGTTGACCGATGTATAAGCCTCATCGATCTCGTTGCGCCGTTTCGATGCCGCCTTTCTCAACCGTCGAACGACATCCTGTGGTATCTCATGTCTCAGCAAGTCATGACCACATTCGTGCAGAAAAACTCTGTCGAATGAAGTCGTCCCTAGCCTGACATTGGGCGAGACGGCTATGCATCGATCATCGGAGAAATAGAGGGCGTCGATGTTGTTCGTGTCCCGGGGGAAGCTGTAGTTCTTTCCCCTCATCTTCATCTGGATCGACAGGAAATCCTGCTCATCCTCGCAGATGACGATCTTGACCTTTTTCCTGATGTCATGGCCGGTGCGGGATCTCACCTCATCGAGCAACCTTCTCGTCCTCTGCATTGGCTGTCGCCTTTCGACATCGTTGAGATTCGATTCTCAGGCACCCGGTGTTTCTCCTGCTGGAAGACAAGGGGGTAGCAATATGAAAGTTCTCGTCTATCAAGCCAAACCGAGGCTCTGTCTGACCGCTGAGGAGTTCATGGTGACCATCGACGACATCGTCAGAAGACTCAAGAAGGAGTACGATCCGGATCTCATCATCTTCCCCGAGTGCCTCGGCCTGTGGATGTGCTTGATGCAGCCCGTCTCGTTTCTGAGCAGGTTCTTCTCCAGGTTCCTGCCGAAACACTCCTCTGCTGCACGGGTCGCCATCGCAGGCATCGATGGTGGATGGAGCGACGATGTCGCCGAGAGGATGGCGGCATCCATCCAGTTCGCAAGGCCGGTCGGACTCGGAGTCTCGGCCGCATCCGACTCCTCACTCCTCGGGTCCGTGAGGGGATACGAGATGTTGAGGGCCTCCATCGCCTCCGAGGATTCCTCCCGGGCGAGGGCTGGTTGGATGGAGAGGGCGGCGGAATGGGTGTTCGATCATCTTCGTCTGAGGTTCATCGGGATGAGGATGAGGTCGGATGAACAGTTCGAGGCCTACCACGATGCCTTTGCGATGGCGGCGGCGAGGCACTGGGTCGCCATCCAGGCGGGGAGCATCTTCGTCTTCAAGGATGGGAGGCTCCTGAACATCGCCTACTCGTTCGGCAACAATGGGTTGTTGGCTGCCGAACAGCAGAAGATCCATCCGATTCCATTCGAGGGGATGCTGGGCGTGGAGGGCGGGGCTGGAGCCACATCGTTCATGGTGAAGGATGTCAAGTGTGGGGTGGCGATCTGTGCCGATGTCAACTTCAAGGATGATCATGTGAAGACCTTGGCGGATCTCGGGTGCAAGGTCGTCTGTTGCCCATCGGGTGGGATCGTCCCGAACCACCTGTGGAAGTTCGACTTCGAGAAGGATGTCGCCGCCTGTCACCTCGCACGATCCCAGGAGACGGGAACGATCATCTTCAGGTCCTACAATGCCGGAGACCTGATCCCCGGCGTGTTGATGTTCCAGGGCAGATCGACCATCACGGCCCCGAAGGAGATCGACGAGGACGGGGTGGTGGCCATCGTGCCATCGTCGGCCTTCAGGAACGAGGCGGTTCTGGTCTACGATGTGTAGCTGGGGATGGTTCGGGTGATGCGTCGTCCATAGGGATCCATGACGACACCGGCGACCGATCCCTGATCCCACTGGGAGATGTCGGGAGCATCGTACTCGGGCTGGTATCCTGTCGGTTCGTAGCTCGGAACAGGTTCGTGGTTGGCCGCAGATTCGAACCTAGACCTCATGTTGTTCTGTTCCTCTTTCCATGGAGAGACGGTTGGCCCATGCCCTCCCCATCCAGTTCCGCTGTCTGCCCCACATCTCGGACAGTATGTCCCGTGTCCATCGGCGACCTGAGGGTTTCCATACTCCTTCTTCATACCTCCGCAATAGGAACAGCTCCCCTGTCTAGCACTGGTGCCGGAGGGATAGAGATGTTTCGGGTAGTACCTCCCGCTCGTTCCCGGCATCCTGGGATCGAACTGCTGGTCCGGCGTCGGTCCTCCCTCGTTCCTGTCCAGCCCGAATGCCGTATGTGCGGTGGCATATCCCCCCATCGGAACGGCGACATTCCTCACGAGGCCCTTCTGGAATCTCTGCTTGCCTCCCGGTGCATAGATCATCTTGCTTGCGTAGTCCTCTCCACCTGTGTTTTTGAGGACATTAAGGGCGTCACTGGCGTCTGGTATTCCTTCTCTCAGCTGTTTGAACCTGAATATCTCATCTGGGGTTTTACTCATGTACATGAGGGCCCCTTCCTCATCCACATTGTTGTTTTTCATTATGCCCCTCAGCGTAGCCTCGTCGGCTCCTATGGAATTGAGGGCAGTTTTGAGATCGGTACCTTTCATGATTTTGCTCATCATTCTTCTATCTCTAGGGCTCATCATCATCATCGGATCTTTACCAGCATCCTCAAGATGAGTCCATGCGTCCATCCATGGGATCTTGGTCTCATTCCGCCAGAATGGTGCCCTCACATGCCGAAGGACATTCTCGACCTCCTTCCCTGGGTGGATGAACCTCGATGCCCCTCCCACCTCCTCCCTCCACATCGGCAGCATAAACTTGAGGAGCTTGGCCAACCAACCAGCTTCTGCGAAGGCCGTCCTCACCATCTTCCCGGACGATGCGATCCTGAGCATGTCGTCCCACAGGAGATCGGCCTCGGCGAACCTTCCGGATCGCTCGAGGCTCTCGATCTCATGCATCCTGGACCTCATCTTTTGGACCTGTGCGAGAGTCACTCGATCACGCCTCCTTGGGCGGTCCCGATGGCTTGCTCGATGGAGATGGCGTCGATGCCGGCGGAGATGGAGGCGTGGCTGCCGGCTTCTCCGCAGGTGGTGCTGGTTTGCTCGGAGCCATGAATGACTGCTCGATCTCTCCGATCTTCTGTTCCACCCTCCTGAGCCTCTGCTCGATGTCCCCGATCATGCCAGATGTGTCTGGTCCTTGGGATCCTGGGACCGGTCCGACAATCGGTCCGCCCTCATATCTCTCCGGGCTGGCCGTCGACCTTCCGCTCCCACCGGCTCCTGTCGGGTAGTAGGCACCGGGGGAAGGTTCCGGACGATAGCCAGCCCGCTCTCCCTCCTGGCGGCCCTTCATCTTGCCGAGACCGTATCCCTCTAGGCTACCCTTTTCGTATCCGCCTGCTCCTCCCCTCATCTTGCCGAGCCCGTAGATGCCAGCAGCGCCTGCAGCTCCTGCCGCAGCGGCTGGACCATGGGTGTAGAGACGAGAGGGCCTTGTGATTTCTCCAAGATCTCCAACTTTTGCCTTGGGCGCTCCTCCCATCATTTCTTGTACGGCCTGTTGCCTCACTGCCCTTGGAGCTGCTTTTTGCAGAGTTTCCCCTTCAGGAACGAGCCCCCGCATCTGCTGAATCACATTCCTTCTCGTTCTCATTGCAGGACTGATTTCTTTCCTGATTCCCCTTCCTGCTTTGCCGAGCCCTTTCATCAACCTCTCCAAAAGCCCCAGCTTACCCTGAGCAGTTTTCACCATCCCATCGGATGATGCGATCCTCTCCATCTCGGCCCACATCTGGTCGGCCTCGTCGAATCTTCCGGCTTCCTCGAGGGCGGATGCGATCTGCACCTTGCGCCTGAGATCCCTCACGACTGCGAGTTCATTGTTCATTTCGTGGCCCTCCTATGATGCCGTCTGGTTCGACATGTTCCTGAAGTACTGTTCCGACTGCTTGTTGCCCGTCTGTTGCCCGTACCCCGCACCGAACTCCCCGGCGAACTGCTGACCGAGACCCCCGATCGACTGATACACGGTCCCCTTGACATCCTCCAGCGAGATCCCCATCTGCTTCTCGATCTCGGCCGCTATCTGACCCAACTCACCAGAGAGTCTCCTGATCTCCCCCTGTGCTCCACCACCATGAAGCTGACTGGCAGCCCAGCTGCCGGCTTTTCCTCCTACCATTCCACCCACTTCTCCCCACATGAGCGGAGCAAACACCTTGTCGGAGGCCGTCTCGAGTGCTCCCAGGGCTCCAGGAATCCGGAGCCCCATCATTTTCGTAGGAACCGTCACCGCTTTCGATGCAAGCCATGGATATGTCAGCCAACTCTGGGGATCGATCGCCGCAGGTATCCCGGATGGGCTTCTCGATCCTCCCTTCAGTGATGGACCCGTGAATATTTCCGAGATGCTTTCCACCCCCGAAAATGGTTGCTCCTGACGATACTTCTCGAACTCCTCCTCGGCTGCCGTTGCCGGGTCGACATCTTCATACCCCGGAGGACCTGCGGGTCGAACTTCGGCCATCTTGATCATGTCATTCTTGGATGAGGATTCCATCATACGGAAATATCTGTCGATCTTCGGCATCCATGACGAATACCACTTCTTGTCCTGCTCCGGAGTGATCCCCATCTGCTGACTCATCTGGGATTTGACGGTCTCGAACTGTTCCCTCACCTTGGCGTGGAGAGACTGTGCAGCCTGAAGGACGGCTGCGGCTCCAGCCTGATCACCCTGTCTCTGCAGCTCCGCTGCGAGCTTCTGGGAACCTCTTGCGAAATCCTGAGCGAGCGCCATCGATCTGGACAGTTTCCCATTCACATTCTTGAACCACCAGTCTTGAGCTGGCCCTTTGACGGCTCCAACGGCAGTCCCCGCCACTCCTCCGATTGCGGCTCCAGCAAGGCCACCCATGGAAGCACCGGCTCCTATCCCTCCACCGAGACCTCCAGCGATGTTCTGGATGTACTCGTCCCGACTGGTGTACCCCCTGATCGCAAACCGCCTGAACCCAGGGCGCTCATCCGAGAGCGACGCAACGACAGCAATGACCTCATCGACCAGGACCTCGGAATCGCCATGAAAACCCACACGGTCGAAGGCCTCCGCAAGGGCGATCCGCTTCCTGCACATCGAGATCGTCTCGATCAGGTCATTGTTCTTCATCTGAGTATTTCGACGCCCCCTGGACCGCCCGATGAAGGATGCAGATGGAATCGTGACCGAGGCCATCCGACGGCCTCCCGCCAGACATCCTCCTCATCACCCTCGACACCCCGCTCGTCAACATCCCGGCCGGGATGGAGACGAAATCGGGGCACCTCTCCCCATTCTCGATCATGGACGATATGTCCTCCTGAGAATCCTCGATCAGGGCCAGGATGTCGGAGTTGCACATCCTCCGCTGCGAGAGGACATCCCGCAACCTGTTGGAGACGGACCTGACGGCCTGCTCCGTCCTCTCGACGACATCCGAGCCGATCTCCCTCTCGGCCCTGACGTTCCTGGCGGCCCTGGAGACGATGTTGCCGACCACGAGGGCACGATCATGCATCCCGAGTGAGAGGAGGGCCTCTTGGAGTTGTGACGCTGCTTCGACGAGCTTCGGATCGATATCTCGCATGTCAAGATTCCTCCGTTGGGCAGATTAGCGGATAAGGGCATTTACACCTGCAAGAAGGAGAATCACATCATGCCCAATGAACCCACGCTGCAGCAGAGAGATATCACACAGGATGGAAGGGCGAGGGCGCTCGATCCCGATGCGATGAGGAGAGAAGCGGAGGAGGACATGGCGAGGGCCGCTCGCAAGAAGATGCTCGAGGAGCTCAGGCGAGCTGGCAAGAAGGGGAGCTTCATCGTCGAGGATGACGACCACGATGCAGTCGATGCGGATCGGGCCATCAGGATCGCCCGTGAATTCGAGCAGATGGACGATCAGATGGCCGACGACATGAGGAAGGGCGGCATCGTTTTCGCCACGATGGACATCGAGAAGGACGATGCCATCGTGGACGAGGACGGATTCGTCCGGCACGAGATGGGCGAGAAGGAGATCGGCATCGAGGTCATCGACATGAGGTTGGACGAGGGGTTGAGGGACTTCCTCAGGGACGACATCGGGGAGGACCTGTTCGGAAAGGATGCCCCGGCGAGGCGGGGAGATGTCGACAGGCTCACGCAGTGTCCCAACTGTGGATCGACCGACATCCAGGTGATGGCTCCCCCGAATATGTACTGCAACTCGTGCGACGAGTCCTACTCGTACGAGATGGGGATGGAGGACGTGGAGAAGCAGTTCGGTGTCGAGTTCAAGGAACAGCCGAAGGAAGAGGATCAGATCATCTTCGGTAGGGAATCCGCAGGCCAGAAGAAGATCAAGCGCATTTTCAGACCCGGAGAGGAATGATCACTGAGGACCATCGACGGATGAGATCAGGGAGCGGTCGAGGATGGCGGCTCCCATCCTCATCCTCATAGTCATGTCGGGAGGCGTGATCTCGGCCGTCGGGGTCGTCATCGCAAACACCCCCAGCATGGTCCTCGGGCCGAGGAAGTAGTTCCGCCTGAGGTTCTGCCTCTTCCTCGGAGAGCAGCATAGTGCTGTCGCCCCGAACAGTCTCCCTCCGTCCGATCGGATGTCTTCTCTCCATGCGGCGAAGGCCTTCGTGTTGAGGACGCAGTTGGTGACGAGTCTCGACTCCCTCTCGATCAGCTCCATCGCCTCGGAGATGGACTCGGAAGACAAGGGGGCGTCCACCCTGTTGCGCTGGCTCCTCACGGACTTGGAGAGCAGGTCGAGCAGGAGCTCGGTCTCGAACTGCAGCCTCAGCAGGTCGAGGGAGTCGCACAGCACCTCGAAGTTCACATCCGGCATGATATCCCCGACGTGGTACTCGACCTCGAACATCGGCAGGGAGAACCTCCCCGGTCCCAGCTTGTCTCGACTGCCACTCTGTGGGCAGATGATCATCTCCATCCCGTCGGGCCCGTTGGGGGTGGCAACCACGATCTCCATCGGTACGGGGAGGTACACATCGTAGGTCTCACGATCCGAGGGGAGATCGAGCGTCCCGAGGCAGATGTCCATGAAGGTCTGATGTTGGAACATCAGTAGGTTCCGTGTCACCGCTTCCTCGCCGATGCCCGTGATGAGCGATCCCAGACTCTCGGGCCCGGCGGAGCACGGTCCGGGAAGCATCTTCCCATCGACGACGATCGTCTGCATATCACCCACGCCGAGGTGAGCGTTCAGTTCATCCTGCGTCATCAGGCCTTCCCTCTTCCTCTGGTTTCTGTTCCTTCTGTTCCTCAGGCTCCTCCATCTCGTAGAGCGACACCAGTGGCCACAGTCTGCTTTCGATCGATCCGATGATGGCATCGGCCGACTCCGATATGCTCTCCTGGAGACCCCTCAGTCCCTTCCTGATCTCGGACATGATCCTGATCTGTTCGGCCTGCAGGAGCATCCCGTAGTACTCCGCCTTGCCCTCATCGGTCCCCTGGCGCTCATGGAAGAACTCGACGATCTCGTTCAGTTCCTGGACCTTCATTTCGATTCTCCCGATGATTCGAAGATCGTGTGCTCGTTGTTGTCCATATCAGAGCTGGTGATCTCATCCTCCACCTCGAACCTCGCAGGCATCTTGGAAGGTTCTCCCGTCAGGGCCACGATCTCCGGGATCATCCTCTTCAGGCGCTCTCCAGTCGAGGCATGGATCATCGCATCCGAGAAGAGTTCAGTGGGGATGTCCACCTCACCGATGAGATCGTGGTCTCCGATGTCGCCGAAGAATGCATGGACCTTGTTTCGATCCACCGTTATGACGAGCTGATGCTCATCGACGAGCAACCTCCTCCCCTTGTAGATGAAGCCGTGAGTCCAGTCCAACACGCTGTCGGACATCTCCTGCTCGACCACCTTGGCCTTCATGATTCTGTCACTCTCCTTCCTCTTCGGATGCATCCTTATGGTCGTCCTGGAACAGCCCCAACCCGAATCTGCATATCCTCACCTGATCGGCGATGTTCCCGTCATCGGACAGATCGGGAGGGAAGGGACCACCTTCCGGGAGGAGGTCGAGGGTGCTGACCATATCCGCCGCCTCCCTCCCGATCCCCCTTCCCACGATCGCCCTCTTGATCTGATGATGCGTATGGTGACGAAGCGGATTCCAGTCGAACGACTGGGCGGCGGGAACTCCCCACCGCCTGTCGATCTTGGATCTGCTGATGGCACCGAGATAGACGGAGTCGTGCCTGGAGGCTATCGCCCTGACCATTCCGTCCCTGATGTCCGCCATCACCTCTGCCTTCATCAGCGAGTCCATCGTTCGATGGAGAGGTTCGATCTGGATCTGACCAAGATCGATCCTGGCATCGAAGGTCTCGGCGAGGATCCTCGACACGTCCACCGCACAGTGCTCGATCCTCATCCCCCTGCATAGTGCCGCCATCTGCCATGGGATGTTGGAATCGGTCTGGGTGGAGTGGGCGGTCACGGCGAGGACCTTGTCCCCACCGATGAGATCGGTGGCGGCCAGCAGCACGGCCCACGATTCTGATCCCCCGAGCCCGACAACCACGGTCTTGGTGTTGGTCACATTAATCGCATCGGTTATCTCGGATCTGACATGTTCGAATATGGAACTGGTGTCTTCCCTCATGATTCCGTTTGGCAAGGTTTCAACCCACGCATCCCATAGGGGTGCGATAACCCACGACTTCAGTCATGGGTGGCTGACGCCGACTCCTTATTCAAGATGGCATACCTCGATGACGGCATCGTCAGGACCCTGTTCGCTACCGCCACGACATCCTTCTTGGTCACCCCATCGAGTACCCTGAGCGTCTCATCCGGAAGCATCCGTCTCGACTCATCGGGGTCGTGCTGTGATCCGACGTAGTATCCTAGCATCGTGGAGGGAGCATTCATCATCCGCTCCATCCCGCCGAGAGCGTCATTCTTCGCCATCCTGAACGTGTCATCCGAGAAGTTCCCATGGACGATCCTGGTGACGACATCGGAAGTGATGTCCTCGACCTCCTGGACGTTCTGGCGGCGGGTGTAGGCGTAGGTGGCGAGCGTTCCGACATCCAACGTGCTGGACATGAAGGCTCCACACAAGTACGAGAGTCCCCTCTCTCGCCTGATCCTCGTGAACATCATCGAATACTCCCCTCCTCCCATGACCCTCTGGAGGACGCCAAGCGACACCCTCTCCAACTTGCTCATCTCCCTGGATTCGATGGGGAACATCCTCTCGATGAAAGAAGAGGATATCTTGTCCCACTCCTCCTCGCCGGACCCCTCGTCCAAGATCGGGATGGGCTTGCCGAAATCCCTCGGGATCTCGATGGCGTTTGCCGCCCTCGTCTTGCGAGAGAGTCCATGCGCCCTTTCGTGTAGGATCTCGCACCAGTCATCGAGGTCCGGCAGGTCCCCACAGAGCCCGAGGATCATCGCCTGAGGCCTGTGGTAGCTCCTCATGTACTCCCGGATCCTCGTCGCCTTCATCCCTGCGACGGATGTCTTCGTGCCGAGGATTGGATGGCGGAAGTTATGTCGAGGGTAGAGGGACTTGATGGCCCTGTCGTACGCCACATCCGAGGGATCGGACTCGGACTTGGCGATCTCCTCCAGGACGACGACCTTCTCGGTCTCGAGCGTGTCCCTGTCGATCTCCGGGCGGAAGATGATGCTGTCGAGGACCGCCAGCATGTCGCCGAGATTGCTGGTCCTCGTCCATCCGTTGTAGCACGAGTAATGGTGACTCGTCATCGCATTCGAGTACCCGCCGCTGCCGGACATCATCCTGATGATCTGATCCTCGTCATAGTCCTTGGTCCCCCGCCACACCATGTGCTCGAGGAGGTGGCAGATGCCACGATCCCTGTCGAGCTGCTCATCACAGGATCCGACCTGAACATCGACACGACAGTAGACTCCGTGAACGTGAGGGTCGGGAATCACGATCAGGGAGAGGCCGTTGTCCAACGTGTAGAATTGGACTCCGTCGTTCATCATGTGCTTGCCTCCACTCTCTTTCTTGGACTTATCCGTCTGGGAAGATGTTTTTGCCACCTTCTTCTGTTCGATGTGAGAATCCTGATGAGCCAGCATCTCCGACGCCCAGTGGTCCAGGATCAGGAGCTCCTTGGAGCCACCCCTGGACATCCCATACGACCACTCCGGGGAGACGATCTCGTAGTCCCGATAGAGGTCCCTGATCTCCTCGCAGTCGTTGTAGCACAACAGCCAATGATCTCTCGACATCAGGATGTCCCTCAGGTTCTCGTGGTCCTCCTGCTGGAAGTGGCGGTCCCCACGGTTCCCGTACAACCTGTCATCGATCAGATAAGGGGGATCGGCAAAGATGAAGGAATCCGGATGGGTGGCGATGCTATCCTCGAACCTCATCTGCCTGACCCATCTCAGGTTATCGCAGACGAAATTCCTGACCTTGGCCACCGAGTTCTCGTTGAACCTCGGGAATCCGGGGGACCTCCCTCCAGACAGCGTTGTGCCGGAGAAGCTGCACCTGTTCAGGACGAAGAACCTCGCCCCGACCTCGTACTCATCGAGGGATTCGCTCATTATCTCCTCCCTCAGCTCGAAGAAGCGATCGTTGTCCAGTGGCCGGAACTCCTCGATGGCATCGGCCAATCTGGACGGGCTCTCCTTCTCGCACCTCCAGAAGCAGACGAGGGGATGGAAGAGATCATATCCATACACGGGAATGCCCATGCTGTCCGCACAGGCTATCTCCACCGATCCTCCTCCGAAGAAGGGAGAGACGACGCTCTCCACCTCCCTCGGGATCAGCGGAAGTATCTGGCTGATCCCTCGGCTCTTTCCACCAGGATATCGCAGTGGCGACTTGCTGAGCATAGATCTGACCTTGTGGGAGTTTGACTGCGGATCGTGTTCCCAAACCTTATCTGCATTTATCAGGGGATATTCTTTTCAGAATCGTGTACTTGGGCTTCCTGCGGAGCGGCTTGATGAGCTCGTTCGGTCTCTTGTTGGGATCCCCATAGAGAGGGGGCTCGCCATTGGTCCCGCCAAGGGATGGGCCTTCATCGATCTTCTCGACCGGCGGCTGCTCCTCCTCCTCCTCCGGGGATGGTGGAGGATAGTAACCAGTCTGAGACATGACGATGCGGTCCAGCTCGTCAGCCATGCGATGCTCACCCTCGATGTCGAGAGCGGATGCAATCCTCAATAGCCTGTTCATATCCCTCTCCTCGCACCGATTCCGGGATAGGCCCTTTGGGTCGCCGAGTTGGGAGATGCAAGGATGTGATTCACCATCTCGTCTGCCTCCTTGCTTATTTCCCGCCCTTCTTCCGTGAGGGGATCTGATAGTGTCTGTATCCTGAGCAACTTCTCGAGGAACCACTTCTGTCCAACGCTGACTATGATCTCTGATGCCGGCATTTCCAATCACCTCGACGATAAGGATTCATCGAAGGTGGTCATCATACCTTCATATCGAGGTTGCCCCCAATGTTGCAATCACCTTCCGCAACCAAGAAGAATTCGATCCTGAAGGCCATCATGGCGCAGGGGAAGTGGGCCAACCAGATCACGCCCGCCAAGATCGAGAATCTCCAGCTGACCGGGGACCTCCTGCTTCTCGGCAAGTTCTCGATGGATTCTCTGTCCAAGAAGGTGGACATGAGGAGTCACGATCTGTTCGACAAGGATTCCATGCTTGGCATCTTCATAGCGAGGATGTGGACGGAGATGCAGGACGATGGGATCGGGATGTTCTTCGACGAAAACGGTTTCGGAGGGACGGTCGCTCCCATCGTGAGCCAGAAGATCTTAGACGAGGAGGGGAAGAGGGTCGGGACCACCATCTCGACCGATCACGATTCTGGCTCCCTCTACGTCGCCGTCGAGATGGTCGGCAGTACCGAGGAACTCGAGGAGTTCGCAGGGGAACGCCTCCTGTGGCCCGACATCGTCATCCGAAGTGCTAGGTGTCCCCGCTGCGGGGTCATGTTCGATGATGGCAATGACATCTGCATTCACGTGAGAGGCGGAGGTGTCAAGCCTATCGTCAGGGGATATGCGGAGAGCATCACCCTCAGGGCGGACAAGCCTCATGTCGATGACATCGGAGCGATGTTTCTCGAGCAGGAGGAATTCCTGGATCTCCAGCCCGTGATCATCCCAAATTCGTCACGTAGGATAAGCTCTGGCATCGAGCTATTCAGATTCATCGTCACGGACAACTTCGGCTTGAACCTCCTGAAGATAGGCCCCAACATGTGCGTTCCCGGAAGGGAGCTCCTCCTGTCTGCGGATGAGGTCGAACAATGGGTGGATGCCGAGGATTACGAGGAGGGCCACATCGTCTTCCTCGGTACCGTCAATGGGAACACTTCCAAATCACTGGTCGAGGACATGATCATCAAGAAGCCCCCCAAGATGAAGGAAGAGGAGCCAGAGAATGTCGGAACAACAGGATTCGAGTTCCCAGAATAGGCACATCGCATCCTTGGAACTGAGGAACTTCCAGCTTCACAAGGATACCAAGATCGAGTTCTCGCCTGGCCTGAACATCATCCTCGGCAGCAACAACCGTGGCAAGTCGACGATCATGAGGGCGATCCAGTACCTCGTCACATGCCGTCCGACGACGGAGATCGAGGGCCTGACCAGGTGGGGGAACAATGCCCTGTTCATCAAGCTCGCGATGAGCGATGGATCGTGGGTGATCAGGGAGAAGGGCAAGGACATCAATCAGTACCAGGTCTACGATGCCCGCAAGGGCGGAGATCCACTGAGGCTGTCGGGCTTCGGGATATCCGTCCCCGAGCAGGTCGTGGAGACGCTCGGGATGGGTCTTGTGAGCTTCGGGAACAGGAAGAACGTGTTCCTCAACTTGTCACAGCAGGACGAGGTCTTCCTCATCGGAGAGGGGGAGATCGAGATGGCGAGATGGATGTATTCCATCACCAACCTCAATGACATCCGTGGGGCGATGGATCAGATGACGAGGGAGTGCCGGACGCTGGGAGATCAGGTCAAGGATTCCGACATCCGGATCGATGAGCTCCAGAGGAAGATGTCCGGGATGCCGGATCTCGACATGTTGATGATGGCCCTCCAGTCCGACGAGGAGATCAGGGATCGTGTCTCGGAATCCCTCTCCGAGGTCAGGAGGATGGAGGTCATCCTCGATGGGATGATGTCGTTGAAGAGGAAGGCGATCCCCGTCAAGAACAGGATCGATGTCCGCAGGATGCTGTTGGCGGAGGTGACGCCGTACCTGACATCCATCGAGGATGATGCGGATGGCCTTCGGGAGCTGATCCGGCTCGACGAGAGCATCGACAAGATCGAGGGAGATATCGCCGAGATCAGGTTCCGTGATAGGTCGCTCGTCCAGAAGAAGAGGATCGACATGTCCGGCCTTACTGAGGAGGCGATTCGACTGGAGGACCTGCTCGATGTCCTCGCCGCCATCGAGGAGATGGAACGAGACATCGGGACCGGGATGTCCAACATTGCGGCGAGCGAGAGGGTGAAGGAGAAGGTCATGGAGGAGATAATCGATCTGGAGAAGGAGATGTTCGGCGACGATCTCACCTGTCCCCTCTGTGGTCAGGTCGTCGGTGAGGATCTCGCCGATCACATCGTAATGGAGGATGAACGATGAGGTCATCGACCACCGGCGTCTATGTTGCCGATCCGCACTTCGCAATGGAAGTTCCGGCATCGAGGATGGACGACTACCTCGAGGCCGTGGGGAACAAGTTCCTCGAGTCCCTGTACATCACCAGGGACATGGGGATCGACCACTACGTCATCCTCGGGGACCTGTTCAATAAGGCCGACACCCCCGGAACCGTTCGCAACAGGGTCATCGACATCCTGGCCAGGGGAAACGATGGATCACCGTGGCCCTTCAGGGTGATGATGGTCCTCGGGAACCACGATATCTTCGGGCACAACCGCCTGACGATCGAGAGGACGACGGCCGAGACACTGAACAAGACAGGTGTCATCGACATCTTCGATGAAGACGAGGAACTCGGCATCTACGCAGGCCACTACGAGATCAACATCGAAAAGAAACACCATCAGAGCGAGATGCCGATCTGGGCGGTCCACTCCTACATCGTCCCCGCCCCCTTCCTCGGCCCGCACATCCTCGTGGACGACTTCGTGGTGTCCGAGGGAACGAGGCTCGTCATCTCCGGTCACTGGCATGAGGGATATCCACCCGTGAGGCGCAGGGATGGGGTCACGTTCGCAAACCCCGGCTCCCTCGGGAGGACATCCATCAAGGATGCGTCGCACCCGGTTCAGATCGCCGTGGTGTCGAGGGATGGGGACCGCATAGATGTCGAGTACATCCCCATCAAGAGTGCGAAGAGGCCCGAGATCGTGTTCGACATGAGGAAGGGGCAGCCCACCAACGGCAACAGCGCCAAGGGATTCGCCGCATCGGTTCAGAGCGCCCGCTCCACCATCGAGAGGGGGGCGGATGGCATCGCCCTCGTCCACCACTTCGCAGAAGAGGACGAGGTTCCTCGTCGCATCGTCGACGAGGCAGTCAGGCAGATCTTATTTTTCAGGGAGAATTCTCAATGAACAACACGACGGATCACAAGAATCTGCAACCGCCACCAGACCGCAAGAAGAAGCTGCAACCGCTGCTCTCACGCCTGAAGAGCCTCCAGCAGGAAAGTGCCAAGGCGACGGAACAGCTCGCATCCGATCAGGGCACCATGCTCGCATACGAGGCCGATAGGGACCGCAACTACGCCAGGTGCAGGGAGCTGGGGGTCGAGCCGGACGATCTTCGTGCCGAGATAGACAGGAGGCTCTCCTCCGTGGACACGGACATCTCCCGCCTCGAGGCGAGATTCGAGACCCTGTCCGAAACGGAGGCCAAGGGTGATGACGACTGATGTCAGCAAGAGGCTCGAGAGGGCATCATCCGCCATCGCAGCCGAGAGGAGCAGCATTGACCTCCAGCGGGGAGTGATGCGCTCGACCAAGGCCCAGATCGTGGATGAGAGAAAGCGCCGTGATGAGAGCTCGGATTCCCTCGACATCAAGCAGAAGGCGAGGGACTTCCTCTCGTCCATCCTCCGGAGGACGGAGAATGACATCGAGGAACTATTCGGCAGCATCGGGACGGAGGCAATCGGATTCGTCTTCAGCGAGGATAGGAAGCTGAGATTCAAGTTCGAGCCGAGGGCCAATGGGATGGGCGTCAAGATCAGGATCGTCAAGCCCGATCCGGAGGGAGATGGGGAGATAGAGGTCTCGACCTCATTCGAGGGTGGGGGGATGAGGGATGTCGTCGCCCTGGCGCTCAGGATAGCGATGATGGAGCTCTATGTTCCCAGGCAGGATGGGCCCATCATGTTGGACGAGACCGTCAAGTCCCTCGCAGATGACGAGGCCGTCCAGGGCGTCGGGGAGTTCCTGAAGAAGGTCTCCGACGAGATGGGGCGTCAGATCATCGTCATCACCCACAAGAGCAAGCTGGCATCGTATGCCGACAGATCATTCATGTTCTCGATGAATCCAGATGACAGCACGAAGGTGAGGATGATCGATGGCCAAGATGAAGATGAGACCTGAACCCCACGCCCTCCCCGAGAGCATTGTCAAGATCGCAGATGACCTGGCCGTGATCGTGGAGAAGCATTTCGCCGATCACGGATCGAAGGCCACCGGCAAGCCACGGACGGGCCCCAAGGTGGTGGACTGGGAGCAGATGATCGGGGAGAGCAGGCCGTCCGATGTCGAGGAGTGGTCGTGGAGGGATCTCGCCATGTGGTTCTCGGCCGAGTGCAAGAAGCGGTTCGTCCCGTTCGTGCTCAGGTACGAGCGGGACATCGGCATCATCAAGGAGATCCACTCCGATCTGATATCGGTGGGGAGGAATGCCAAGTCCGATGTGAAGGATCTGATCTCCTGGGCCTTTGAGAATCAGGATGGTGTCCTCGAGGCCGAGGGATCGTTCACGCTGAGCTCGATCAGGGGTTGCGTCAACCTGTATCTCCAGAAACAGCCCGCGAAGATGATCGATGGGGAGAGATATCTCGGAATAGACCTTGTCAAGGAGATGAAAGGGGAGTATGGTGATAATAGGACTACCGGCGTGATCAGGAAGTATGGCATTCCGCTCACCGCCGCCCTGTTCCGGAAGCTGAAACCGGACTACCCACTGGAGAGGATCGTCGGTGGGATCGAGGAGAGGTTGAGGAGCTGGCTGAAGGAGGACGGCCTCGAGAACATCCAGGATGTGGCCAGGAGAAGCATCACATCCTCTCCATATCCGGATTGGTTTCCGCTGCTGGATTGGAGGAGACTGTTCGCGCCGATGTGGAAGGAGTCCTTCTCCACCTCCAAGGGCTGGTGGGATGAGGAGGACCACGACGGCAGACCATACTCCGAGTACGACGCATTCAGAGAGGATCGTGATCGAGATGCCCAAGAATCAGGAAGAAGTCAATGAGGATATCACCAACGACGACGAGGAGGAGGAGATCTCCATCCTGACGACCAGCGATGACGAGTCCCGCCTGAACCTCGATGTCGTCATGAGAAGTCGCACGATGATCGTCATGGTCCCGACCCTCGAGGAGAGGCGATTCCTGCTCACCCTGCAGCAGTTCTGTGACGAGAAGAAGCGCAAGCTCGTCACATGGAGTCACACCGCCGGGGCGGTCGTCAGGCTGTCTCACGACAGCAACGGCAACGAGATGGCGAAACCCACCATGTGGTCTCCGATAGATTTTCTCAAGTATGTCGCCGATGATAACAACTTGCCGCACCAGGGAACGGCGAAGAAGAGATTCGGAGGGGGTGCTGTTTACGTCATGTTCGATCTGCCTAACTGGTGGCCCGCAACCCAGGGTGGAGGTTGTGCCATGCAGGATGCCGAGATCAAGACCGTCAGGTTCCTACGTGACATCGTGTCGGTGATGAAGGGCAAGCAGCTCTTCATCGTCTCTCGGGATGCCTTCATTCCGCCGGACCTGAAGAACATCATCACGGTCCTGGACTGGCCCCTGCCGTCCTTCGCCACGATCAGGAATCACATCCAGATTCTGGTGGGCAAGTACACGAATCATCGCAAGAAGATGAAGCTCCCGCCCTTTTCCGTCAATGACGAGGGCCTGGATCTGATCTCGAGGTCGTTCCAGGGACTCAGCCTCGAGGAGGTCGATTCGATCTTCAGACAAACGGCCGTCAGGAACCTCGACTTCGATATCCAGACATTCATCGACTGCATCCTGAAAGCAAAGAAGGATCTGATCCGGAAGGCCAATGTCGGCCTGGAGATCGTGGACACCACCGATCTGGACCTGAAGGCCGTCGGGGGACTGATGTACCTGAAGGACTTCGTCGTGAGGAGGAAGGGCTCGTTCAGCGAGAGGGCTCGCCAGTTCGGGCTACCCGCCCCGAGGGGACTCCTCTTGATCGGGGTGCAGGGATGTGGGAAGTCCCTCGTCGCCAAGGTCATCGGTCGTGAGTGGAATCTGCCCGTCCTGCGGCTGGATGTCGGAGCCATGTTCGAGGGACTCGTCGGCGCATCCGAGAGTAACACCCGGCGAGCACTGCAGGTGGCCGAGGCGATGGCTCCTTGTGTGACAGGGAGGACGAGGATCCTGATGTCCGGAGGGGCCGAGATATCCGCCGAAGATCTTTATCATTCTATCTCCTCTGGTAAACCATCGATCATCGGGTTCGATGGAAAAGAGTTCGCCAATTCCTCCATCGTAGGAATCACCAAGAAACCAGTTGGAGATCATGGGTGTTTCCGCATCACGACAGCAGCAGGGAGATTCGAAAGAACAGGCAATCACCGGATGATGACAAGGGATGGATGGAAGGAGGTCTCGGAGATCGAGATTGGCGAAGATTGGGTTGCGGTCAGGATTGGACCTGTTCCTAGCATCCTCGATACCATTGCGGTGGGGGATCATCTTCCGGACAACATCCGTTTGGTTGGTGGTGAGTATAGGAGTGGGAAAGGGGGATGGAAGGATTCGGTGGTGCCAAAGATCCCTAGTGCCGTGGATGAGCGATGTACCTATCTGCTTGGGTTGGCAATGGCAGACGGGACTATTCGTAGAAAGAGCGTTGTCGTGGGCTCTTCAGATCAGAAGATCCTGGACTTCTTCTCTCATTCTATGTTCGAGATGTTTGGCAAACTCCCTTGTGAGTACGATGTCACCAAGCCTGGTACGGTCTCGGAGAAACGAGATGGATCCAAGATCTTGACGGTCA
>Ga0315289_10001451_pt1 | contig 36991 bp, 32 predicted proteins | sample YL17G11_40_MG_FD_203452 | JGI IMG/M metagenome (GOLD analysis project Ga0315289, IMG submission 203452) | Sediment microbial communities from Yellowstone Lake, YNP, Wyoming, USA - YL17G11_40 | ecosystem: Environmental > Aquatic > Freshwater > Lake > Sediment | place: USA: Wyoming | collected...
GGTTGCGGATGACGTAGCACAGTTCCCTGATAGCAAGTTCTACGTGAGCGACGAGCATAACCTGGTCATTTTCAAGAGTAACACACCAAGGACGGACTGGCACAGGTTCTTGAATGCGGTCCTGGACGTAGCGCAAAAGGACTGCGGCGTGAAGCAGATATATGCTGTGGGCGCCATGATATCCTATACCGCTCACACAATGCCGCGGCTGCTGGTCTCCATCGTCAATTCAAGCGAGATGAAGGAGATGCTTGAGCCCTTCGGGGTTATGGGCAACACGGACTACGAGACGCCGCCGGGCCAGAAACCTACCCTCAATTCCTATCTGCTCTGGACTGCAAAGAAGCGGGGTATTCCGGCGGTGAACCTGTGGGTGCCGGTACCGTATTACCTTGTTTCGCTGGATGACCCCCGCGCCCGCAAAAGGTTGCTGGATTTCTTTAATGTCAGGTTCAGCCTCGGGATAGATTTACGCGATCTTGACGCTGAGGTCATGGAGCAGAACGGGAAAATAGGGCAGCTTTTCCAGAAGTCACCTGAAATCGAGGGTTATGTCCGCAAGCTGGAGACCGGCGAGGGACTGGAGACTGAGGAGAGCGAGAAACTCGCACGGGAAATAGACGAGTTCTTGAAGAAGTAACTCCAGCTGTCATTGCGGGCGAAGCGTGACAACCACCAGTATTTCTCATGTCATTGCGAACGCAAGTGAAGCAATCTCATGATCGAAGGAATGTTGCTTGACGTAATACCAGGGGATTGCTTCGTCACCTCGTTCCTCGCAATTACATGCTAAAAAGACCTCGTAACATCCTGTTTACAGCTACTACCATCAGCCGATGAAAGACGTTGCCAGGCGGAAGATGGCGATCCAGAGGAGGTGCAGCGGTATCATGACGATGCCCGAGGCGCAGAAGATCATAACACGGTAGACCGTGCGTATGCGCAGCTTATAGACGATGAGCAGCGCTGTCAGGAAAATCAGCGACATGCCGGCATAACCCCAGAGCACCATGGCGGGCGTTTGTCCCCAGATGACCAGCGCTGGCTTGAACTTCCATAGCACCATGGGATACATGCTGGCAAATGCTTCGTTTAGGCAGGCATAGGACGCCATGAAAACCATGGCCAGCAGGATGACCCGGGCACTGCGCTTGCCGCCGATGAGATCTCCTCCCAGGATGACCTCGGAGAATGTCAGCGACAGGTAGATGGTGTATGACCAGAATACCATTAGAATGAGAGGCGCCGCACCGATCCAGAGGTGGAAGGTCGCCGGGCTGTAAGAGTACAGGTTTAGTGCGGCAACCTGTGCGACCACGTTCTCGCGGATCAGCCCGAGGAATGCGCCGCCGAGGAAGAACATCCAGGTAAAGGCCGCGCCGCGGGTGCGGGCGCTATGCCAGATCAACAAACCGGTTAGCGCCAGCGCAATCAGTTCCAACGCAAGAAACAGGTCCATGATGCTCAGATTCAGTCTTTATTCTCTTTAGAAACCCAGCGTGCCACGATATAGGCTATGATGAATAGCCCGGTGGGGACGACCGAGGTGAGGATATCAAACCTGCCGCGGATGATCTCGATGCCGGCGTAGATCACCCAGAAAATCAACAGCACCAGGAAAGGTATTTCGCGGATGAAGAAATTCGGGATTTTAGCCTGAGCGTTCATTGGATCGGGTATAGTCTATTGGCCGGCGGATCGGTTGTCAATTTGAGATTCGGAGTGAGGGCGTCTTAAATCTGGTATAATTTTACGGTTAAAATACGATTGAATAAGGAGGTTTCCCCATGGCAGTCGGTTACCACAAAGAGGGTAAAATAGTCGTCATCACGCTGAACCGCCCGGAGGCGCTTAATTCCTTCAACCCGGATCAGATAAACGAGTTTAATAAATGCGTCGTAGACTTTAACGACGATGATAACCTGTGGGTTGCCATAGTAACAGGCGCCGGCGAGAGGGCGTTCTCAGTCGGTGCGGATATCAAGGAGACCCTGCCCGGGATACAGGAAAGCGTGCACAGGGGACAGATGCCAGCACCCGCCATCTGCGAGCACATGCAAATATGGAAGCCCATGATCGCCGCCGTTAATGGTGCCTGCCTTGGCGGCGGCCTGGAAGTCGCTCTTGCCTGCGATATCAGGATAGCGGCTGAGAGCGCTACCTTCGGTGTGCCTGAGGTGACACTTGGCCTCATACCCGGCTGGGGTGGTACACAAAGGCTGCCGCGGGCTATTCCGGCAGCCAGAGCAGCGGAAATGCTGATGTCCGGCCGACCCATCGATGCGCAGGAGGCGTACCGCATCGGGCTGGTTAACAAGGTAGTCCCGCTGGTAGAGCTGATGAACGAGGCGAAGAAAATGGCGGAGGCACTATTAAGGCCCGGTCCCCTGGCAGCCAGGGCGACCAAGCAGGCCATGCTGCAGGGTATGAGTACTACGCTGCTCAACGGCCTTGAGATCGAGTACCAGCTTGAGAAGTACTGCGTTAATACTGAGGATTTCAAGGAAGGCCGCCAGGCATTCGTTGAGAAGCGCAAGCCTGATTTTAAGGCGAAGTAATTGTGGACGGAGTATACGATTAGAAACAAGAGTAATATGTCATTGCGAGGAACGTAGCAACGAAGCAATCTCATAATGATAGGGCAGACGGTGATCTTCGATCAGGGGATTGCCACGCTTTGCTTGCAATGGCATATAAAAAGTACTGGCAATGACGTATTAGAGATATGAAGATCGAAAAGGCGCGGGAGCTGGGCTTCTGCTTCGGCGTGCGGCGGGCGCTCAGGATAATCGAGGGCGCTGCGGGACGCGATATGAAAATCGCCACCCTCGGTCCCATCGTGCATAATAAAACCGTCGTTGCACGGCTGAAAGGGTTGGGCGTCGGAGTGGTTGATAATGTGGACCAACTCGAGGGCAGCGTCATCGCCATTTCTTCGCACGGTGTTTCCCCCGCTACGCTGGAAAGAATAAATGCCAGAGGCTTAAAAGTAATCGATACCACCTGTCCCATAGTGCGCAGTGCCCAGAAGGCGGCACAAAGGCTGGCAAAGGCAGGATTTGGCGTGGTCATCTTCGGTGAAGCGAACCACCCGGAAGTCCGCGGTTTGCTGGGTTGGGCCGGTAAGAACGCCATCGCGTCAATGAACGCGGATGAAATCCGCCTTGACGATTTGCCCAAACGCGTAGGCATCCTGGCGCAGACAACGCAGAGCCGTAGCGAGTTCACAGCATTTATCAACAGGCTTACACAGCGGCTGCTGCCGCAGGCACAGGAAATTCGCGTTATCAACACGCTGTGCCAGGAGACGCAGAAGCGGCAGTCGGCTGCTGTGGAGCTTGCGGGGAACAGCGACCTTATGATAGTGGTCGGTGGCCATAACAGCGCCAACACGCGGCGGCTGGCCGAGGTATGCTCTCCTATAGTTGAGACACAGCATATAGAGAACGCCGACGAAATAGAAGCGCGCTGGTTGAGGGACAAGCATACTGTCGGCATCACGGCTGGCGCCTCGACACCCGACGAGGCTATAGAGTACGTCATAAGTAAAATCCGCTCGATTGCATCCGCGTAGTCCTGCGGCTCTAATTATATAGCGGGCGTTAGATTAATAAACAAGGTTGTTTTTATCACATATGCTGGCAGTGAACATGCTTTCCATTACCAGGAAACTTGCTGTTTTGATGCTTCTGGCATCAGTAACCATCATATTGGCATCGTGTTTAAGCCCGGCGCAGCAGAAAGTTCGGGATGGGGATGTGTCTTTGGGCAAAATGGACTGGAACAATGCCGTTATCAGCTACAGCCAGGCGGTAATCATGGATCCTCAACTGAAGCTTGATAAAAAGATTGCCGGGGCATATGCAGGGAAAGGTGACGAAACCTATAAAAATCACGATTACGTAAGCGCCGCGTTCAATTACGGGAAGGCCGTCAGTTTCAACCCCGGTATCGATGTCAGGTTGAGATTCGGACATGCCCAGTATGAAGTCGGGATACAGAATTTAAACCAGCATAAATACCAGGAAGCGGTAGTGGCGCTTACAGGAGCAATTAAGCATGGCTATGCGAATAAGGATGTATATTTGAGCCGTGCCCGGGCGTATGCCAATGAAGGCCTTTATTCTTATGCGATCGCTGATGCCAGCAACTTCCTTGATAGTGATGTGCAATCCGCGGAGGCATACGAGATACGTGGTCACGCTTATTTTGCAACGGGTGAATATGGCAAAGCAGCTGCAGATCTTTCACGGGCGATAGAGCTGGATCCCTCGGCAAAGGAGGCTTATTTCGACAGGGGGCTGGCCTGGAGGACAATGGGTGAGTTCACCATGGCCATCGCCGATTTTAGAAAGGTGATCAACCTGGATCCTTCTTATCTAGAGGCATTCATCTGGCTGGGCAGGGCTTATTATTCGACGATGGATTATTACGCAGCAATCGAGCAGTTTTCCCGGGCTATAGACATGGATAATAAAGAAGCCGCCGTAGCCTATAATGACCGTGCGGTGTGCCTGGGCAGGATAGGTCGTTTCAACGAGGCCGTAGCTGATCTGGATACCCTCACAGGCATGAATCCTGCGTTTTACCTCGCCTGTTATAACCGCGGCGTCCTTTACATGAAGATGGTGCAGCCCGGCCGGGCTATTGAGGAACTGGATATATATCTCTGCCTGGATATATTTGATAAATTCGGATGCCGCGGACTGGCAATGGGCTGGCGTGGCTATTACACGGAATATACTATGTGCTGCATCAGGCCAGGGATCTCTGAACGTGCGATAAGCGAGTGCAACCGGATATTATCGCAAAGGTCCAGGTATGACAGGCTACCTTATACGGAAGGCTCACTGTATTTTGGGAGCGAGAGGTCTGATTACGCCTGGTAAAAACATGGTCGGCGACGTTAAAATATTGCTCTGGTCCCCGGCTTTTAGCCATAAAGCTGAGGGGCTTTCTTAGCCCAGTTCATTGGTCAGCAGTCGCCCGCCGAGGAGGTGGAGGTGGATGTGGGGCACGACCTGTGTGCCGTCGGGGCCGCAGTTTATACAGAGCCTGTAGCCGCGTTCAGCAACACCTTCCTTGCGGGCCACCTGGCTGGCGGCCAGGATAATTTTCCCCATGAGCAACTGATCGGTATCAGAAAGGTCATTTACCGAGGCTATGTGTCTCCTGGGTATGATAACATCATGTACAGGCGCCTGGGGGTGGATATCGCGGACGACTATAATTTCATCGTCGCTAAACACTATGTCCGCTGGTATAGAACCCGCGGCTATTCTGCAAAATACGCAGTCCATGTCAGTCAGCGCTATGTGATGCGGATTGTCTGGCAGGTAGTGGTGCGCTCGATGCCGGCAATCTTGTGGAAATGCTCGGTGATCAGCTTGCCCACAGCATCGACGGAGTCTCCCTCGACTACTGCGATGATGTCATAGGGACCCATTACTGCATCCACGGATTTAATGCCATCGAGCTTCTTAAGCCCGTTGAGGACCGCCTTGGTCTGACCTACCGACGTGGTGACAAGTACATAAGCTTTGGCTGCCATAATACCACCTCCATATCCTCAAATTTTAGCCTATAGCGTTAGCTTTGCGCAACTGCTCCAGATCCGATTTCGTATATCCGGCTGACAGGAGCACTTCGTCCGTATGCTCACCTGAGTACGGCGCCAGGCTCCTTACCTTCCCCGGTGTATCGGATAGCTTGATGGCTATGCCCGGGTGCTTAACCTTCCCCAATTTGGGATGGTCGAACTCAAGCAGCATCTTGCGGTGGAGAAGCTGTGGATCGGCAAAGACCTCGTCCAGCGTATTAACCTTTCCCGCCGGGACGTCGTGCTTGATGAGCAGGTCGAACCACTCGTCGCGGTTTTTTGTGTGGAATATCTTCTTGAGCTCGTTTTCCACTTCGCTCCATTTAGAGTCATCGGGCTTCTGTATGAAGTGAAGCGGGTTGAAACAATATGGTTTAAGGTCGTCCCTTCCGATTGCCTTGCACAGGTTCTCCCAGAACCAGGGCTCGAGGCAGCCCAGGCTGATGAGCTTGCCATCCTTGGTTTCATAGGTCTTGTAATACGGATACGCGCCTGCCAGCGCCCATTCTCCACGTGGGAATTTGAGCCCGGCAGCGAAATATTGTTGCAGGAAGAAAGTCATCAGTGTAATCACGCTGTCCGTATACGAAATATCGACATACTGTCCTTTGCCGGTCTTTTCTCTGGCGAAGAGTGCTGCCAGTATGCCTACAGCCCCGTGCATGGATGCCCCGGCGAAATCGGCGATGAAGTTGAGCGGGATGGCCGGTGGCTGTCCCGGCCAGCCGATGAGGTTGAGCGCACCGGCTATGGAGATGTAATTGATGTCGTGGCCCGGGTACTGGTTGTAGGGCCCGTCCTGTCCGTAGCCGCTGAGTGAGCAGTAGATGATGCGCGGGTTGATTTTCTTGACGGTCTCGTAGTCGGCTCCCATGCGTTTCACCGCGCCGGGGCGGAAGCCCTCTACTATGACATCGGCATCCTTTACCAGCCTGTAAAACACCTGGCGTCCGTCTTCTGATTTCAGGTTGATGCGTATGCTCTTTTTATTGCGGTTGAGCGCGTTAAAGGCAGCGGCAGCTTTCAGGGATTCTGCATCTGCCCCGGCATACAGGCCGGCGCCGCGGCCGCTGGACTGCGGCAGGGCCTCTACCTTGATGATTTCCGCCCCGAAGTCGCCGAGTATCATGGTGCATAGTTCGCCCGGTGGGAGGTGAACCAGCTCGAGTATCCTGATGCCCTCTAAGGCCAGCATGTCTCCTCCACGTTAGTTTTTAGTAGCATGTCCGCTAAATTCGTTAAATAATACCTGCAGGGGATAGGGCAGTCAATAAAAGTGCTGTCATCGCGGGGAGCGCAGCTGATGACGCAAGACGGAAACACGTCATTAGGAGCGCAGCGACGAAGCAATCTGCTGGCACTGTATCAAGCCCCGCATCTTCGATCAGGTGATTGCTTCGTTCCTTTCAGGTATCAAATACTTTTATTTGCTATGGCGCCCAGTCCCATGCCGCGGCGTTTCTTCAGGTAACGATCACGGATAATATAATACACCACCCCTATAATCATCCAACCGATCAGTATCACAAAACCAACCATGCTCTCCATGATCAGCGCAACGATGAAAAAGGCGCCGAAGAGCAGAGCGATGATGGGGATGAGCCAGAGCCAGATTCCTGTAAGTTTGAAGGGGGCTGCGGCATATTTCTCCGGCATCTTTTTAGGGAAGCGCATGGCAGCTATGAGGATGGGAAAGAAGAGGATGATTGAGCCGATAGAGGCCGTGATGGACAATATTTTGAACGAGGATGCACCGACGGGCAGGAAAATCATGGAGAGCACGAACATGATGAGCAGGCCCCAGTGGGGCGTGCCGAACCTTTTGTTCACTGCACCCAGTATTTTGGGGAAGACCCCGTCCTCGGCGAAGACGAGTATGTAGCGGGAGGCGAACATGAAGGTGGCGTTGATGGTGGTGGCCAGCGCCAGGATGCCGCCGCCCACGGTGAAGAATAGCGCCAGCCCCTGCGGCATGAAGTGCCCCGCTGGTACCGAGAGCGGCTGGTTGGCACAGACGCTCTGCGGCACGGTTCCCACGGTGACCAGCCCCATCAGCGTGTAAATGATGATCACGATGGGCATGGAGATGGCGAAGGAAAGGGGGATATTCCTGCCTGCGTTTTTAATCTCCGCGCCCAGGTCGATGATGAAGTTGGCGCCCATGTAGGCGAAGAAGAGCATCCCCGCGGCCAGGCCCACGCTGGCGAACCCGCCGGGGAAAAGCGGCGTCAGGTTGGCAGGATTGATGGCAGGTATACCGGTGACGATGTAGACCAGCAAGGCCACGATAAGTACGAAGAACATGGCGATCTGCACCAGGCTGGCGGCCTTCACGCCGAGCACGTTTATGATGAAGAAAAAGGTAAGCGTCACGGCCGCTATCAGCATGCGGTCGAAGGTGGGGAAGAGTATGCGCAGGTAATCCGCAAAGGTCAGTGCGTACATGGGCATGCCGCCGAGCAATATGCCCATCATGATGCCCCACACCCCGATGAAGCCCCAGAATGGCGAAAGTATGCGGCTGGGGTAGCGGAAGCTGCCGCCGACGGTGGGCAGGATGGAAGCCAGCATGCCGATGGGAAGAAGAGCCAGCACCATAGGCACGGCGGCGATCAGGAAGGCAATGGGGACGGCTGCCCCGCAGATGCCCACAGCTATGCCGGTGAGCGCGAAAATGCCCGCACCGATGATGGCGCCGACCTCGATCGAGACCGTGTCCAGAAGGCCCAGAGACTTTTTCAGCCCGATCTCAGACGATTCTCCCTGTTTCTCCATGCTATCCCTCCTTCGGCGTACTTCCGTATCTGTCTTTGCCTTCCAGTAGGGGCGTACTTTCAGGTGCGCCCGGCTGCCCGCTTGCAGGCCGGTTTATTAATCCATTCATACATAGTTCCCTTGCTTCGCGGACGGGTTTTCAAACCCGTCCCTGCGGTTCACGAAGGCCTCTAGCTACTTTTTATCGCTGCTGCCCAGGCACGGGATAAGGTTCTTATCGAAGCACCACTGAAGTGATTTCGGCAACTTTGTGTAGTCGTGGTTCTCAATAATCGTCTGAGTTAAATCCACACCGTTATATGTATTCCAGAACAGGAGCGGTGCATTGTTTAGCTCGGGATGCCTTTTAATAAAATCGAGCAGGCCGGCGAGCGTCTTGGCTGTATAAGTGAGCTCGAGTTTAATGCCCTCTGTCCGCTGCATAAGCTCCAGAGCCTCTTTGCCTTCCGGTGTTATCCTGCCGTACTCGCCGCCAAAGAAATCGTGGATGATATGAATGTCCTCCATGCCGAACTTAACCACCGGAATAGTTTTGTCATATTTACGCAGCAGCGCGGCCATGCGGTTGGCCAGCCGCACAGTGTTTTTAGCATGGGTGATCCATTCCGTGGCCACGCGCACACCGATGACCTTAGTCTTCATGCCGGCCAGCCTGGCGCCCAGTACCAGCCCGGCCAGGGTGCCCTTGGAGCCGAGCGCGCAAAAGATGTATTCGGGCTCGGGCAGCAACCCGGCATCCACCTGCTGTTTCAGTTCCAGGGCGGCGTTTACGTAGCCGATGCTGCCCAAAATAGAAGACCCACCGGGCGGAATGAAATATACCAGCCCGTGTTTCAGGTAAACTCCGGCGGTCTGGAATCCGCCTATGATCATGCTGGGCGCGTAATGTATCTCGGCGCCGAAGTGACAGTCCAGCAGCAGGTTCTCCTGCACGTGGTCGCTAAGCGGCTGGTTGATGAGGACCAGTGCCGTTTTCAGGCCGAGCCTGCTGGCATGGATGGTGGTGGCCAGGCCGTGGTTGGTGCCGATACCGCCGAAGGTGATGACCCACTTACAGCCTTTTTTGAGGGCGTCTGCCAGCATGAACTCCAGCTTGCGCACCTTGTTGCCGCCGTAGATCTCCGAGGACTTATCATCCCGCTTTATCCACAGGTTATCGTGCCCGATCTCCTTGCCCAGCTTCTCCAGCTTTTGAACGGGAGTGGGACAGTTGCTCAGGCAGATCCATGGCAGGTGTTTCTCCAGCGCGGGATATTTTTCAAAGAGAGGAGGCTTCATCACATAACTCCTTTATATTACATGTAGGGGCGGATTTTTAAATCCGCCCGCCTAATATCGGGCGGACATTCGTGTCCGCCCCTACCTTCAGATTCAACATGCTTACCCTGATCCTCCGCAGGTTATTTGTCCATGCCGGCGAAGAACTCATCCAGCCAGTCGAAGATCCTCTGGTGTCCTCTCGAGTGCGCGCCGACCTGGCAGTGCTCACCGGCCGCCTCTGCCTCAGTGAATATGATCATGTCCTTAGGGCAGGTGAGAATGTCATAGAGCTTCTTGGCCTGGCCCGGGAAGAATTGTTCGCCCTCCGCGTCGATGACCAGCATGCGGCAGGTTATTTTATCTGCCACCCCATCCAGTGTGTATTGCGCTGCCTTCCTGGCATACCCGCTGGGGCTGCCCGAATCGAACTTCCATTTGCCGTCGGCCAGCGACCAGCGCATCGTGGAGTTGCTCTTCGCCATCTCATCCATCATCTTATCTGTATCTGCAGGGTTACTCACGATGTAATCCAGGGAACCCTGCCTTTCCATGCCTGGCGGCACGAAGATGGAAAAGAAATCGAAAAGTCCGCTGTTGGCGATGCAGGTGGCTATTCTATGCTCAAAGGCGACCGCCCTGGGGGCCAGGTAACCGCCGAAGCTGATGCCCATCAGAACAAGCCGCCGGCCATCGATCTCCGGCCGTGTCAGTGCGTAATTAACCACAGGGGTGACCACTTTTTCCCAATCGTGTCTGAAATACAGTTTCTGCTGGCGCAGCACCCGGCCCTGCCCCGGTCCCTCGAACGCCAGGCAGTTATAGCCCCTCCTCACCGCAGCAGCCGCGCCCTCGAAATAAAGCTCTTCCAGCGTGCCATCGAAGCCGGTATGCAGCAGCATTGTGGGGCGCTGCTTTTTCGTGCCGTCCGCCTTGAAAAGACATCCCGGCAGCGTTGTGCCCTCGTAAGGTATCTCGATGAACTCAAAGGGCGGGTCAAAAAGCTCCGCCGCCCTCGTGAAAGCCTCATGGCTCTCCTGCCACAGCTCCATTATACGGGGGTCGGACGGGTTATCATGCAGGAAGAACTCCGCCGTCCTGTAGTAGTTCGATGCCCTGAGGTAGGCCTCCCGGGCGCTTACCCTGTGCCCCTTTGCCAGCGATTCTTCCGCCTGCCCGTGGACCAGCTCCGCCGTTTTATTCCACTCGCTGTACCAGCTTTCGTTATCGCCTTCTTTTATCCTGTCAGCCGTGTGGAGGCATTCCGCGATATCCGACCCGCTGTAGTACGCGTGCCCCAATGTCCTGAGCAGCTCGAAGGAGAATTGAGGGTCAGCGAACACCGTTTTCATGTCACGTACCTCCGGAAAATATAAGGGAACTTGGCTGCAATTATACCATTAAGGGTTAAACTTCTATTTCAGGTCTAAAACGTTGGCCGCTTAATAACACGGGCATCTGGTGCCGCATCATGCCAGCGAACACGGTCTTCACGCGGCCGTAGATGCGGCGCAGGGGCTGCTCGCCGGCCGCGAGTTGTACCAGCTCCAGCAGGTGATAGATCTGTGGTGCGTTGGGATAGAAAAGGCTCCCCGATCCGAGCATCTGCAGGCAGCCGGCGCAGTAAACGCAGATTAAGTCAGCTCCGGTCTTCTTCGCTTCGTTTATCCTTTTCACGGTGGAATACGTAATGCGGAGGGTATTGTAGTTGCTCCTCATGCTGAACCCCGCACCGATGCCGCAGCAGACCATACGCTCTTTGCTGCGGGGCATCTCAACCACCTCCACGCCGATGCGCTCCAGGATCTTCCGCGGCAGGGAGATATAGTCGGGCTCAAGGAACTTGGCATAGCAGGAATCCTGTATCGTGGCGCGCAGTTTAAGCCTGTTGACCACCTTGATCTGGCCGCTCTCCAGTTGTTCCCAGAGGTAGCGCACCAGTGGCTTGAACCTGGCTTCGAATTTAACACCCAGCCTTTGAGGCAACATTTTCGTAAAGGAGAACGTGCCTGCGGTGCACATCATCAGTATCTCCCGCGCGCCCATCTCGGCAAACCTGGCCTGCATCTTTCTGCCCTGCGCCTCGGCAAGATCATAGTAACCCATGCGGAAAAAGGTCTCGCTGCAGCACCAGTCCAGCCCGCCCCTCACAGGTAAAGGCGGCAATAAAGATGTCTTTGTAAGGTAAGGCACCGTGGTGACGTTGCATCCGGGGTAAATGAACTCTGCGCAGGCGGACTTATCATCCCACTTTGCCACCATCTCCTTCTCATCGGCGGGCAGCCTTGCCAGCACATAGCTGCGGAAATTGAGCTTCTGCATCGGCAGGAAGTAGCGCGCCCTTTCCAGCAGCCCGCGCTGCCTGTACTCGCGCCACCAGTAGTCCATGATGGTCTCGCAGGGCGTCGCTCCATTGGGACAGAAACCGTCGCAATCGAAGCAGGCGGTGCACGACAGGGAAACATTGCTGCTCATCTCGCCCCGGTTGATCTTCTCCTTCTCCCTGCGAGCGGTCTCCAGCGGCAGCGACATCTCCGGGCACTTCGAGAGACAGTCGCCGCAGAGCTTGCACTTCTGCACATCAGAAAACCTGTATTCTTTGATATCAGCCATGGTTAGATCTCCTCCGGCCGGACACAGCCAGCCGCACGATCGCTCTCAATATGGACAGGGAAAAGGGATTCTGCATTACATGGTTATTCAAAAAGCCATTGTAAAACGCACACAGGCGGTCGGCCTTCAGATCCAGACCTCCAGGCTCGGGAGCCCCCTGGATGGCGTCCAGGTCGATCCAGAAACGTTGCCGCGCTTTACTCTGTAAAAGCATGCGGGTGACGTTGGCGGACATGATGGCGATAATGTTGAAGGCGCGCCGGCGCGTCCGGTGGAGCGGTTGCCTGCCTTCAGCCATGTCCGCCAGCTCGAGGATATGATATAGCTCGAGCCTGCTGCCGACAAGCTCCCTGACCACGGAGAAGATGAAATAGCAGGCAGCGCAGTAAACCACCAGGCAGTCAGCTCCCGCATCCTCAGCCTCCTGGAGCCGCCGTTTACCGTATGCTATGAGATCGAAGAGGTCGAAGCGGCCTGCCGCCGCACCGAAACCGCAGCAGAGCGCATCCTCCTTATTGTGCGCCATCTCCACGGTTTTTACCCCGTATGCCTGCACAAGCTCCCTCACAGGCGACCAGATGGCATCTCCAGCAGCTTTGGAGAAGCAGTTATCATGTATCGCGGCGCGTTTATTTAACTTATGGTTCAACTGCAATTCGCCACGGCGCAGCCTGTCCAGAAGATAATGCTCCAGGGGCACGACCTCAAAGTCGAAGCTGATGCCGAACCTTTGTGGCAGTATCTTGCCCAGCATGGCATACTCGGCGGCCATCATGGTCACCAGCTTTCTGGGCTTTAGCTCTCTGAAAACATCCTGCAATCTCAACCCGACCCTTTCCACCGCATCCAGCAACCCGAGCTGATAAATATGCCCGCCGCTGCACCAGTTGCGCTCGTCCCCGTACGGCGTCAGACCTGCCAGCAGAGGCGTCATGGTGAGATAGGGCGAAAAGGCGCTGAAACATCCTGTTAGCAGTATGTCTTTGCCTGCCTTTCCGCTCCTGACACGCCAGCTCTCAATCAGCTCCTGCTCATCTGCCGGCATCAGGGGATAGATCTGGCTCCAGATGGAAGCCGGGTCAGGGGGGATTACCATGCGCGCTACCGAGGGAAGCCCTTTTTCATGGTACCGCTCGTTCCAGCGCAGGAGAATCAACTCGTAGGGATCACAGCCATTGGGGCAGTAAAGATCACAGGAAAGGCAGGTAGTGCACATCTCCAGCACCGGGCTTGGCTGGCCCCTGTTCAGGCTATCTTTCTCTGCGATGGCTCTGTCCTGCTTGAAGCCGAGCACAGGACAGCTAGAAAGGCATGCGCCACAGAGCTTACAGCGCGCGGACGAATCGAACTTTGTTAGCAGTAACATTTATCTGATATCGCCTGGGTACTTTATGTTCTACCTGTGGTTATACCACGCGCTGAATATCCGCAAGGTAGTTGCGCTGGTACGCTCCAGGTTGGCCTGATTCACGGTTTGGCTGGTGCCGGGGATTTGCTCTCAGCGGGCTTCTCTGAAGGTTTTGTGGCGGCCAGGTGCTTGCCCAGCCTCTTACCAAGGCACAGCAGCGAGAATACCGGCGGCCGGCCCCATTCCTCTGGTATCACCGAGCAATCGCAGACGTAGAGGTTGTCATACTCGGTCTTGAGGTTGGAGTCCACGATATCGTTGATCTTGCAGGTGCCGCCCGGGTGCGAAGCAATCCACCAGGTCTTGAAGATGTCTTTGGCGCCTGCGTTCTTCAGTATCTTTTTGGCACGATCATAGCCGTGCATCAGCTTGCCGCGCTCTTTGGAGGTGAATGGCTTCTTGATGAAGCCGCTGGCGCTTATCTTGCCGCCCAGGCTATCCCTGGCCTTGATCATGACGGTTAGCTGGTGCGGGTGTGCGGCCAGCTTATCGATGCGGCCGACCTCGGCGGTGAAAACGTCGTATATCAGCCACGGCAGCGTCATATCGGTCATCAGGTAACCGTCCTCCACCATATGCTGTCCCATGGCCATGGGGAATTCCTTGCCGTCGTTGAGCCCTTTGACCGTGCCGAAGACTACAATCAGCGGATCATAGAAGAAATTTGCGCCGGCGTTCTTGATGCCGCTCTGCTGCAGGATGATCGGCGAGCCGATGCCGCCTGCGGCGACAATTACCTGGTCGGCTTGAGCGATCTGCTTCCTGCCCTTGCGCGAGAACTCCACGCCGGTGGCCTTCTTGTTTTCGATAATTACCTTCGTCACCTTTGCTAGGTCGAGTAATGTGGCGCCTTTATCGGTCGCCTCCTCGACGAACATGCGCGAGTTCCATTTCGCCCCGTAGGGGCAGCCCAGGTCGCACTTATCGCAGTTGGCGCGGCACTTGTCCTGGTAAACGAACTTGTTGATCTTCTTCCAGTTATAGCCCAGGTCGAGGGCGCTCCTGGCGATCATTTTAGCCGAAGGACCGATTAGCTCGTCCTTGAGCGGCCCTATGGGGACATCTTTGCGGATTTCATCAACCTCAGTCCGCAGGTCGATGCCGTACTTATCGAAAAGCTCTACGGGCGGGTCCCATGCCGTGGCGTAATACACAATTGAGCTGCCGCCCACGGTGATGGCGCGCACCAGACACAGCAGGCTATCTATAATATACAGGCTCTTATAGGGCATGCCTATGTAGCCGAAGGCCTGAGCGTTGGTACCTTTTACAGGTGCGTTGCTGCCCCAATCGAGCATGAGCACCTTTTTGCCTTTATTGGTCATCTCCCTGGCAACCGTCGCCCCACCCGGTCCCGTGCCAACCACTATAGCATCGTATTTCTCTTTGAGAATCTCAGCCATTTAAATAAACCCCCAGCCGCATTAATTTGTTTACTCGTATGAATACTGGATTAGCATACTCTAAAAAATTAGGGAGCACAATGATTGCTCATTTGGTTACTGGTATGATATAATGTAATACCAGGAGGTCGTGATGGGAAAAGAAAAGATAGCTATTACGTTAGAAGCACGATTCATTGGCGAATTGGACAGGCTTGTTTCTGAACATGTTTTTCAAAACCGCAGTCAGGCAATTCAGCAAGCTGTCAGCGAAAAACTTCTGCGGATGAAGCGAATCCGCTTGACACAAGAATGCGCTAAACTCGAAGTGGAATATGAAAGGGCGATGTCTGAAGAAGGATTGACTGAGGATGCAAGGCAATGGCCCGAATATTGAGAGGTGAAATTCGTTGGGCTGATTTAAGCCCCGCAAGAGGTCATGAGCAGACCGGTTTACGTCCTGTTTTGATTCTGAGTCACGACGTCTTCAATGAACGTTCAGGAACTGCCATAGTTATGGCAATTACAAGCCAGCCACAAAAGGCTGGTTTTCCGTTGACCCTTGAGTTAAAGGCGGCAGATTTACCCAGGCAGTCATGGGTTAAAATAAGCCAGATCAGGACACTTTCAATCGAGAGGATTAGCAAGGTGATGGGCAAAGCGTCACATGAAGAATTGGATCAGGTGATCGAAGGGCTGAATGAAATTATTGCATAACTCACTGTCAGCTAACTTCTTGACTTTTGGTGGCCTTGGGTTCTCTTCCAGCGATGAAATAGCCTTGACGACGGCCTCGTATTCCTGGCCAGCAAGCGCATTCAAATCCTTTTGTGCAGAGAGTCGTAGCTTAACCTCGTAGCTCAATCCTTATGTGTTCTCTCCTTCCGCTGGCGCTGATAATCCTTCCAGCTAATCGTATCCTCGGCGTTTGCCAGGGCCCGCAATGACGTAGTTGGGCCGTTCCCAATGACGTCTCAGGTAAGTCGCAATGATTTGATAGGATAGCGATATCCCTGCTCTGCTATACTTTTAGCATGGCAGGGCTTTCACGTCTGGTGCTGATAATAGCGGTGACCGTGTTCGTCTCTTCTTTACCGCTCGAAGGATGCTCAATGCCCGCTTCGCAGGCAACCGTTCCCCCATCAGATAATATAAGCCCGGTTGTTCCCGAAAAGAAGGCATGGCCACGCATCAATTCTTTTACAGCCAGCGCTGTGAATATCAAGCCGGGGGAGAATGTAACTCTCACGTGGGACGTTTCGGATGCCAGTGTAGTGACAATAGATGCCGGTATAGGAACGGTGCTGGAATCAGGTTCGGTAAACGTATCGCCGCAGAAGACAACGAAATATATTCTAACTGCGGCGTCTGACAGCGGCATGGCGCAGGGCTGGGTGACCATAGAAGTGGCATCAAAGTCAAAAATAATGCCCGACCTGGTGATAACGGGCATAACCTATAACAGCGGGCTGCTCTATTACACGGTCAAGAATATAGGTGGAGCTGATGCTGGTCCCGGCAATACCTACCTTTACGACTTGAGCCATATGCACCGGGACATAAGCTGGGTGGACGGTCTGACGGCGGGTGAGGAGAAGACGCTGCCCTTCACAAACTACGATTATAAGGGCACGGAGATCACGGTCTGCGCCGACGGCGGCAACGATGTTACCGAAGCCAACGAGGACAACAACTGCTTCGTGCCCACCTTCGGCTTCCGCTTCAATTACGATTTTTCGCAATACGCATCCCGCGCCACCTGGAGAAGCAGCGCTGGCAGGGTAATGTCCCCTGCACCGGAAGACAGCAAGGACGGCGCTGCCTTTAAAGCTAATTCAGTAATCGCCGAGGATGGCAAGACTTACCCCAACGCGCTGGAGATGGTGCCACCGTACTCCAGCTACGGATGGATCGAGGGGTTGTTCGGCGAGTGGCAGGAGTCATGGCAGGCCGGAGGGTATATGTTGCCATTAGAGATACCCCATAACACCAGGTTCACGGCAAAGGTGGGACTTACACAGAATGCCGGGGGCAGCAGGGGAGTCGCCTTCATGGTAGGCCTTATGGAAGGGGGCAACTATATTGAATGGTGGCCAGGTGTCAAGGTTTATTACGACGGCAAGCTCGATTCTATGGAAATAGACCTGTCACCCTATGCCGGCAGGAAAGGTATCCTGGTGCTGCGGGTAGAAGCCGGCGCCGACCCTGATAAGAACTACGCGCTGTGGATAGATGCGAAGCTCACGCAGTAGGACGCACGGCCTCCTCAAACATGGGAGCCACAACACTCCGTGCCTTGCATAACATATTTCTATACCCTTGCTACAAACCTCTCAACATACCCCACGACATGAATCCATTGTTTTAAATAGAACAACTGTACTATTATGATTAATCATGGTTGAGTTACTTAGATTTGCGCTGGAGAGGGAAAGGTACGATGCGGCGGCCTATGCCATCGTGTACGGGCTTCTCAGGGTGAAAAAGCATGGTAAAAAAGCAAAACGGAAAAACCGTAAAGCGCGGGTTCTACGGGCCCGCCCTGGATGAAACTTCCCTGCTGATGCTGGAGGAAGCTTCGGGCATCGAGGGACTGGACCAGGAGATAGCCCTGCTGCGCCTCAAGCTGCGGGACCTTGTCAGGAACTCCCCCGAGAAATATGATCTGCATCTCAAGGTGGCCACCACCATTGCCAACTTGGTGAAGATTCGCTACAGCATCTCCAAAGAGCAGAAAAAATCCCTGCGGGTAGCCATCACAAAGGTCCTCACGGAACTGGCCATACCCCTGGGGGTGAAGGCATTTATAAAATAAATTCTAATATCTAATTACTAAATCCTAAACAAATACAAAACACAAATGATCAAATACCAAAACGTTTTGAGTTTCGAATTTTTATATTGTTTAGAGTTTAGATATTGGGATTTAAGATTTTCTCATGCAGCTTCGTCTTTACCAGAACGAAATAGCGCGGGCCGTGCTGGACAGCATAGAGCATAACCGCGGCCTGACCTTCTCCGTGGAGATCGCCCGCCAGGGCGGCAAGAACGAGCTTTCCGCCCACCTCGAAGTCCTGCTGCTGACCATGTTTATGGCCAGGGGCGGCAGCGCGGTGAAATGTTCACCCACCTTCAAACCTCAGACCGTCATCTCCATGATGCGCCTCAAACAAAGGCTGGACGACTTCGGCTTCGATGGCATCTGGACGACCGAGATGGGCTATATCATCAGGCTGGGCGCCGCCCGCCAGGTCTTTCTCTCCGCCGAAGAATCTTCCTCTGTAGTCGGCCATACGGCGGATATCCTGCTCGAGATTGACGAATCGCAGGACGTGAGCAAGGAGAAGTACACCAAGGAGTTCCGCCCCATGGCTTCCTCGACCAACGCCACCACCGTTCACTACGGCACCACCTGGGACGATAGCACGCTGCTGGAGGAAATCAAGCAGTCCAATCTGGAACTGGAAAAGAAGGACGGCATCCAGAGACACTTCCGCTGCGACTGGCAGGAGGTGGCAAAATACAACCCCGACTACCTTGCCTTCGTGGAGGCCGAGCGTGACAGGTTGGGCCATGACCATCCCCTCTTTCTCAGCCAGTATGCCCTGTTGCCCGTGCGCAGCGGTGGCGGTTTCATCTCGCCCCAGCACATCGCGCAGGTCAAAGGACATCATCCCCGGGCGCATAGCCGGGATGGGCGTGGGAGGATTTATGTGGCCGGCATAGACATCGCCGGCGAGTCCGAGGCCGGCGAAGACCTCGCGCTTACCCTGCGCGGCAGGGACGCCACGGTTATCACCATCGCCGAGGTCAGTTTTCCACATGAAGATACCCTTAGCCGTGAGCCGCTTATCAACGTTGTGGAACATTACTTCTGGGTGGGGAAGAATCACGCGGAGCTTTACCCGCAGGCAGTGGACATCTTAAAGAACGTATGGAACTGCAGCCGTGTGATCGTGGATGCCACGGGCATCGGGGAAGCGGTAGCATCCTTTTTAAGAAAGGCGATGGGAAGCCGAGTGGTTCCGTTTAAATTCACCCAGGCCTCCAAGTCGACGCTGGGTTTCAACTTTCTGGCCGCGGTGAACTCAGGCCGGCTTAAAATCTACTCAGGCGATGGCTCGGAGGATTACCGCGAACTGATGTTTGAACTGGAGCGCGCGAGGAGCATCTGCCGCCCTAACCAGACGCTAAATTTTTTCGTCGACCCCGCAGAGGGGCACGACGACTATTTGATGAGCCTGGCTTTATGCGTGGAAGCAGCTTCCAGGTTAATTCCGCGTAAAGCTGTGGGAACGGTAAGAGAGTAAATTCCAAATACTAAATTCCAGGCTCCAAACGATAATTAAATACTAAATGCTAAACAAATTCAAAGCCCGAACACATTTCTCTCACGTAGGGGCGGGTTTTCAAACCCGCCCGCTAAGCATGCCGGTTGAGATTCACATCCGGTTCATTCGTTAATTTTAAATTGGAATTTTGCTGATTACGTTCCAATAAAAAAGGAGCGGCCTTGGCCGCTCCTTTTTGTTTTCGTAAGGGTTGGTATCAGATCAGGCTGGGCAGGCCCTTGGCTGCGTCTTCCATATCGCGCAGGCGGCCCGTGGTCTCCTTCAGGCGGTCCTTCTGCGTTGAAGCAAAGGCCGAAGCCCTGTCGTAGTAGTCCCTGATCTTCTGCACGAAGGCAAGCTGGGAGAAGATGATGGTAACGTCCACCGTGCCCCTGTCCCTGGGGAAGTCGCCGGCGCGGATGACAGCGTTCTCGGCAAGCTCGCGCAGGTAATCGCCCAGCCCCTTGGCAATGTCCATGCTCATCTCCTTGGTAGGAGCGGCCAGGAGGTAGAGGGCACGGCCGGCATCCTCCGGGTTGAGGGCTATGGAAAGCTCGCTGACGGCGGCGTCCATGGCCTGCATCGCCCTTAAGGTCTCACTGCCCTTTTCGCGGAAATTGACCTTGGCGAGCTCCCAGGGGAAACGGAAGCCCCTCGGTATATCGGTTTTGCCCACACCGATGGCGGTCCAGCCATCAATGGACTGCATGATATCGCCGGCGTCCATCGTTTTAGCACCGACGGAACGGTGGTGGGTAACCTCACCCGCGCACATCAGGTCGTAGAACGGATCCACGATCTGGCGGTTGATCCGTATCAGGTTCATGGCAAGGCTGGCATCCTTGCGCACGTAGCGCTGGTTGTCAGCCAGAAAAACCCCGTCTGCCACGGAATGGATGGATTTCAAGCAGGTAGCGGTGTTATAAACGCTCCTGAGCTCGGCAACCTCTTCGTGCTCGAAGGGCAGCACGCACAGGGAATAGACCGGTTTGCCGATGTAGCGCTCCTTGAGCATCTGGGCGATGATGGAGATGGCTCCCGAGCCGGTGCCGCCGGCCGTGCCTGCAATCAACAGGAAAGCGTGTGTCTGGTAGAAGAGAGGGGAAGTCCTCACGGCGTCGATAACCTTATCGCCGTCTTCCCTGGCGAGTTCGGCGCCCATTTCATTGACCTTGCCCACGCCGTGGCCCCAGGTCTTGCGGCCGCCGATAAGTATGCGGTGCATGTAATCGGAGCCTATATTAGTCAGTCCGGTCAGGTCAGTCTGGTCCGTGTTCACAGCGAAGACGCCGGTAACGATGGTGGTGCCCCTCTCGCTGCGGGCCCTATGTCCCAGGCGGGCAAACTCATCGGCTACGCGGGAACCGCACTGCCCCAGCCCGATAATCATTAATTTCATTCCTGTATTACCTCGCTTAAATAATTATTTTGAACGTAGTTATCCGATATAAATTAAAATCATATTATAGCCATCGGATTTTTTTGTCAAGGTTTTACGACTCGGATGACCAGCCGCCACCCTTGCTGATGGCTCGTATGCGCCATACCACGACAGCTACGATGGCGATAACGACCAGGCCTATCAGCGCAGGCCAGATAAAATCGAAGCCGGTGATCATGAGGAGCTGGGACTGGCTCCACTCGCTGGCGTTGCCCGCGCCGTCGCTGGCCCTGACCCTCCAGTAGTACTCACCCTGCCCGGGCCTCTCGCCGGCAGACATCGTGTATTGAGGTTTATCCAGGTTTTCCTTGCGAACAACCGATCCTGAGAAATCAGCTTTCTGGCTTATTTCGAGGGAGTAAACCACGCCGCTGGGGTCCTCGACAACCGACCATCTGAACTCTATGGGCTTGGTGTCCAGAAGGCTGAACTTGGCGCCGGTCTCCGGTGATATGGGTTTGGGCGCCTGCGGGGCGGCGGACTCGATGGTGAACGTGGTGGAAGCAATGGCCTGCGTCGAGTCGCTGACCGTTATTAAATGGCTGCCTGAGCCACTGGCCGGCGGCTTGAAGGTGGTGCTGAAGCTGCCCTTGGAGTCGGTGGTGGCGCTGCTGGTTATTATCTTTGAATCATAGGTAATGCTGAGCGGCTGGTTGGCGCCCAGGCCGCTGCCGCTGAGTATGGTATTTTCGCCTACGGCGCCGCTGTTGGGGTTGATGTTCACCTCGGGCGTGATGACTACGGTGTAATCAGTAACATCATCCGCCCTGGTAGCGTCCCCGAAGGAATCGACGATGTGCTCGCCCCTGGTGGCGGCGGGCACCGCGAATTGCGTTGACCAGGAGCCGTGGGCATCGGCAGTGATGCCCCCTGCTACCTGCATGCCGTCAAATGTGACCCTGATATTGGCCTCGTTCTCCTGGAAACCCACGCCGCTCAAGAAGAGCGTGTCACCCATGTTGATCACGTCGCCGAGTCTGCCCGTGGCCTGCTCAACTTTTATGCCGGGCGATACGGTGAAGGACGCGTCCGGCACGTCCTCCAGTAAAGTGGTCGCGCCCCTGGCATCTATCTTATGCAGGCCTTTGGAAGAGGCTGGAACCGAGAATGATGATGCCCATGAGCCGCTAAGGTCGGCCGAGATATTGGTTTTTACCACCACGTCATCATATATTACAGCTATATTAGTCTCGGCGCCGCCGAAGCCGGCACCTGAAACGCTGACCACCCTGCCTACCCAGCCGGCGGTCGGATTAATGCTCATGGAGGGGCTAACATTAAAAATCTGCTCCTTTGCCTCCTTTGCCGGTGTGTTTGTCCCGCCGGTGCTGATGGGGTGGTTGCCCCTGCTGCTGGCAGGTATCTTGAGCGTGTAAAGCCAGCTTCCGCTGGCATTCGCCTCGATGCCGCTGGCGGCGGGGTTACCGTCGAAGAGTATCTTGATGCCCGCCTCGCGGGCGTCGAAGCCGTTGCCCTGGACGGATACAGTAGAGCCAACGGGGCCCTTCTTCGTGCCCAGGTACAGAGAAGCCAGGACGGTGAACTCCTTCTGGAACGTCCTGCTGCCGATTTTTAGCGTGACCACATGCTTGCCCCTCGGCGCTTGCGGCACTTTGAACGAGATAGGCTGGCAGCCACTCGTGGTGACCGTCCCCTGGGTGATGAGCTGGTTGCCCTCACCCCAGTAAAGGAAATAATCCCCCGTTCCATACTGGCAAAAAGAGGGTATCTTAACATCCGAGCCGACTGTCCCCTGCGTAGTATCGAGAGTAAGTGATTCTGCGTATGCTGGAACTGGCAGGGAAAGTATGGCCAGGACGGTGAGGATCAGTAAAGCAGCCAGAACCTTTACTTTCATCAGTTTACCCTCCAGTTTGATTTTGCGCTTATGATAACACAAATCTCCCCAAAGGCATATTAAAAAACCTTTCCTGTGTCATTGCGAGCGTTAGCGAAGCAATCTCCCGGTCGAAGGCGACAATCGTGAGATGGCCGCATCGCTGCGCTCCTCGCCATGACGACAGGCCCCCATCTGGTCATTTGAGTTTTGTATTTGGAGCATTCGGCTTTTGTGTTTTGAAATTGTTTAAAGTTTAGGGTTTAGAATTTTGAGTTTATTATTTGTGTGGTATTTATTCTTGGCCTCACTCTGGTTATACGTCCTTGGCATTAAGTGTTGCCAGGAACTCCGCGTTGGTCTGCGTCCTTGCCAGCCGGTCGATGACGCGCTCCGACGCCTCGGCGGGGCTGTTGGCATCATCGGCGAGCATGCTGACCATGCGCCGCAGCAGCCAGACCTTGGAGACGGTAGCCTCGTCGAGCAGGAGCTCTTCGCGGCGCGTGCCGCTGCGAATGATATCGATAGCCGGGAAGACGCGCTTCTCAGCCAGCCTGCGGTCAAGGTGCAGCTCCATGTTGCCCGTGCCCTTGAACTCCTCATAGATGAGGTCGTCCATGCGGCTGCCGGTATCGACAAGGCAGGTGGCCAGTATGGTGAGGCTGCCGCCCTCCTCGATGTTCCTGGCGGCGCCGAAGAAGCGCTTGGGTGGATACAGAGCAACGGAATCAATGCCCCCCGAGAGGGTGCGGCCGCTGGGCGGCATGGCCAGGTTATAAGAGCGCGTCAGGCGCGTGATGCCGTCCAGCAGGATGACGACATCCTTGCCTATCTCCGCCAGCCGCTTGGCCCTCTCCAGTGCAAGCTCGGCCACCCTGGTGTGGTTCTCCACCGGCTCGTCGAAGGTGGCTGAGATCACCTCGCCCTTGACCGAGCGCTTCATGTCCGTGACCTCCTCGGGGCGCTCGCCGATAAGGCAGACCATGAGGTGGACATCGGGGTATTTCGTGGTAACAGCATTGGCGATGTTCTTAAGCAAAAGGGTCTTGCCGGCCTTGGGTGGCGATACGATCAGGCCGCGCTGCCCGCGCCCGATGGGCGCCACCAGGTTTATCAGCCTGGCAGAGAGGTTCTTGGGGCTGTTCTCAAGGTCGAACATCTTATCGGGAAAGGTGGGTGTGAGCTGGCCGAAGTGAGGCCGGCCCTTGGACTGGTCGGCATCGAGCCCGTTAACGGTCTCGACGCGCAGCAGGCTGCAGTATTTCTCACCCTCCTTGGGCGGCCGGGCCTGTCCCACCACCGTGTCACCGTTGCGCAGGCCGAAGCGCCTGATCTGCGAGTTGGAGATGTAAACGTCGTTGGGACCCGGCAGCAGGCTTTCCTGCCGCAGGAAACCATAGCCCTCGTCCATTATCTCCAGTATTCCGCCCAGGCTCATGTAGAACCCTACCTGCGGCTCAGGCGGGGTAACAAAGGCCGCCAGCTTGGCGATGAGCTCCTCGCGGGTCAGGATATCGTAATTCTCCACACCCTGCTGCTTGGCCAGAGCCATAAGCTCCTCAGTGGCTTTCATTTCAAGTTCTGTTACGTTCATCATGGTATCACCTCGCAATGACATTTAAACATTCTTCGTGTCTCCCATCACCTTGCGCCAGTCATCCATAAAGCGTGTTATGCCGATGTCGCTCAACGGGTGCCTGGCCATCTGCAACAGCACCGCATACGGGACTGTAGCGATATGCGCCCCCGCCTTTGCCGCGACCAGGCAATGCTGGGGATGCCTGATGCTGGCGGCGATGACCTCGGTCCTGATATCGGGATACTGCCGGTAAACCTGTATGATGTCGGCGATGAGCAGCATTCCATCCTCACCGATATCATCGAGCCTGCCTACAAATGGGCTGACGTAGGCGGCGCCGGCCAGCGCGGCCAGCAGCGCCTGGTTGACCGAGAAGCACAGCGTGAAGTTGACCTTGATTTTCTCCCTGGACAGGGCATGTGTGGCCTCCACGCCCTCGAGCCCTGCGGGTATCTTCACCACAACGTTCCTGGCCCAGGCGGCGATCTCCCGCGCCTCGGCGATCATTCCGGCGGCGTCCTGGCTGATAACCTCGGTGGAGACCGGCCCGGGCACGATGGAGCAGATCTCCTGCACGTGCTTCTTGTAGTTGACCTTGCCCTCCCTGGATACAAGGCTGGGGTTGGTGGTCACGCCGCTGATGATGCCCAGCCTGACGCCGTGCCGGATATGCTCGATATTGGCCGTATCAAGAAAGAGACGCATATTATTCTCCTGTTTGTGACATTATTAATAACCACGGGCCGCCTGGTCGCATCATGATATGGGGAGCCCGACCTGGCTGCCCTCAACGAGGGTCTCCCTGGCGGCGCCGATGAAATTCACGAAAAGCGGGTGGGGCCTGTCGGGGCGTGAGCGGAACTCCGGATGGAACTGGCAGGCCACCATCCAGCGGTGATCTTTAATCTCGCTTATCTCCACCAGGCTGCCGTCCGGCGAGAGGCCGCTGAACGCCACGCCTTTTTTCTCGAAGACGTCACGGTAGTCGTTGTTGAACTCGTAGCGGTGGCGGTGGCGCTCGTAGACCTCCGGCAGACCGTAGGCATCGGCCGCCTTTGTGCCCGGCACCAGGTGGCAGGGATAGGAGCCCAGCCGCATCGTCCCGCCCATGTTGTTTATCTTGCGCTGCTCGGGCAGCAGGTCTATCACGGGATATGGCGTATCATGGTCGAACTCGGTGGAATTGGCACGCTTGTTGCCCATCGCATACCTGCCGAACTCGATCATCATCACCTGCATGCCCAGGCACAGGCCCAGGTAAGGTATATTATTATGCCTGGCATAGGAGGCCGTGGTAATCATGCCCTCGATGCCGCGGTTGCCGAAGCCGCCCGGCACGATGATGCCGTGCACCGAGCGCAGCAGGTTCTCGTTGATTCCCTTCTCAATATCTTCCGACTGCATCCAGGTTATGTTAATGTGGCGGTCGTGGTACAGGCCTGCGTGGCATAGCGACTCTCGCACCGAGTAATAGGCGTCCTCGAGCTCGACGTACTTGCCCACCAGTGCGATGTTGATGCTCTCCTTGGGCAGCTTCATGCGCACCACCATCTGCCGCCATTCGTTAAGGTCCACTTTGGCTGCGTTTAACCTGAGGCGGCTGATGATGAAGTTGCTCAGCCCGAACTCCTCCAGTATCAGCGGCACCTCATATATGGTCTCCGCAGTCACCAGCGGTATCACGGCTTCCTTCTCTACGTCGCAGAAAAGCGAGATTTTATCCCTGAGGTTTTGGGAGATGGGGTAATCGGCGCGGCAGAGTATGATGTCCGGCTGGATGCCGATGCGCCGCAGCTCGTTGACGCTGTGCTGTGTGGGCTTGGTCTTGAGCTCCTTGGTGGTGCCTATGAACGGCAGATGAGTTACATGTATATACAGAACATTGTCCCTGCCCACCTCGTTGCGCATCTGCCTGATGGCTTCCAGGAAGGGCTGGCTCTCGATATCGCCCACGGTGCCGCCCACCTCCACGATGATTACCTGGGCGTTGGATATCTGCGCCACCTCGCGTATGCGGCGCTTGATCTCGTTGGTCACGTGCGGTATCACCTGTATGGTGCCGCCGAGGTAATCGCCCCGCCTCTCGCCCGAGATGACGGCGGAGTATATCTGGCCGGAGGTGACATTCGAAGCCGCCGTCAGGTTAACGTCGATGAAGCGCTCGTAGTGTCCCAGGTCGAGGTCGGTCTCGGCGCCGTCCTGCGTAACGAACACCTCGCCGTGCTGGTAGGGCGACATGGTGCCGGGGTCGACGTTGAGGTAGGGGTCGAGCTTCTGTACGGAGACCGAAACATCGCGGCTCTTGAGTATGCGCCCTATGGAGGCCACGGCGATGCCCTTGCCCACCGAGCTGACGACGCCGCCGCTGACGAAGATGTACTTAGCCATAGAAGAATACTGTCAGGCGTGAAAAATACTTAATTTGTACCATTTTTGCACATACACAGCCAAACAATTGTAATCAACTGAAAAATACCGCCAAGTAGGGACGGGTCTTCAGAGCCCGTCCGCCATGGCCGGACTTCTTATGCTGACAGCTATAAAATTAATCCGGGTTTAAGTTCATTGCGGGAGAATTTGAAATTGCCGGAATAAGTAAAGAATGAATGAATCCTGATTAATTATAGATACAGGTTTCTACGGCTGTCAAGTTTATGTAGGGACGGGTTATTAACCCGCCCCTTGCGAATCATTGCTTGCGGTAGGCCAGGAAGAGGGCTGCCAGCGGGCTCATTACCAGCAGCAGCAGCCCCAGCACCGCCCAGGTCAGGTTGAGGCGCAGCAGGCACTCGGGAGTCGCGCCCAGGCGACTGGCGAAGTCGATATACATCGCCGTCAGAGGCGCCAGGCGCTCCCTGTCCACGCGCTCCAGCGTATCGTCATCGTCGAAAAGCCAGGCCGGCCCGCTTATCAGGCTCACCACCGGGATGCCGGCACGCCCGTAATGCTGGGCATCGGTGGGCACGCCCAGCGGTGTGCCGGTGGGGAAGACCAGCGTGCGGGAAAGACCGGCCGAGGCAACCGACTTAGAATACAGGCTGACTGTTACAGGATTCTCGGTAATAAAAACGCCGCGCGGTTCGGCGTTGCCCGTCGGCGCCGCGGGCGGCAGGTAGTCGTCCGATATATGCTCGATGGCGATGTCGAACATGGCCTTGGGCAATATGTCTGTCTTATGCAGGGCGATGAAATCATCGTTGGTGGCGCCCCCCACCATGTGCCCGCCGGTGAAGAGGAACATCATCGTGTAAGGCCTGTCGGACAGCGGCACCTGCGAATAATATTTGGCCAATCCCAGCACCACGCCCACGCCGCTGCTGTCCTCCACGCCGCTCCTCCAGGGTGAATCGTGATGCGAGTGGAAGATGATTATCTTGTCGCTCTGCCCGGGCAGCATGGCATAGACGTTGGCGCTCTCGCCGCCTTTCTTGGCCACCTTCGCATCGAGCACCAGCTTCACGCCGGTCCTGCCGGCGGCTGCCTGCGCCTTCAGCTTATCGCCCGCTTCCGGCATCAGGTACATGCCGGGTATCTGCCGCAGTATGCCATCGTAAGGGGCGTAATAGGTGAAATTCCCCATATCGGGGTAGCCGCGCAGTATGCCGATGATGCCGGCCGGCTGGCGGGATTCAACCTTGTCGTAAAAGGAGATATATTTCATCATCCAGCCTATCGGGTAAGGGTGCGACCAGCCCTTGAGCATCTTCTCCGGCTCGTAGGCCATGTAGCTGAAAAGCTTCATCTGGTCCCAGCTCACGTCGGTCGGCGGGATATCCACCAGCACTATCTTTCCCTTCACGTCCTGCCAGTCTGGCGAGCTGATATTGCCCAGGTAAACCACGTCGGCGGAGATGCCTTCGGCCGGTGTCGGGCCGCTGTAAGGCACGTAGAAGGTCTCCGGCTGCCAGGCGGATGCCGTGCCCGGCTGAACCTCGATACTCCATTTGACCGGCTCCCAGTAATCGAAATTGCTCTTCTCCACGCGCACATCCGCGTAGCCGAACTCGCGCAGCTTGGCTTCAAGGTACGTTATGGCCTTATGGTCTATCTCCGAGCCCGGCCGCCTTTCCCCCAGGTTGTAAACCTCGCTGACATAGCCGAGTACCTGGTCGCGTGTGGGCAGGCTGTTCGCTGCCGGGCTCTTGATCACAGGGTTGGATGAGACAGCTATAAAGGCCGGCACCAGCACGAAAGTGATGATGACCAGCAGCGAGAGGGCAGTCCAGGCCACCGCCGGCCTTGCTTTGGGCGCCGCAACCCTCCTGCCGAAGATATAAAATAATACCCCCGCGGCCAGCAAAACGATGCCGCTGGCCATGAACGGGACGGACGGCCCGGCGAAGATGGCCGGCAGGGCGAAGAGCCGTATGAAAACGCTCAGGCCGGCCAGCGCCGTCAGCAGGTATTGCAGCAGGAACCAGACGGACAGGCTGAGCCAGATGGCCCCGGTGGCGCGCAGCCACGGGACCTTGCCCGCGGTCAGCCACAGGGAGACCAGCAGTATAACTAACGGTGGGAAGAGGGAATACCAGGCCATGAAAAGCGCCAGCGGCAGGCTCGATTTATCCAGCGCCAGCGCGGTAACGAAGGGCAGCGCCGAAAAGACGATGGACAGCGCCAGCGACACTATCAGAGAAACGATGAGCGGACGGTTGGCCTTGAATGGACAGGTTTCAGCTTCGCATGACATACCCGGGCTACCTCCTTATTTATGCGGTGTTGCAATTATAATGGAGTGTATTTAGTGAAAGCAACGACATTTCACGGTTTATATTCAAAAATTTTAATTTCAGGCGTGGTATTTGAGCCTGCGCCGGGCTTATCAGCGCATTGGTGGACAAGCTTATAGCCCTGCAGCGCCTCCAGCGGCACCGGGCTTGTGAAGGGGTCCTTGCCCACGATGCGCCAGTTGCCTGTTTTCTGTGCGGCGCTGAAATCTGCTGCCTCCTCGTAGCTGCGGAAGGTCTTCAGCCCGCTTATTTCCTTGTAGGCAAACCCATCCGCGCCTGTCCTGGCCTCCCAGGAGATGACCGCGGTTTCGGATGGCGTGAATTGTTTGCCGTCGTAGCAATACAGGCGCACCGCCATGCTGCGGTAATACTCGGGGTAATACAGCAGCGCCGGCAATAGCCTGTCTTTCTGCTGGCGGTAATACAGTTCGAAATACTTGCCGGAGGGTTCACCCGCGGCGCCCGCCATGGCCCTGAAGCCGGAGTTCCAGTTGATCATATAGTCATTGATAATCACGTAGCGCACATTCCACGTGGTGCAAACGTTATCGGCCGCCCGGGTGGTTTGAGCCATGAAATAGCGCCAGTCGCCTCTGTCTGATGCCGCCGGGTTGGAACAGGGTATGCGGTGGCCGATGCGCGATACCCAGTACCCGTAGTCCCACCAGCAAAGGGTGCTGTAGGACGCGGCCGGACCGCTGCTGTTATCCGCCCCGCCGTACCGGGCATAATAATAATCGGCATTGCCCAAAGGTTCCGGCGTGTTGTTGCGCAGCCAGTCCAGGGACTCGCACCAGGCATCGCTGGGGGCATACAGCGCTTTGGTCGCCACATCGAAAAACGGCCTGTCGCCGCCCGGCAGCGGGCCGGTATTGGGATAAATCACCAGGGCGGCCACAACGGCAATGCCCAGCGCCAGCATGGCGGGATTGCCGGCGGCGTTCCCCCTTTTTATCCCGGCTGCCTTTTTCCAAGTAGTCTTTCCCGTAACCTGTGCGGGTTTAGCATCCACTGCATTATCTTTGAAGCCACACAGCTTCAGGATAAGCCAGCCTGTATAGCCCGCCAGCAGGGCAACATTGATGGCCAGGTAATAGGCGAAGCGCCGCATGGCCAGCGCGGCCAGCAGGGTGATTATGCTCCAGGCCGCCAGCAGCACTATTTCAGGTTCACCCCGCTTAATCGCTCTGAAAATGACTATCGCCAGCGCCGCCAGCGCCATGACCGAGGCTGCCGTATAATTGCCCCAGGCCAGTGCAAGGGTGAAAGACCCCTGCTGGATAAGTAATGGCTGCATTTCTGCTATTGGGGCTGAATATTGCCAGCTGAAAAAGCCGCTGATTGCGGCGGTACCGGCGGCATAAGCCTGCGGGCTGATTACAAAAAGGAACAGGACTGCCGTTATGCCCAGGAAGGCGATCAAGGCAGGATAATAAAACTGGGGGGTCTTACGGTGCTGCAGGATGTACGAGATAGCGGGCAAAACCGCTGAACCGGCAGCCGCTATGGCCAGGGATACTATTGCCAGCAGGTTAGGCAGCCACGCCAGCACTATGGCCAGCGCAACCATATAGGCAGACAAACCTGCCAGTCCGGTGCCGTCTGCCGGCCGCCCGTGCAGGTGGTCAACCATGCATTGCAGCACCAGCCAGGTAAAGCTGATGAAAACGAAGAACAGGGCGCCCGCCCAGGAGAGCAGGTATAGCCCCAGGAAAAGCCCGGCCAGTGCGCCGAAAACAAGGGGTTTGACCAGCCTGTGCCTGTATTCCTGGCCCCGCGGGTAAACCGCCAGTCCTTTGCCGTAATACGCCGACAGCAGCAGGAAGAGCATGAAAAGCGTGGAGAAAAATATCTCCAGCACGTGGCTGTCCGTATTGCCCAGCAGCGTGCGGGCGAGGAATTCCCCCGGCATCAGCGTGATAAAGCCGGCTGCTATCAGCCCGGCCCACTTATTGAATATTGCCCGTCCGATGAAAAAGACCGGGAAAACCAGCAGCGCACCCAGCACTGCCGGGAAATAGACCCCTACCAGGTCCACCGTGTGCTGGGACGGCGCGCCCCCTCCAAAAAGCCAGGCTGTGAACCCCATCAGGTAAACGAAGAAGAGCGGGTGACCGGCAAAGTCCCGGCCGCCCGGGTAAATATAATAAGGGTCGTAGCTGCTCAGGAAGGGGAAATGCCGCGACAGGTTGTCCAGCAGCCGCACGTAGAAGTAGGCGTCGTTATCGGTGAATTTGACCCAGTTCCCGACGAAAACCTGCTCCCAGGGCACGGCCATGCGCAAAACCAGCGAAAGCAGGAAAATCAGCGCCAGTATCACGGTACAGACGATGGTGGAGGTACTGATACGGTTCATAGCTTAAATTCAAAATTCCAAACAATAATCAAATTCTAAGCTCTAAACTCTAAACAAGTTCAAATTTCAAAATACAAAACATTTGATCTTTGGGTTTTGGGTTTGTTTAGTATTTAGTGTTTAGAGTTTTAGCATTTTATTTGGGTTTGTTTAGTATTTAGGGGTTTAGTATTAGTGTTTAACTTTTAAAGCACCCGCACACCGGCCAGTGCCCTGGTCCGACACTTGTTCAGGGCGTTGGATGGGCCGTTCTCGTTCTGCGTGTCGATGCAGACCGTGGCCGGCGTGGTATAGGCATAGCTCCAGTTGAAAGTGCCGAAGACTAGTGTTTTTTGCTCGCCCGGCGCTACGGGCGGTATATAGCCGGAGGCCACGATATTCATGCCCACGTAAAGGTTGGCGCTGGACGGCCTGGATGCGGCGGTGCCGTTATTGCGCACCGTGTAGTAAACCATCGAGGCCTCGCGGAAGATGTCCGCCACCGCCAGGTCGGCGCTCTCGGTGACCGGCGGGAGCACCTTCACGTTGATGGAGCTCGAGGCAATGCCGCCGCTGTTAAGCGCAGTGAGTGTGTACGTCGTATCAGCCCTGGGTGATAACAGCATGCTGCCGCCGGCGCCGACGCTGCCGACGTCAGGTTCAATGGCTACGCGGCTGGCGCTGGTCACGTTCCAGCTCAGCGTCAGTGGCTGTCCCGGGGTGACCGTGCCCGGTGTAGCCGAGAAGTTGTTGATCAGGGGCAGTGCCGCGTTCTCATCTATCTTTATAGCGAAGCCTTTTTCGGCTGATTCTTTGCCGTCGAGCAATAGCCTGATGGCATAGCTGCCCTGCTGCCAGCCTGCGGCCGGCGCGTTCACGGCGAAGACTATGTAGGCCGCGCTGGCTGCCGGGAAAGCTTCCTCCCGGATTGTATTCCACGACACGCCGTCGTTGTATAGCCACCTGGCCTGTACCGCCGCGGATGCAGGCAGGCCCGCCGTGCTCACTGAGCAGAGTATGCGCGGTGTATCCACGCTGAAAACCGTTGACGAGTTGAGCGGCCTGCCTGGGGAATCTACCTGTGTGGTCAGCACGATGTTTTGTATAGCCGGGGCGCAGGCGAGTTCCGCTATCAGCAGGCAGACCATGGCCAGCGCTGTGCGGTAAATCAAATTCGGCATAAAATAGGCCTCACTCTGTCATTGCGGTGAGCCAAAGCTGCGAGCCGAAGGCGTGGCAGGAAGCGAAGCAATCCTTCCCCCGCCGCAGTACCGCGAGATTGCCGCGTCGCTGCGCTCCTCGCAATGACACGTGATATCAGTTTACCTGCTTGAGCCGCGCTTCCTTCCAGATGGCGAAATCGTTGGTCGGGCTGTTGCCCGCATCCACCTGCAGCAGGAAATAGCCAAACGTGCCCTGCTGGTCGCTCAGGTCAACCACCCAGTCCTCGAACTTGCCGGGCACCGTCATCTTCTTGCTGTCCAGGAAGCGGAGCGTATCGGTGGAATCCAGGAACCCGAGCTTGAAGGTGACCCCGTCGCTTCCCTGCCCCCGCTCATCCAGTCCTACCCTGGCTATGAATTTAGTCTTGGCTGGAATTTTTATGGGGTACTTCCTTATTGCGCCGGCATAGTCCTGGTAAAATATTCCCCATTTGCCGCGGAGGAATCCCTGAGGCTTCTGCTCGGGGACCATCTCCAGCCCGCCATCAGACATCTTGATATGTGCCCCATGCGGGTCGCTCTCGTTAAGGCCCTCCGTATAGGCAAGCTGGTCCCAGCTGTTGTAGTAAGTTGGCATGTGGGATACTGCCAGCATATCGTAGTTCCAGAGTATGCCCCACAGCTTAAACATGCAGTTGTTGTCCTCATCTCCCTCGCTGGCCTCGTTCTTGGCATCGGCGCATACCTTGACCGTGTGGTTTAGAAGGCTCGGATCATAAACCTGGTCCACATCGGGGTTCCAGGATCCCACCCCGCCGGTTTCCACGCCATAGGGCCACTGGTAACTTGAAAAAACAAGCGTCTTCTCCTGCCCCGGCTTGAGTACATCGGCGAAGCTTGAGCCTCCCATGGATGGGAAGAGGTTATCGATATATATATGGGTATATGTCGGGGGAGAATCAACAGCGCCCGCGTTCTTGATAGTGTAGTATAGCATCAGGCCCTCCAGCCAGATGTTGGTGATGACCAGATCGGGGGCGCCCGCAACCGCTGCGCCGACCGTCACCATCAGCTCCCTTTTGGTGGTGCCGGCGTCGTTGGAGGCGGTTATTACGTAGGTGGTGGTCAGGGCAGGCGTGACCGCCCGGGTACCGGAGCTGGGTATCGTGCCGATGGCCGGCTGCAGCGTTACCCTGGTGGCGTCGCTGACGTCCCAGGAAAGGGTCACTGACTGCCCCATGGGAACGGTGGCAGGCGTGGCGCTAAACTTGCTGATCACCGGCCAGCCCTGCTGCGCCTGCAGGTTCTGCACCTTGAAGGGCAGGCTTACCTGCTCAACCCCGTTGGCGGATATTGCTACCTGGTAGTCCCCCTGCGGGAAGCCGCCGGGTGGAGGCTTGATGCTAAAGGAGAGGTACTTCGTGCCCTGGCCGCTCTGGCTCTGGTTGAACATCGTCGTATTGGCAAGGTTGCTGGCCTCACCGCCCAGGTAGGTCATCTTGACCATAACCTGCGTGTTGGCAGATGCGTTATTCAGCTTGAGCGAGAGGTAGATCGCATCTGTGTTTACGTAAAATGTGTTGGAAGCGTTAACCGGTTTCAACTCCGGGTCAACGCCCGTTGCCAGCATCGCATCGCTGACCAGTGTCGCAGGCTGCTGGTCAGCGGTCCTTATTTTTAGACAACCCGTGTTGGCCATGACCAGCGATAAGGCTGTAACGGTTATAAGTACGATATAATAACGCAGATTCCTCATGGTGTTACCTCACAGCAATGGATTTGAGTTAAATGATAGGAGACAAAATTTGCTATGTCAAGCGAAAACGTCTTTGCGAGGAACGCAGTGACGAAGCAATCTCCCGGCATTACGTCAGGCCCTCGCCTTCGATCAAGGGATTGCTTCGCTTTGCTCGCAACGACATGTAAAGTCAAATGTAGGGACGGGTTTTCAAACCCGTCCGCGAATGCCGCTGCCTACCAATCCAATACCAGACAGTTGTTGTATTCATCGTATTCGCCGATAACGTTATAGTCATCGGCGCAGATCCTGACCGGCAGCTTGTAACTGCGCTGGGAGCCGTACGACCAGGTGAGGTTGGGGAAATAGTACGTCCTCTCCTGGTCGGGGGCCAGTATCTCCACCTTGCTCTGTCCCGCTGCCAGGCCATTGATGTAAATGCCGGTGAGGCTGGACTTGGCTTCGATACCGCCTATGTTCTTGATCTTGTAGAAGGACTTGTCGCCTTCCACCCAGAAGTTGGTGATGACCAGCTCCGGCTTATCAGTGATAAAAGAGGTTACCTGGATGTTGACCTTCTTTGAAGTGCTGCCAACCGCGTTGCTGGCGGTCAGGGCGTACTCCATGCTGTTGGCCGGCGTGATGATGACGTTGCCTGCCGTGCCCACCACCCCAACCGTGCTGATCTCTACCGTGGCAGCATCGGAGGTGCTCCAGCTCAGGGTGACCGCCTGGCCGTAGTTGATGGCCTCGGGGAGCGCCTTGAAGAAAAATATGGTCGGCGCCGGTACGTCAGCGATGAGAAGTTCCTTGATGCTGAACTGGGCATTGGTGACCTCCTGGTCATTGATGTAAAGTTCTATGGCATACTGGCCAACCTGCCATGAGCCGGAAGGGGACTGGTGGCTGAAAGTGACGTATTTTGTACCCGATACCGTGGCGCTGTCTTTGAAAAGCTCCTGCTTGACTTCCTTGCCCGTGCTGTCCTTCACATATACCCACCTGGCGCGGATGGACGTCTTCTCAGGTGCTGTATTCACTTTGGCGGAGACGTAGATGGTCGGGGTGCTGGCGATGAACTTGGTGACCAGGTGGAGCGCCCTGCCCTCGGGCGAGACCGCCGCGTCCGTGGTCACCTCGCTGAACGTGGCGGGTCCCTTTGTGTCGGGGTTCTTCACCTTGACGCAGCCTGCTGCTGATTGAACCACGCACAGCGCCAGCACGAGTGTTATCGCCATAACATATTTATTCATTTCCCCGTCCGTAAAAGAGATTTTCCTCAATATCTCCTTTGTTCAAGATAGAAGCATAATTGAAAGTGGAATGGTAGTATTTAAGCCATTTGCTTATGCCACTTCCGCCAGGCGGCGAATTGCCAATAGATCATGTGAATCTATTTTACGGATATCCTCGTTACTCAACGTTAGGCTTGCCTGGGTTGCCCCGGATCCTCTGATAAACTCGACCTCTACACCGTTTTTCGGATAAACCATTACCACGGTACCGAGATCTCCTGCACGGAGGCCGTGCTCGGTGATGTCATGTGCCAGTACTACGCATTCAAGCTTTTCGAATTTCATCAAAATCCTCCTCGAGGATAAGCCGTAACAAATCTTGGAGCAATTTCCTCCTTAAGTATAATCCATACGGTGACCAGATGCACATTTTTGCCGGAGGGGCTTATCGTAAATCCTTCAACAATATATTTGCGTCCATATTCTGTATCTTCAATTTCCACAACAGCATTTGAGAGAATTATCTCTTTCAGGCAGTTTTCTAAAATTTTCCAGTTTTCGCCAGAATACCCCAACTTTTGAAAAACGGCAGCTTTAAACCGGCCAATTGGATGGGAGGAAGATAGAATATAGCCGTATAACTTCTCGGCATCGATAATTGCATCATCAGCGCTTGGGATTCTGTCCAAATTTTGTCCTTTGCATGTACCAGGCTATCTAAAATGTGTTTGTTATTATAAGTAGACTGTAAACATGCCGCAAGTACCGTGTACGTCATACTCTGAGATTGCCGCGTCGCCTGCGGGCTCCTCGCAATGACATGACCTAGAAAAGAGGAAGGGGCGGCTTGCGCCGCCCCTTCCTTGGCTATCAAGTGCCAGACTGGTGAATTACACCCTGCGGGTCTTGAAGATGAGGATGAGGGTGACGATCACGAGGATGGCGCCGATGGCGATGATGATCCAGACCCAGAGCGGAGTTGCGGGCTCTGCCGGAGGTGCTGCGGGTGGAGCAGGAGCCGGTTCCGTCTGCATGCTGAAGGTGGCAGACCAATCACTGGGTATAGGCAGTGCGTTGACCTCGAGGGCCTTGACGCGCCAGAAGTAATTGGTGCTGTAGTCCAGCGTGCCCTGATACTCGTAACCGGTGGTGGTGGTGGTGGCGGTTACGACCATCTGCTTGAACTCAGGATCCTTGGCGAGGTCGAACTGGTACTTGGTGGCCTCTTTCCATGGTGACCAGGAGAACGAAGCGGGCTTGGTCTTACAGCCGAGACAGCCGTTGTTCGGGCTGAGCAGCTGTACGCCGTAGTACGGGGTGTTGACGATGAAGCCAGCTTTCACGATGAAGGAGCGGGCCTCAGACCACGGGCTCCAGGCGATCTGCTTGGTGGCGGACTGGAAGACACGGATCCTCCACCAGTAGATGGCGCCGGCTTCAGGCAGTGCGCCCGGGGAGATCCAGACAGCCGGGCTGGTCATGTTGTTAGCGTCCATGGCGATCCGGATAGAGCCGGTCACGGCAGCGATGATAGGACTGCCAGCAGCTGTGGTCATAAGGGGGTTGAC
>Ga0315289_10001452_pt1 | contig 36985 bp, 42 predicted proteins | sample YL17G11_40_MG_FD_203452 | JGI IMG/M metagenome (GOLD analysis project Ga0315289, IMG submission 203452) | Sediment microbial communities from Yellowstone Lake, YNP, Wyoming, USA - YL17G11_40 | ecosystem: Environmental > Aquatic > Freshwater > Lake > Sediment | place: USA: Wyoming | collected...
TATTATTTCAACGGCCGGCGGGAAAAAGCCTTTCCGGGCGAAGACCGGGTGGAAATTCCCTCACCTAAGGTGAAAACATATGACCTTCAGCCGGAAATGGCCGCCTATGGGGTGACCGAAGAGCTAATTAAAAGAATTAAAACCGGTTTTTATGATTTTTGTCTGGTGAATTACGCCAATCCGGATATGGTCGGTCACACCGGGGTTTTAAAAGCGGGGATAAAAGCCTGTGAAACCGTGGATGATTGCGTTGGTCGAGTCGTTTCGACGACCCTGAACTTAGGCGGTGTTTGTCTGATCACCGCCGACCACGGCAACGTTGAGGAAATGATTGACTTGAAAACCGGGGCCGTGGACACCAAACACTCGACCAACCCCGTCCCTTTGATAGTGGTCAGCAAAACGATTGACCAAGCCGGTCGGCAGCTGAACAAAGGCCTTTTGGCGGACGTGGCACCCACGGTTCTTGGCCTATTGGGACTGGAACCACCCAGTTTAATGACGGGTAAAAATCTTCTCGAGCTCTAATGAAAACAAAACTGATTCAAGTCCACGATAAAAACCTGAAAGGCAAACCCAACCTGGAAAATTATGCCCAAACTTACGCCACTTTCAAATGGTCGGAGGCCGAAAAGGCCCTTGACTGGTTTCCCCACAAAAAAATCAACGCCGCCTATAACGCCGTTTCCCGCCAGGCCCAGGGTAAAAGGAAAAATAAGATCGCTCTTTACTGGCACGGCGAAAACGACGAGAAAGCCAAATATACTTTTGCCGAACTGGAGGAGCTTTCCAATCAGTTCGGTCAGGTTTTAAGAAAATTAGGGGTGAAACGCGGCGACCGGGTTTTCTTTTTTCTGCCCCGGGTGCCGGAACTCTTTTTTGGCTTCCTAGGAACGCTTAAAATCGGGGCGATTGCCGGGACTCTCTTTTCCGCTTTCGGTCACCAAGCCTTGCTTGACCGCTTGGAGAACGCGGACGCCAAAGTCGTCGTCACCAATAAAGAACTTTATCCCCGCCTGGCCAGAATCGAATCTCAACTCAAAGCCTTGAAAAAGATTGTTCTCATTGACGCTCCAAAAAGCGTCAAGGGAAAATATGCTCTTTCCGATTTAATTGCCAAAGCGCCCAAGACGTTGAGGGTGGCGAAAATGGACCCCGATGACCCGGCCTTCATGCTCTACACCTCCGGAACAACCGGCAAACCCAAGGGCGTACTCCATACCCACCGGGCGATTCTTCAGGAACACCTGACCGCCCAATGGGTACTTGACCTTAAAGAAGGCGATGTTTATTGGAGTACGGCCGACCCGGGGTGGGTAACCGGTATCGCCTACGAAATCCTCGGCACTTGGTCAAACGGAGCGTCGACATTGGTTTATGCGGGACGCTTTGACCCGGCCCATTGGTATCAACTGATTCAAGATTATCAGGTGACCGTTTGGTACACCGCCCCTACAGCCATCAGGATGCTGGCAGCCGAAGATTCGGGTTTGACGAAAAAATATGACTTCTCTTCCTTACGTCATTTAGCTTCCGTGGGTGAACCCTTAAATCCGGAAGCGATTTACTGGGGTTTAAAAGCTTTTGGCCTGCCTTTTCACGATAACTGGTGGCAGACCGAAACCGGGGCGATTATGATTGCCAATTATCCCTGCCTGCCGATTAAACCCGGCTCGATGGGCAAACCGATTCCCGGGGTGGTAGCGGGGATCGTCAACGACCAGGGAAAACCCTTGAAAATCAAGCAAATCGGCAACCTAGCCATTAAACCTGGCTGGCCGGCGATGATGACCAAAATTTGGCGGCGAAAAAAGAAATATGAAAGCTATTTCAAAAGCGGTTGGTATATCAGTGGTGACTTAGCTTATCAAGACAAAGATGGCTATTTTTGGTTTGTGGGTCGAGCCGACGACGTCATCAAAACCGCCGGAGAAAGGGTCGGACCCTTTGAAGTTGAATCAGCCTTAGTCGCTCATCCGGCTGTGGCCGAGGCAGGAGTCATCGGTAAACCTGACCCACTTCGCGGTCAGATCATCAAGGCCTTCATCAGTCTCAAGCCTGGTCAGAGAGCCTCTGAGGGGCTTAAAAAGGCCATCCAGACCTATGTGAAGAGAGAATTGGCTGGCCATGCCTATCCCCGAGAAATTGAGTTCATGAATAAACTGCCGAAAACCAAATCAGGCAAGATTGTCAGAAGGCTCCTTAAAGCGAAAGAACTGGGCCTGCCTCTGGGTGATGTGTCAACTTTGGAGGAATTCTAATAAGAAGGGTCAATTCTCCTCTCGGTTTGTTTTTGGCAAAATGGGCAAGGGCCTGACTGATTTTCTCCCGCCTGATTTCTTCATGAAGTTTGGTCAACTCCCGGCCAATGACGATTTCGATATCACCAAAAGTGGCTTCTATCTCTCTAAGCGTTTTGATTAACCGAAAAGGGGATTCAAAAAAGATAAGCGTGGTTTTAGAAGGCAAAGATTGAAGCATTTTCTTTCTTTTGCCTTCTTTCTTAGGCAAAAAGCCCAGAAAAAGAAACTTATCCGTGGGCAACCCTGAAGCGACTAAAGCCGTAAGGGCCGCGGAAGCACCAGGCACTGCCTCAATTTTAATTCCTGCCTGAAGTGTTTCCCTGACCAGTTTAAAACCTGGATCAGAAACCGTCGGCGTGCCGGCATTGCTGACTAAAGCGATGTTTTTTTCCTGTTTAAGCTTTTCCATGATTAACGGAATTCTGGCCAATTCGTTTTCTTCGTAATAGGAAAGAAGTTCTTTTTTAGGAATGCCTAACTTTTTCAGCAAGAAGCCCGTTTTTCGGGTATCTTCGCAGGCAATCAAATCCACCTCACCCAGAATTCTCTTGGCTCTTTGAGTGATGTCTTCTAAATTACCAATCGGAGTTGACACTAGATAAAGCGTCCCCATACAATGAATTATAACTGATGAAGCAATTCCTGATGGGAAATCATGTTCTTGCCCAGGCGGCTAAAGAGGCGGGGGCCAAAATGATGTTCGGTTATCCGATCACCCCTTCAACAGAAATTATGGAAAAGTGGGCCCTTTTCTGCTCGGAAAACAAGCAGCTCCAATTTCTTCAAGCGGAGGACGAGATGGCCGCCGGTTTTGGCCTCATCGGGGCCTGTTTAGCGGGGGTGCCGGCGTTTACCGCCACGGCTGGCCCAGGCAACGTTTTGATGCAAGACGCTTTTTCCATGGCCGAGGCTTTAAGGGTGCCGACGGTGGCGATGATCATGCAAAGAGGCGGTCTTTCCACTTCCACGGTGATTTATTCCCAAGAAGAAGTCAGGTTAACCTGCTATGGCGGCAACGGCGAAGGCTTTCGGATCGTTTATTCGACCGCCGGTTTGCAAGAATTATATGACTACACTTTCAAGGCTTTTCAAACCGCCTGGCGCTACCGCTGGCCGACTTTTCTTTTGGCCGACGGTTATCAAGGCAAAATGATGGGGGCAGTGAACTTTAAAGGTGGGCCGGTAGTCAAAACCGAACCCTTGCTAACACTTAAAGACAACCTCCGCAATTGTTATAACCAAGAAGAGGAAATCGGCGCCATTATCAAGACTTACCGCCAAGAATACCAAAAAGTCCGAACGCAAATAGAAGAAAGCGAAAGTCTTCAAATTCAAGGGGCCAAAGTGGTTTTGGTCGCTCACGGGATTGTCGCCGCTGCTGCCAAAGTGGCGGTGGCCGAATTAAGAGCCAGGAAAAAACTCGTGGGGCTTTTTCGACCGATTACCCTTCGGCCTTTCCCTCGCCAAGCTTGTTTAGAGGCGATCAAATCCGCCCAAAAAATCGTCGTTCTTGAATCAGCCGAAGGCCAACTCGCCAGTCTTTTTAAAGACGAAGTTTTAATCCCTTTTCCTTTAATCGAATACTATAAACCAGCGGTGGGATTCACCCCGGAAGAAATTGAAAATGAAATCGCCAAAATTTCCTAATTGTTTCAAAATCGAGTCAAAACCTCATCCTTTTTGTCCTGGTTGTGGCCATCCCATCGTCCTCAATATGCTCGGTCGAGTCATTGACGAAATGGGCCTGTCCGACCGGGTGGTTTTTTTGGTGGATATCGGCTGTTCGCTGTTGGCTTGGAACTTCTTTGACCTGGCCACGACCCAGACCCACCACGGCCGGACCGTGCCCACGGCTGTCGGGTTCAAAATGGCCAACCCTCAAAAAATCGTCATCGCTTACTTAGGGGATGGCGGCGCCTATGCCATTGGCCTTCAACACACCTTGTCGGCGGCGATGAGAAACGACCCGATTACCACCTTGGTTATCAACAACACTCTTTACGCCATGACCGGCGGTCAACTGGCGCCGACCACGGTGGAGGGAGAAATCACCACCACCACGCCTTTAGGCAAAAAAACCAAACAAACAGGCAAAACCCTCCATGGGCCAGAAGTTCTCTCCTGGGTGGTGGGGAAAGACGCTTATCTTGCCCGCGGCTCCACTAATCAACCCTTAGAATTAAAAAATTATCTGAAAAAGGCCATTCAAACCCAAATAAGAAATAATTTTTCTTTGGTGGAAACCGTGGCTGCTTGTCCCACCAATTGGCGCACTAACGCCCCGGAAACAGTCAAAAGAATGACCCAATTAGAAAAAATCTTTAAAATTGGAGAGATTAGTCCATGAAAATTTTAATCGCCGGAGAAGGCGGTCAAGGCGTCCAAACAATCGCTCAAGTCTTAGCCAAAGCCGCTTTTCAAGAAGGTCAAAAAGCCCTCTACATTCCCAATTTCGGGGTAGAGCAGCGCGGGGGCGCTTCATTGGCTTTTTTGGTTTTCGGGGAAGAGGCGGTCTATCCCAAATTTAACCAAGCCGACTACCTCGTCCTTCTCTCCACCAGGGTGAAAAAAAGAACCGAGCCCTATCAGGGCAAGCGTACCAAGGTGATAAAAAGGAAAAATAATCTCCTAGCTTTAAAGCAAATTTTGGCCTTGACCCAACTGGTCAAAAAAGAAACCCTTAGGGAATGTTTGAGAGAAAAACTCGGTGAAAAATTTAAAGATGAAGAGTTTTAATTCATCGGTGGCGAGGAGACGGCGGTCGACGAAGCTCCGCCAGAGGCGGAGTAGCGCCACCACGAAAAAAGCCAAAGGCTTTTCTCCAAAAACCACTAAAGTAAAAAAAGGAGAGTGGACCGTTTTTACCGGCTTATGTAAAGGCTGTGGCCTCTGCTTGGCCAAGTGTCCCAGCCAGGCTTTGCTTTTTGGCCAAAAAAAAGGCTTGACAGACAAACCCATACCCCAGGTTATTGCCGAAAAATGTCGTTTATGTCAAACTTGCGAGGTCAACTGCCCGGAATTGGCGATTAGGGTGGATAAAAAATGATTGAATTGATTAGCCACTGGATTATTAACTCCATCTCCTCTTGGGGCTACGGAGCGATTTTTCTCCTGATGTCTTTAGAATCCGCTTTAATACCCATTCCCTCGGAAGTGACGATGCCTTTTGCCGGTTTTTTAGTCGGTTTAGGCAAACTCAATTTTTGGCTTGTAGTCCTGGTGGGCAGTTTGGCCAATCTCACCGGCTCGCTGCTTGCTTTCGCTCTCGGTTACTGGGGACAGGAGAAATTCGTTCGCCAGTTAATCAAAAAATATGGAAAATATCTCCTTATCACTTATGAGGAGGTGGAAACGGCCGAAAGATGGTTTCGCCAAAAAGGGGAACTGATTGCTTTTGGTTCGAGGTTGTTGCCGGTGGTGAGAACCTTCATTTCCTTGCCCGCCGGTTTTGCCCAAATGAATCCGCTTAAATTTTCTGTCTACACTCTCTTGGGGGCTTTTCTTTGGTCCGCGGTTTTAACTTATTTGGGAGTTCTTTTGGGAGAAAATTGGCGCCTTTTAGAAGTCTATTTCAAGAAATTTGATGTCCTTATTCTCGCACTTGGTTTCGGCTTAGTTATATTCTACGTCTGGTTTAAACTCAGAAAGTTCAAGAAAAAGGCTCACTCCTAAAAACGGCGAATGACGCCGACGACTTTCCCCTGAATTTTAACGTTTTTGGCAAAAATCGGAGACATGGTGGCGTTGGCCGGTTCAAGCCGAATTCGGGTGGCTTCTTTAAAAAAACGCTTTAAAGTGGCGAAACCATTTTCCAAAAGGGCGACAACAATTTCGCCATTTTGAGCCGACTCCTGTTGTTCAATGATGACGTAATCGCCATCCAAAATCCCCTCATCAATCATCGATTCACCCTTGACCTGGAGGACAAAAGCTCTTTTTTTACCGGTTAATAGTGAAGGAGAAACATTAATCGAAGCGTGAGGATCAGTATAAGGCTCAATGGGTTGGCCGGCGGCGATAAAACCCATAATTGGTAACTCGACGCCTTTAATCAGTTGGCCCAATTTTTTATCCGCCAGTTCAATCCCGCGCACGGCGCCGTCGTAGCGTTTGATAACCTCTTTTTTTTCCATCGCCGCTAAATGTTCATGAACAGTGGCCAGAGAGGAAACGCCCAGAGCCTCCGCAATTTCGGTTAAAGTGGGGGAATAACCGTTCTTCTGAATGTATTGGGTAATAAAATCAAGAATCTGGCGTTGACGTTTGTAGAGGGTGACTGGCATGATTTTCCTAATAATACCCGAAAGAGAAAAGGCTTGTCAAGGGGAAAAAGGGAGGCTGGAGAGGCAAAGATTTCACGATTGGTTAAGGGGCGTCCGCAAAACAGGGACAACTTGACTTAACCTTTCGTTTCCCTCCTGCCTCTGTCTCTCCAGCCACGTCTGCCGGGTAGTTTGATGGTGAAGTTTTGATCAAGTGTTTGAGGATGGTTTGGCCGTTTGGTTGTTGGCGGTGTGATTGTCTTCTCGATTGAGTCGCCTCCTCACACACTCGATGCAATAATTCTCACTGGTGAGATAGCGGTTTTTACCACAATCGAGACACTTGCCTTTTTCAGCCATCTTCTCTCCTCTCTATCCGGTTTCTGTTATTTAAAGTTCGCGTCTCTCACCGCGCCAGGGTGGGGAGACTCAAGAATCTAATTTGAGAACCAAGGTTCTCAAATTTAATTTTATCTTTGTTTCTTTTCCTTGTCAAAGACGGTGACTTTATTTAGAATGAACTTAATGAAAAAAATTCTGTTGATGATCTCTTTGTTGATTTCTTTTGTCTTTCTTGGCCACTCTTCCGTTTTTTCTACTGACGAATTTACGACCTTCTACAAGGTTAGCTACCAAACCAGAGCGGATGGCGTGGCTCATGTTAGCCAAGAAATTTCCCTGACCAATAAACTCTCCAATGTATATGCCACTCAATATTCGCTTAACTTTCAATCGGCCAAAATCAGGAATATTCAGGCTTTTGATGGGCAAGGCCCGATTGAAACGGAAGTCAAACAAACCGAAGATTCGACCTCGATTGTCCTTTTCTTCCAACAACAAGTGGTCGGCAAAGATCAAACCCTGACTTTTAATTTGACCTACGACGCCCTGGATTTGGTCAATAAAAATGGCCAAGTCTGGGAAGTCCTTGTCCCACGCTTGGCCAATGCTTCAGAAATTGACCAATACCAACTGGAACTCCTGGTTCCCCTGAGTTTTGGCACGGCCGCTTACATCAGTCCTCAACCAGTGGCCACCACCCAAGAAGGGGAAAACTACGTTTATCAATTCAGCCAAAGCCAATTGACCAATTCTGGAGTGAGCGCAGCCTTTGGTCAATTTCAAGTTTTTAATTTTATCCTTGATTATCACCTCGAAAATGATAAGCTGACCCCGGCCTACACAGAAATTGCCTTGCCTCCAGACACGGCCTTCCAAAAAGTTTACCTTCAATCCCTTGAGCCCAAACCGGAAAACGTCCGGGTTGACGAAGACGGTAATTGGCTGGCTAAGTACTCCCTTGCGGGTAAAGAAAAATTATCAATCGAAGCCACGGGAAAGGTGAAAATCTTTTCTCAACCCCAAAAAAATTTTCCTGTACCGGAAGCCGACACTTTGCAAAAAAATCTGCTAGAACAAAAATATTGGCCTATCAATGATCCCTTAATTTCCACCAAAGCCAAAGAATTGAAATCAATCAAAGAAGTTTATGATTTTGTTGTCAAACATCTCAGTTATGATTACGAAAGAGTGGAAGCCGGCGTGGAAAGGTTGGGCGGTCTTGAAGCCTTGAATCAGCCAGACCAGGCGACTTGTATGGAATTCACCGATTTATTCATCACCCTGGCTCGGGCAGTGGGCGTGCCTGCCCGGGAAGTCAATGGTTACGCCTACACCACCAACCCGAAACTGCGTCCTTTAAGTCTGGTGATTGACGTCCTTCATTCTTGGCCTGAGTATTGGGATGATGAAAAAAAAATCTGGGTGCCCGTTGACCCCACCTGGGAAAAAACGACCGGTGGTGTCGATTTCTTTGACAAAACGGACTTGAACCACTTTGCTTTTGCCCTTCATGGGATCGACAGCCAACTACCGGCGCCCGCTGGCGCTTATCGTGACTTTCAATCCGAGACCAAAAATATTCAAGTTAATTTTGGTCAGTTTGAAAACCTTTCCGAGAGCAAGCTCGAAGCCAAATTTGATTTGCCCGAAACCATTTTTACGGGTTGGAAAACGAAAGGGCAAATCGTCATCAATAATCTGGGACCGACCGCTCTTTACCAACCGCCAATCGAAATCAACGGGAAAAATCTGGAAGTCAAAGTTCTGTCAGAACCGACGAGACAAATCGTCCCGCCTTACGGCCAATTAATCATCCCGCTTGAATTGTTCACCCAAAACTGGTTCAAACTCGGGGAGGCAAAAATAAACCTCTCCCTTGATAGTCAAAAATTCAGTCAGTCCCTAAAAATTAAATCTCTTTTTTGGGAATTAATTCTGCCTCTGGTGGGTCTTCTTTTCATCCTCACCGCCGCTCTTTTTTTCCTGATTAAATTGACAGTTAAAAAAAGAAGTGCTAAAAAAGAGTTAACTAAACAATCATCAAGATGAAGAAAATACTTAGAAGTTTCCTTATTAACAGCGTCGCTTTAATTCTGGTTTCTTCTTTGTTTGCCGGTTTTAAAATCTCGCAGGGTTTGACGGGCATTTTCTTCACCTCGGCGGTTTTGACGGCCATCAATTTAGCCCTCAAACCTCTGATTCGTCTGCTTTTGTTACCCATTAACCTCATTACTCTCGGGGCCTTTCGTTGGGTGGCCAATGTCTTCTCACTTTATCTCGTCACCTTGCTTGTCCCTTATTTAGAGATCGTTGGTTTTCAATTCCCGGGTTTCTCTTATCAAGGATTTATCATTCCTTCCATGTTTCTCGGGACTTTTGTCGTCCTTTTAATCTCTTCTTTCCTGATCAGTCTCATAAACACTTTTCTTTTTTGGCTTTTTGACTAGTCTGTATTATAATACTCGAGGAGGATTAGAGTTATTTTCGTTTCGCTCAAATGCGAGGCACAAAGTGCCGCTGTATAATACTCGAAGAGGATTAGAGTTATTTCTCGCTAGCGCTTGAAATGAGAGGCACGAAGTGCCGATGTATAATAAGCTGGATTATTAACAAGGAATGGTTTTAAAAACAATTATTACTATTGGCCAATTATTGGCGGCGGTCGTTTTAATGACTTTCATTCTTCTCCAATCTCGGGGAACGGGTTTGGGGAATATTTTTGGTGGTGGTGGTAGTGAATCTTACCGTTCTAAAAGAGGGATGGAAAAAATTTTGTTTATGGCAACAATCGTGACTGCGGCCCTTTTTCTGATCATCTCAATTCTTGGGGCTTTCCTTTGATGAGGTGGCCCAAAATTCGTTTTTATTTTCGTCTCTCTCAAGTTTTTTGGAAGAAACACCGGAGGCTGATTATTTTCTCCTTAGCTACCACCCTACTGGTCATTTTTTTCTTGCCAAAATTAATGAAGACAGGCTTCGGAGGCAACCAAAAAAAAATTGGTCTGGTTGGTCGTTACTCTCTCAGTAATTTACCTTATGAGATCACCAGTCTGATTAGTTATGGTTTAACCATCCCCTTACCTGATGGTTCGGTTGAACCTGGGCTAGCCCAATCCTGGGAAACGGCCGATAATGGCCAAAGTTACCTTTTTACCTTAAAAGGGGGAGAAAAATGGCATGATGGTTCTGCCGTGACCGCCAAAGACATCAATTATAATTTTAGTGACGTCAAAACAGAAACTTTGGATAACCAAAAGCTTAAATTTGAACTGAAGGAACCTTTTTCACCTTTTCCTTCCGTTGTTTCCCGGCCTATCTTTAAAAAAAATCTTATTGGTTTTGGTGACTACCGAGTCAAATTAATAGAAGAAAGTGGACAAATTATTAGAAAGTTAGTTTTGAATCCCCTTGATGATCAAACCAAACCGACGCTCATTTTTCATTTTTATCCCAATGAAGAGGCGGCCAAAACCGGTTTTAAATTAGGCGAGGTTGATTATTTAGAAGACATTATTGCCCCTGGTGAGTTAGAGGGGTGGGCGAGAACGAAAATTGAAACCAACGTTAAATATAACCGTTATACCGCTCTTTTTTTTAACACCCAATTAAGTCAATTTGCCGATAAACCGGTTCGTCAGGCTTTGGCTTATGCCCTTGAGAAAAAGTGGTCACCAAGAGCTTTGAGCTCTTTTAGCCCTGACTCATGGTTTTACAACAGCACGGTTAAGCCCTACCATTATGACCTCGAAAATGCCAAAAGTCTTCTTGGTCAAGGTGAAGGGGGAAAAACAATTGAAAAAATCACTCTTTCGACCATTTCCTCTTTGTTGAACATTGCCGAAGAAATCAAGAAAGATTGGGAAAAGTTAGGAATTGAAGTGGTCATTCAAATTATTCAATCGCCTGATGAAGAGTTTGAGGTGTTACTGGTCAGTCAACAAATCCCTCGCGATCCGGATCAATACGCTCTTTGGCATTCAACCCAGGCTTCTAACCTGAGCCATTATAAAAGCCCTAAACTGGATAAACTTTTAGAAGACGGTCGAAAAACTTTTGAACAGGAAAAAAGAAAAGAAATTTACTTAGATTTTCAACGCTTCTTGGTTGAAGATTCTCCGGCCATTTTCCTTTTTTATCCGACCGTTTACAATATCTCTCGAAAGTAGAAAAAATCAGAAAAATTTGCTAGAATTGTCTCACCCAGCCGAAGTGGCGGAATTGGCAGACGCGCACGGTTCAGAACTGTGTTCCTTTTGGAGTGCGGGTTCGACTCCCGCCTTCGGCACTGAGCGCTCGTGGCGGAATTGGCATACGCGATAGCTTGAGGAGCTATGCTCTTCGGAGCGTGTGGGTCCGAGTCCCACCGAGCGCACCAGGACGAGTAGCTCAGTTGGTTAGAGCGCCCGGCTTACATCCGGAAGGTCAGAGGTTCGAGTCCTCTCTCGTCCACCAGGCAAGGTAGCCAAGGTGGTCACGGCGCATGTCTGAAAAACATGAGATGGCGGTTCGACTCCGCCCCTTGCCACCAGCGGGTGTAGTTCAGCAGTAGAATGTCTCGTTGCCAACGAGAAGGTCGTGGGTGCGAATCCCATCACCCGCTCCCTGATTGCGGGGTGGTGTAACGGTAGCACGTCCGCCTTTGAAGTGGAAAATTTAGGTTCGAATCCTAGCCCCGCAGCCAATTTGTACAAAGTGAGTCTTGACAATTATTGATTGAATGACTTTAATAAAATTATGAAAGGATTTAGTTCCAACATCGAAAAAGACACCCTGAAAAATAAAAATTTTCGCAAGGTGCTTTATACTGGAAAACACAGTCAGTTAGTGCTGATGAGTTTAAAACCGAACGAGGAAATCGGAATGGAAGTCCATGAGGACAATGACCAGTTTTTCCGCTTTGAAAAAGGGCACGGAAAATGTGTTATAGACGACCATGAATATGAACTTAGCGATGGAGTGGCCATCGTTGTACCAGCCGGCGCGGAGCATAATATCATTAACACTTCAGCCACGGAGGAACTAAAACTTTATACTATTTATTCTCCACCACACCATAAAGACGGGATTGTCCGCTTAACTAAAGAAGAAGCCACAACCCACGGAGCGGAGTTTGACGATGTGACTACTGAGTAAAAGAAGTATTAATTAAAGAAAGTTATAGATGGTGGTCTTGGTTTTAATTTCCTCTATCCATTTTTGAAACTGAGTAACAATTTCTTGTTGTTTTAATTCCTCTTCAATTTGCACTCTGACGTCTTCAAATTTTGTCTCTGATTCAAAATAATCTTTGTTTTCTTCAAAATAGGTGGATAATTCCTCTTCGGAAATCTCGATTTTTTTACCAATGATTTCGTCAATGATTAATTGGATCTTAACTTGTTCCTCAAAATCTTTTCGGCTCAATCCTTGAGTAGTCAAAAAACTTTCTAAATTGCTTCCTTGAGCTTCTATTTGACTGGTCACTTCAGCGATCTTGGCTTCAATCTCGGTTTGGCTGATATTGACCTTGAGTCTTTTCGCTTCTTGTAAAACCAGGGTTTGGTTAATCATGGTATCCAAAACCTGCTGTCCTCCCTGTTTTTCTAATTCACGATCCAAAGTCAATCGAAAAATCGGCTGCTTGTCAACAATGGCAACCAAAAATAAATGTTTAAAGTTAAAAAGAAAACCGATTAAAACCAAGATGCTTAAAATAACGATGAAGATTTTTTTGGTTCGTTCATTTAGTTTAAATTTATTAAACAATTTAATTTTCTTAATTCTTTTTTTAATCAAACTTATTTGCTTCATGAAGGTTATTTTAACACCCCTTTAAGAAAATACTAGCAGAGAAATTTTTTCTTGACAAGAGCCATTTTAAACATTATTATTCAAGCTGCAGAGTGAACCTCTGTTAGTACATTGACTCAAGCGTCTGTAGTTTAATGACTAAAGTACAAGAAGGCAATAGCGGGGAGGACTTCGCAGGAAGGCCCCGTCAGGTTTTCTACGGAAAACCCTTTTGTCTTTCTCTTGATACCGGTTCGAATCCGGTCAGACGCTTTTTAGAGTGGGTCGGTAGCTCAGCGGCAGAGCAATGATTGGGATAAGCGAATACGTTCCTCAAAAGACGGGAGGTCTTTCGCTTGCTAGAGGATTAGGCGAACCGGGTATATCCTGGGTTCTCTAGCCACTTGACGAAAGTCCCAATTAGGTCGGTGGTTCGAATCCGCCCCGACCCATTACCTGGTGACGACTGTGAATCTCACAGATACCGTAGGATCCGTCTGACTGCGGTAAGATTGGGGACCTAAAGGGCCAAGGCCCTCAGGAGAACGGAGATTTCATCCGTGCATCGAGTTGAAATCTCCCAACTTCATCTCGAAAAGATAGTGTCCCTCAATTAGTCACCAGGTTTCAAAAAGCCGAGCCACCTCAGAGAGAGGAAAAACCGTCGCTATATCGACGAATAGTTTTTTCTTTGCTTGTCGGTGGCTCTTTCTCTTTATAAAACCTTACTTTTTTGCTATAATTGAACTACTTTAAAAATTTGCCGAGGTGGCGGAACTGGCAGACGCGAAGGACTTAAAATCCTTTGGTAGCTTAAACTATCGTGCGGGTTCGACTCCCGCTCTCGGCACTCGGGGTGTAGCGCAGTTGGTTTAGCGCGCCTCGTTTGGGACGAGGAGGTCGTGAGTTCGAGTCTCACCACCCCGACCCGCGGGTGTAGTTGAGAGGCCCAACATCACCCTTCCAAGGTGAGAACGAGGGTTCGATTCCCTCCACCCGCTCAACTTCTTCTTAAACTTGCATTTTAGTGCTATAATCAGGACTAAATGACAGTATGGACTGATTATACAAGCCGTCAGGCGCAGTATAATTCCGAAGTTAACTGCCTTTTTTCAAATGAAAACAAAATATGTCATTCACCAAGAAGGCGAGAGTTTCGTTGTTTATGATTCTCGTCTGGAAAAAAGAAAAGCCAAAAAGATAAAAACCATCGGGGTTTCTTTTCTTCTCGGAGCTCTGTTTGGTTTCTTAATTCTCATCAGTCCTTTTTTTCTGGCGGAAATCCAGTATCGTCTTCACAAAGTGAGTCAATCTCCCAAAATTGTGTCCAGTCGTTTCGGTCAATTGCTTTGGCTTGATAAAAAAGGCATTTTATCTCCCAAAGATTGGCAATTCAGTCTGATTATTCCGGAAATAAATCTCAATACTAAAGTGGAGGAGTCGGTGGACATCAGTAACCAAAAAGAATTTCAACTCGCCCTTAAATCTGGGGTTGCCCATGCCCAAGGAACGGCTTTACCTGGTGAATCAGGCACGATTTATCTTTTTGGCCACTCGACTGATTATCCCTGGAATATTGGCGCTTACAGTGCTTTTTTCTACCCTTTAAGATATCTCCAGGAAGGAGAGGAAGTGGTCATCATCTACCATGGAAAAAACTATCTTTTTAAAGTCAAGGAAAAACAAGTGGTGGAAGCAAACCAGTTAGAATATCTGGAAACAAACAACGGGGAAGAAAGACTGGTTCTTCAAACTTGTTGGCCACCGGGAACTAGTTGGAAAAGGTTGATTGTCGTGGCTGATCCGGTCAAAGAAATTTAACCCTTGACAAGTGTAATCCTATAATGTATTATTTAACTACTGCCTGAAGTGCAGTGATTTTTTTAAAAGAAAAAATGAAAAGTTTGTTCAAATTTAGTCCTCTTCTTTTTTTGGTTTTGGCCATTTTCTTAATGGCCACTCCTGCTTTGGCCACTTGTGACGAACAATACGGCGGCGTTTGCAAGGAATTAGAACTCCAGATTGACAAAGAAGTTTGGGATCCGGCTAACAACAGTTTCAAAGAAAATCTCGGCATTCATGACTACAAGTTTGGCCCGGACGAAGAAATCACCTTTAAACTAAAAATTAAAAACACGGGTGACGAGACCTTTGATGAGGTTCATGTTAAGGACTATCTGCCTGATTACCTTCTTCAACTTTCTGGTGACTTTGATTTTACTCTTTACGACCTTGATCCTGATGAGGAAGTGGAAAAGGAGATCAAGGTCAAAGTTGTTTCTGCCGGCGAATTTCCCGATGGCCAATCAATTATCTGTGTGGTGAACACGGCTGAAGCTTGGAATGACAAGGAAAAAGACAAAGACACGGCGCAAGTTTGTTTAGAAGAGAAAGTTTTGGGAGTCACCGAATTGCCTCCCACTGGTCCAGAAAACTGGTTCATTCTTTTGCCTTTTTCTCTTCTCGCCGGACTAATCGGTGTCAGTTTACTCAAATTCAGTAAATAAATTATAAAAACAACAACTTCCGAATGACCTAAACGGTCTATTTGGAGGAATAAAAGCACTTTTACAATTGGGGGCAAAAGTCATTTTCGCTCTTAATCTAATTACGCTCCCGCAATAGATATAACGCAGGGTTTGTGTCTATTGTGGGGGCGTAAACATAGCATAAGGAGGTCAGAAATGACAAAAAAGGAGAGTTCTAAATCGGATAAGCCAACTGTCTCCAGAACTGAGAAACCGCAGAAGAAGGCCGGCACAACTAAGGAAGCTAGAAAAAATCTCGCTGCTTTTCTTTTGTTCGTTGCCGCCGTGATTGGGATGGTTGCCCTCCTTTTTATAGGGTATTGGATTGGCAGAAATGCTCCAGTATTACCAGCTCAGGCAACCTACACCCCTTTGCCAACCTACACACACTATCCGACGGTTGAACCTCAGCCTGCTGTGGTTCCTGAAACCTCAGTTACTGATGAATCAGCCGGCGAAGAAGGTGGTTGTCCGAGTAAGGCAATCAGAAACGAGCCACAGGGTTTATCTCAGAGTGATGGAAGCTTCGTCGCCCAATTCGGCACCGAAGGCTGTGTTACCGTCTTCGAAGGCAGAATTTGGGAACAGGACAAGGGCATCCAAAATCGTCATGACATTGTTATGATAGATGGTGCCCGAGATGGCTTCCACTATTGGGAAGGCAACGGTTGGTTGATTCCTTCGAGCTGGAATCCCCAGGAATTTGCCTGTCTCATCTGGGAGCAGAAGCAAGAAAACTGGATTTCGCAGGGAATCGACCCATTACAGGTGAAATTCTGGTATTTTGACCCTGCGCCCACCTGTTCACCAGTAGAAGCAGTAACCAATGTTGCTCAACCTGAAACCTCGACGGAAACAACGCCCTGGCCAATAACTGCTGATGCGGCTGCCAACCTTTTCGGAGGTAACGCAAGTCGTTGGGAGCAAGTCAGTGGTAGACGTTGGCATCTGAAGGAAGATCCTGTCAAGGTAACCCTGAAAATTCCAGATTATGCCCAGGTTGAGGGTTGGGACGGTAACCAAACCATCGAGCTGACTAACGGTCCAATCACAGTAACAGTAGTTGGTGCCACGGTTTATCCGAGGTAACCAAGACGCCCCCAAGGACGCTTAGCGTCCAAGGTGCGAGGGGAGGCCATCAAGGTCTGATGCGTGCAAACGCTTCAAACTGATTTTGACCTCCCCTTTCCCTACTTTTAAATCAATTTTATTTTCAATCAATCAACTATGGATAAAGCTATTAAAAAATTTAATCAAAAAAATTCAATTTTGGTAATCTCAAGTTATCCAGATAAGAAAAAGGGCATCAAAGACCTGAATGCGGTCGCATGGTACAGTCAAAAAATTATAAAAAAAATGGCTCAAAATCAAAGCCAAAAATTTGTGGTTTTGGCTGAAAAAACCAAGAAATCTTCTAAGTTTGAATTTTCCCAAGAAAAAAATGTTCTCCTTATTCGTTGTTGGAAAAACAATTCACCTTTGTTATTCAAAGATGTGTTTTATTGGCTGAAAAAATTCTATCAAATTGAAACGATTAACATTCAATTTGAATTCAGCATGTTTGGTGGCTTAATGACGACCATTTTACTTCCTTTTTTCCTTATCGTCATAAAAGTTCTTAGAAAAAAAATTGTTTTCACCCTCCATCATGTTGTTGCTGATATCAACACTCTTTCCGGGCACTTAAATCTCAAGCCAAATTCTCTGGCAACAAAATTCTTTAACCATAGCTTATTTTTCTTCTATAAACTAATTGGTATTTTCTCTCACAAAATCATTGTTCTAGATAATGAACTTAAAAAAAGGTTAAAAAAAATTATTCCTCAAGAAAAAATCGCTGTTGTTCCTATTGGAGTTGAAGAAAAAACAAAAACAATCGGCAAACGAGAAGCAAGAAAAAAATTAGGTTTGCCACAAAAGGATTTCATTCTCTTAAGTTTTGGTTTCGTTGCTTGGTACAAAGGAACTGATTGGCTCGTTAAACAAAAATTTGACAAAAAAACTAAACTAATCATTGCCGGAGGTGAAAGTCCGACTCTCAAAAATAAGCCTCATTATCGTCAATTTTATAACAAAGTTTTTCAATCAGCGAAAAAAAAGGACAATGTTATTGTCACCGGTTTTTTACCTGAAAACAAAATTCCGCTTTATTTTGCCGCGTCTGATTTAGTTCTTTTTCCCTATCGAACCAAAATTTCTTCCAGCGGGCCTTTGGCCTGGACGCTTTCCTACAAAAAACCATTTTTTCTATCAACTGCTTTAAGTGGTTATTTTCTTTCCGAAGATTTTAGAGAAAGTTTGAACAAAGCTGGTATTAAAAAAGAAATGCTTTTATTTAGTCTCAAAAAGGACAATTCTTTAAAAAATAAAATTAGTCATCTCAATAAAACTCATCTTTTCGAATTAAAAAAATTTTCTGCTTCTTTGGCTCAGATGCAAGATGACAACCAAATGTCTTTGCGGTATCATCAGGAATTGAAGGAGGTGTTTGAGAAAACAACCTCTAATTTAAAAAGCAGAGCGTCAGTCACTCAACCAGCTTATGTTTAAAAAGAACCTGCCACTCTTCTTTCTTTTTTCAGTTTTTTTTCTAATTTTTTTAACCAATTATCATCCTAATACCTGGCTCACTGGCTGGGATAACCTCCATCCAGAATTCAACCTCGTTTTTAATATCAAAAGAAGCCTCTTTGCTTCTTGGCAAGAATATCAGGGTTTAGGCCTTTTGGGGGGAATGGGACACGCTTCTGACCTTCCCAGACAAATCTTTCTCTGGTTTTTTTCTTTGGCTTTACCGGCTTCATTAATAAGATATTTTTATCATTTTCTCATGCTTTTTTTAGGCCCATTAGGTGTCTTTTTTCTCTTAAACATAATAATTTTTAAACAATCTAAACAACCTTATAAAAAATACTTTGGTTTAATTGGTGCCCTCTTTTACCTTTTTAACTTAGCCACTTTGCAAATGTTTTATGTCCCTTTTGAGGCTTATTCAGCTCACTATGCTTTTTTACCTTGGCTGTTTTTAATTAATTTAAACTTTTTAAATAAAGTGAGTAAAAAAAGTTTTTTTCTCTTACTTTTAATAAACATCCTTGCCATTTCCCAGGGCTATGTTGCCACTTATTTTCTTGTTTATACTTTGGCTCTTTCTCTTGTTTTTCTTTTTTACTTTTTAATGAATAGAAAGGGAATTAAGAAAATTTTAATTGCCTCGCTTGTTTTGTTTTGTATCAATGCTTTCTGGCTGATACCTAACCTTTACTTTGTGGCTAGTAATCTCAATGTTTACACCTCGGCCAAAATTAACCAAATGGCCACAGAAAATAACTTTTTGACGAATAAAAAATATGGAGATTTAGCCAACGTTCTTATTCTTAAAGGCTTTTGGTTTGAAAATACGGAAATCAATCAAGAGGGAAATTTAGATTATCAAATGGGTAATTGGGTCAATCATTTCCAGAATCCAATTATTCTGGGAATAGGTTACTCTATCTTTCTTTTAAGCCTGATGGGAATTTTTTTTGCCATCAAAAAAAGAATAACCAATGCCATTTTATTCATTCTTGTTTTCCTTCTGGCTTTTACTTTTCTTGCCAACGATACACCAATATTCTCCCAAATTAGCAATCTTTTTTATCAATTACCCTTACTTTCTCAAATCTTCCGCTTTCCTTTTACCAAGTTTTCTATTTTGGCTGCTTTATGTTTGTCAATCTTCTATTCAATCACTTTATCTTCTATTTCAACCTTCCTAAAAAGATCTTCTCTCAAGACTATAGTTTCAATTTTTTTCATTTTTTTACCCCTTATCTTTTTATTCCCTATTTTTCAGGGAGATTTATTCGATTCTAAAAACCGAATTAAAATTCCTGAAGAATATTTTCAGGTTTTTAAATTTTTTCAAAATCAAGACAAAAACACCAGAATTGCCACTTTACCTCAACACACTTATTGGGGTTGGCATTTCTATCACTGGGACTACCATGGTTCTGGCTTTCTTTGGTACGGCATTGAGCAACCTATACTTGATCGTGCCTTTGATCCCTGGAGTGACAAAAACGAAAACTATTACTGGGAAATTTCCCAAGCAATTTATTCACAAAATAAGGTCTTTTTTGAAAAGGTGCTGGAAAAATATCAAGTTAATTGGCTTTTAGTTGACGGCTATCTGATTAATCCGTCTTCTCCTAAAGCCCTTTTTTCAAATGAAACTGAAGAAATGTTGGCCACCTCTAATAAGATTTATTTATCCCAAGAATTTGGCAAAATAAAAATTTATCAAGTCAATCTGGAAACACCGGTTAACAATTTTGTCTTTTTGGCGGAAAACTTGCCTCAAGTGGTGCCAGACTATCAATGGAATAATTTCGACCAAGCTTTTTTGGAAAATGGTCATTATCTTTCCCAGACTCAAGAACAAGAAATTTTTTATCCTTTCCGTTCCTTATTCACGGGTAGGGGACAAGAAGAACTGGAATTCAATTTAGAAGAACAAGAAAACTTTTTTCTTTTTAAAAAAGAATTACCTTTTTCTTCCGATGATTATCAACTGATTATCCCTGCCCAAAAAGAAGGTGAGTTAGTTTTTGTTGATCCTGAAAATTTGGCTAAATCAGAATTTCTAAACCCTGAAGTTTTTATTCAAGAAAACACTCTCATCGTTAAAGTGCCCAAAGTCAAGGGTTTATACAGCGCCGAAATTGAACCCTTTTCCGCCATTGACTTTAATTCTCCGAAAAACTGTCAGTCGTTTTCTCAAGGAAGTGTCGAAAACAAAATTATTCAGGAAAACGGTCAATTCTGGCTCAATCTCCGTGCTTTAAACTCGAATAACTGTAGTGCCTCTTTCTGGTTGCCCAACTTATCTCACCGATATGCCTATTTAATTACCGTTAAAAGCCAGTATAAACAAGGCAAAAGCCTTGTTTTTTGGCTAGAAAACCTGACCAGCAAAAGAGCGGATATTGAAACCCAGTTGCCCAAAAAAGAAGAAATCACTGCCTATTTCATTCAGCCACCAATGACCACTGATGGACTGGGTTATTCCCTTCACTTTGACAACATTTCCCTTGGCAGAGTTAAAACAGAAAATAATCTGGGGAAAATTATCGTTAACCCCATTCCTTATCGATTTTTAATCGGTATAAAGTTAATCAAAACCCAACCAGAAAGCCAAAGTCAAACACTACCCCTAACCGTGGATCATCCCAATCCTAGTTTCTATCAAGTCAAAAGAGGCTTTACTTCTTCTCAAGTTTTGATTCTTTCTCAAGCCTTTCACTCTGGTTGGCAGGCCTACGAGTTAAAAAACAAAACCCACCCTCTTTTAATCCCTTTTTTCAACAAAAGAATTGAAAACCATTTTCTCGTTAACAACTGGGAAAACGGCTGGCAATTAGGGCAAGAAGAAAACATCGCTATTATTTTTCTTCCCCAATATTTAGAATATTTTGGTTTCTTGATTTTTCTCCTCTTCATTTGTTTTACCCTCGTTTTTTTGGTAAAATAAGAACCTGCACTACGTGCAGAACCTTGTTTCTTGTAAACTCGAATAAGAACCTGCACTACGTGCAGAACCTTGTTTCTCGCTAGCTCGAAATCATAATAATCAGCCCCAGTAGCTCAACGGATAGAGCGGGAGTGTTCTAAACTCAAGGTTGGGGGTTCGAATCCCTCCTGGGGCACCCTGGTGAGTGTAGCTCAGTAGTCAGAGCGCCTGCCTGTGGAGCAGGAGGTCGGGGGTGCGATTCCCCTCACTCACCCCAATTTTTTCCTCATTGATGAAAAAGAAAAAATCACTTAATTACGATCAAGTTTGGGAAAACTTCTCCATTCAAAATCCTCAATCAAAATACACCTGGAGTTTAGTGAAGGAATTTGAAGGTAAGCCTTGCTTAGAAATCGGTTGTGGCAACAATCCCATTATTCCGTTACAAAACAGCCATTTTCTTGATGCCAGTAAAGCGGCAGTCAATCAATTAAAAAAAGCCTGCCTAAAAGCTTATCTAGGCAAGGTAGAAAAATTACCCTTTAAACCTAATTTTTTTGACTTAGTGGTTGCCTGGCACGTGATGGAACACGTTAAAAATGACCAAAAAGGCATTGCTGAAATCAGTCGGGTTTTAAAAAAGGGAGGCTTTTTTCTGCTTTCGGTGCCAATCTGGATGAGCAAATTCTCGGTCTTCGATAAAATAGTCGGTCATGAAAGACGCTATGAACCTGATGAGCTGATTAAAATTCTTAAAATGAACCATTTCAAAATCAACAAATATAAGGCAGACAAAAAACTCTTTGCTAAACTCTTTATAAAATTATTTGCCTCTTTAGTAACTAAAATGCACCAAAATCACCAGTTAATCCATTTATCTAACTTGCCCAAACCGGTAACTAATTCCTCAATGAAAATCTCCCGTTTCCTCGAAAATAGAGCGACTTCAAGCTGGAAAAAAGGCATTCCTAAAAACCTTATCTCAGCTGACAATTTGGTTCTCTTTTTACAAAAAACCTAAACAAATCTCCTCTAATATCCCATAGTCTTGATTTTTTTTGATTTTTCTGTTAAAATTTCCTTATTCGCACCCTAACAACTAACTGAAAATAGAAAGGAAGGAAAATGGAACCACAAGCTAACGTTCCTGCGTTGGTCGTATGGGCTATTGCAACCATCCCCATTGGTGCACTTACAGGGTATTTTTACGAAAGGCTAGATAGCACTCGCGGCATAGGCAACCTTTTAGGACCCATTATGGGAGTAAATGTGTTTGCATCTTTCTTCATATCCGCAATTGCTGCATATTTTGCCCTGGGAATAATAAATCTTTTGGCCTTAATCATTATTGGCATTGTCTACGGAGTGATTGTCTTTCTTATCAGCATTTTTTGCGCTGATTATGGTTATCACAAGTGGCTAGCTGCTGTCAGAAAAAAATCATAGTAAGAAAGACGATAGAGAAGAAGGAGGTCAAGGAGATGTTTCCACCTTTGGTCTACTACGTTTTGATTGGGACGATACTTTCATTGTCAGGATTTCTTATTTATGCTACAAGAAAGTATGAAGCCGCCAAAAGAGAGCTGGTCTATTACAAGCACTTAGTTCAAAGGCACCAACGGATTAATCTTGTCAAACAGGGATGCGATGTTAAACATGGAGAATACGATTTGCGTTCCTATGACGGTGGATTGATCTGGTATGCCGTTGAGGTCACTCCTGAAGGACTCAAGATACTAGGAAAGGCGGATGAGGTTTTTCCCGGTTTCATCAGTGAACAAGAGGGCATGGCCAACCTCATCAGATATGTCACTGAACACGGACCTCTTTTTAGTCCTCTTTCTTTTGAGGGTGAGACTGCCGAACATGAGCGTCGCTTACTTGAGGATGCCGGTTTCCAAGTCGTTATAACCTAACTCCAAAGTAAGCTTGAAAATAATCTAAAAAACCCTCCTAAGAGAAGAGTCATTTGACTGGCGCGTTTGTTGTGCACAACAGTCAAGTGACTCACAGTCTCAAAGGAGGGTTTTTCTCTGGTTAATAAATGAAAAAAAATTGAGCTTCTTCTCCTTTTTTGTTAAAATAAGAACCTGCACTACGTGCAGAACCTTGTTTCTTGCTGGCGCTCGAAGAAGAACCTGCACTACGTGCAGAACCTTGTTTCTTGCTAGCTCGAAATACTCATGAGCGCCTGTAGCTCAATGGACAGAGCATCTGTCTTCGGAACAGAGGGTTGGGGGTTCGAGTCCCTCCAGGCGCGCCCAAGGGCCGTTAGCTCAGCGGTAGAGCACCTGCCTCTTAAGCAGGGTGTCACAGGTTCGAATCCTGTACGGCTCACCAAAAATCACTTGGATTTGCCTTCGGAAAAAAAGCAGTCGGTCGGAGGTTCGGATTTTGAGTGAAACGAAAAACTTAGCGAAGTTTACTGAGCGTTATCCTCCCGGGCTCACTTTAATATAGATCAGAATAAATAAAACTTGACAAACCTCTCCTAGTTATGACACGATAGTTTTGATGTCTAGTCTGCCTAAAAAGTTGACTTTACTCTTTTTGTTTTTCTTAATTACGCCCTTGACTCTGGGAATCAGTCTTTTCTCTTTGGTTAAAATTGACCAAACCAGGGATTTTTCTCTTTTAGCCAAAGATTCGGTCAACCAGCTTACCTCTCAACCCCCTTCCAGACTTTATGCGGCCATTCCTGAAGTTCTCGGTGAGATGAGTTCGGCGATTCAAACCGGTGACGCCCGACCGATTATTATTGAAAAATATTTGGAAAAACACGACTCACCTTTATTACCGTACGCCAATGAATTGCTGGCCGCTTCAGAAAAATATGAGGTCGATTACCGTCTCATTGTCGCTATTGCGCAATGCGAATCCAACCTTTGTAAAAAATCACCGGAGGGCTCTTTTAATTGTTGGGGTTTTGAAAACGGCGAAACCAAATTTCTTTCCTGGGAACAAGCCCTTGACCAAGTAGCGAAAACCCTCCGAGAAAAATATTTAGATGATGGTCTAGAAACGCCTGAAGAAATTATGGCAAGATATGCCCCTCCCTCGGTGGAAAAGGGCGGGCCTTGGGCAAAGTGCGTTCGCCAATTCATTGATGAGTTAGAATATGGCGAAGTTGATTAAACCCGTCGCTGACTATAACGATCCCTCTTTCAACTACAAAAACTACTGGCAGCTTCGTCAATATGAACATTTAGCCGAAGAACTCGCCTTGAATAAACTTTTCCGATTAATTCCCCAAAAAAATTCTCTCGTGGACATTGGTGGGGGATTCGGCCGCTTAACCCCTTTCTACGCCCCTTTATTTCAAAAAGCTCTTTTAGTAGACACCTCTTCAAAAGTGCTCAAAGAAGCCAAAAAATTAGAAAAAAACTTTAAAAACTTCAAAACCAAAAAGGGGAAAGTCGATCAATTGCCTTTGGCGAACTCTTCCTTCGAAACTGCCTTAATGATTCGAACGGCTCACCATCTCGCTTCTTTGGATAAAGCGCTCCAGGAAACCAGCCGTATTCTCCAACCCCAAGGTTATTTAATCCTCGAATTCGCCAATAAACTCCATTTTAAAGCCATCGTGAAAAATCTGATTACCTTGAATTTTTACGATTTCATCTACCACACTCCCAAGGAAAAAAGTGACCAAATCATCTTTGCCAACTTTCACCCCACGGCTATCGTCAGTCTCCTCAAAAAAAACCGCTTTCAAATTATCAAAGCCATTTCCGTTTCCAACTTTCGTTCCCCCTTCCTGAAAAAAATCCTTCCTTTAAAAATCCTCCTTCTGATGGAGAAAATAGTCCAAAAAATTTACCCTGCTTACATCACTGGCCCCTCGGTTTTTATTCTCGCTCAAAAAACTTGATTTGCTTAACTAAATCTGATAAACTGCGCCCAAATCAAGCCTGAATCGCACTTGAAAAATAAAGAGGAGGGAGAAGATGTGGGACCGATGCGATCAACGTTTCATTCAATTCTGGCAACTCATCCTCTCTATCCCCAAACCAATTCTGCTTACAATTGGAGTCATTCTTATCATTTGGGGAGGAGGCCCAATTCTCTGGTCCATCATCAGTGATGCTTTCTCAAATGAAGCTCACTATATCGGTGGAGGCTGTTGTCTCAATTTGGCCTCAATCGCTCTTGGAGCGTTTCTTGTGTGGTCAGGATTAACTTGACAATAAACCAACCCAGGTTAAAACAATAAAACTTCGTTTTTATTGGCTCTTTGAGCACCTGGGTATTCTCTTGGCTAAACTTGACAAGCCTATAATTATGTGATATAATCCACGCTAGATCCTGAGGTGTTCGCCTACGGCGAATACTTTAGGATTTTTTTATGGGACAAAAGTCCCAGAAAAACATGAAAAAACAAATTCTTTCAATCTTGATTGCTTTCTTGGCAATCATTTTTCTCTCCCAACCCGCTTTCGCTCAAGAGAAAATGGCGGGTGGTTCGGCGGTGCTGGAAAATAGCCTGCCTGAAGCGGATCAACGTGTTTCTAAGCTGGAAAAATTCCTTGAGAGTTACAATTCTCCTTTAACGGAATACGCTCAGGCTTTTGTGGAATCGGCCGATAAATATGGTCTGGACTGGAAACTGGTGCCGGCCATTACTGGTGTTGAGTCAACTTTTGGTAAGCAAATCCCGGCTGGCTCTTACAACGCCTATGGTTGGGCGAACGGTGCATATGCCTTTCAATCTTGGGAGGAATCGATTGAGGTGGTTTCGAAGGCCCTTAAGGAGAAATATGTGGATCAGGGTCTGGATACGCCTTTTAAAATGGGTCCTGTTTATGCCCCACCTTCTAAAACCTGGACTTACAAGGTTATATCTTTTATGAACAAGTTGGAATGCTTTGGTGAGGTTAACTGCCTGAAAGAGCTTGATTTCACTCTTTAAGCCATTTTTGCTATAATTCTCGAAGAAATTATACAAGCCATTAGGCGCAGTATAATATAGCTTCCTGCCGCGGTGGTGGAAAGGCAGACACGCAGGATTTAGGATCCTGTGGGATAAAACCCGTGAGAGTTCAAATCTCTCCCGCGGCACTCACTTTATCTCTGCTTATCTCTGCCTAAATAGGAGGTCTTATGAGAGAAGTTGAAAAAGAACAAGATTTTTTAAAATATCACGAAGAAAATCCTGGGAAAATCGAGCCTAGAGTGTTGACGGTTGAATATTCAGTTTTTACCCATCCACACGGAATATCCACAGAACGTTGTCCTACTTGTGGCCAAAACAGACAAGTATCTAAAACCAGCGCACGCTTAGCCATAGTTCCTGAGGGACATAAAAGAGGCTTTACCATTGATCAAGAGGTTTGGCAAGCTGCAGGAATTAAAACAAGCCTTGAACCAGGAACAATGGTAGAACTTGAAATCGGTGTAGAACAATTAGTACCTTGCGGTTTTGTCGAAAAAGTAACTCGTATTGAAATTTTAAAATAACGATTGTTTAACTCTAATAACGCCTTGCCTGTTTAGTTGCCTGAAAGTAGGGGATTGGTACCACTTTGGGCCCCTGTCTGCCACGCTTAACAAGATTTACAATCGGCCAAGAGAAGGTTCGGTTTTTTGTTAAAAATATGATAAAATAAGAACCTCCCGAAATTTCGGGAGAACCTTGTTTTTCGTTGAGACTCGAATAAGAACCTGTGGATGTTTCGACAGAACCTTGTTTTTCGCTAGCGTTCTAAATTACTCACAATGAGGGTAGGAATCAAAAAAATCATTGGTTTGGTTAAACAATACAAAATTCAATTTTCCATTGGTTTGGCTGTTTTTGTCATTCTTTTGGCAGTGCTTCCTCCTCGAATCAAAAAAATTGTCGCCGGTCCCATGGGAGAATACGAAACCACCACCGTTAAAACCACGGACCTTATCCAGTCTGTTTCGGCCTCTGGTGAAGTCGCTTCCCAAGAACAGGTCACCCTAAAATTCCAAACTTCGGGTTTGTTAGTTTGGCTCGGTGTCAAAGAAGGGGACCAAGTGCAAAAATGGCAGGGAATTGCCTCTCTTGACCAAAGGCAACTGGAAATGACCTTGAAAAAAGAACTCAATGACTACCTGAACGAACGTTGGGATTTTGACCAAACCAGGGAGGATTACCAAATTACCAATGATAATTTAAGTAAATACACCCTTACCAACGAAATTAGAAGAATCCTGGAAAAAGCCCAATTTGATTTAAACAACACTGTTATTGATGTGGAAATTGCCGATTTAGCCAAAAAACTGGGAACGCTCGTCAGTCCGATTGCGGGGATAGTCACCGAGGTTGAACCAGCGGTGGCAGGGGTCAACGTTGGCCCGACCACGGCTTCTTTCACTATTGCCAATCCCGGCTTAATGAAATTTGTTGCCGATATTGATGAATCAGACATCGGTAAAATCGCCTTAGGTCAAAAAGTTATCCTCACCCTTGATGCTTATTCAGAGGAAGAATTTGAAGGGGAAATTGTGAACATTGCTTTTGCGGCGGTAACCACCAGTGGAGGAGGCACGGCTTTCCCAGTCGACATCACTTTGCCAGAAAACTTGGCCACAAAATTTAAAGTCGGCATGAATGGTGACGTGGAAATCGTCACCGCCGAAAAATCAGCCGTTCTCGCGGTTCCTCTGGAAGCCATCATTACCAAAGACGGCCGTCAATCTATCCAAATCATTGACGGCAGAACAGTTAAAGAAGTCTCCGTAGAAACCGGACTGGAGTCAGAAATGGAAATAGAAATCATCTCTGGGGTTAACGAGAACCAGTTGGTTATTACGGGTAAAAAAGAGAAATAATCATTCATGGAGCCGCTGCTTAAACTTGTCAATGTCTCCAAAGTTTATCGTCAAGATGACCACCCGATTCAAGCGGTCAAAAACATCAATCTCAAAATTAAAAAAGGAGAGTTTCTTGCCATTATGGGACCTTCGGGCTCAGGCAAATCGACTTTAATGCATCTCGTTGGTTGCCTTGATGTCCCCACCTCTGGCCAAATTATTCTTGAAGGAAAAAATATTTCTCAACTTTCTGAGGAAGAATTGGCCAAAATCCGAAGTCAAAAAATCGGTTTCGTCTTCCAAACCTTTAATCTCATCCCACGCACTTCTTCTTTGGATAACGTCGCTTTGCCTTTAATTTACTCCGGCATTCATTTGAACAAAAGAAAAGACCTGGCCAGAAAGATGTTAAAAATAGTGGCTTTAGAAAAACGAGTTGACCATTTTCCCAATCAACTCTCCGGCGGAGAACAGCAACGAGTCGCCATTGCCCGAGCCCTGATTAACAAACCTCTCATTATTCTCGCCGATGAGCCCACCGGTAATCTCGATACAAAATCCGGCCAAGAAATCATGAAAATTTTTGCCAAATTGAATCAACAAGGAAAAACCATCGTCATCGTTACCCACGAACCACAAATTGCCCAATACGCCAAGAGAATCATTAAAATTATAGACGGAGAAATTGTGAAAGATGGATTTTAAAGAAATTATCAAAATCGCTCTGGAAGCTTTAAGAGCTAATAAAACACGCTCAGGTTTAACCATGTTAGGGATTGTCATTGGCGTCACTTCCGTCATTCTGCTCATCTCCATTGGCAGTGGTTTAAAAACTTACATCACCGAACAACTCGAAGGTCTAGGCGCTGACGCTTTGTTTGCCATTCCTGGTGAATTTGAAATTGAAGCTGGCGGTGGTGGCGGCGGCGGCGGTATGCCGGGAGCAGGCGCGTCCGCTTCAAAATTTACTTTTAATCATCTTAAACAATTGCAAAGTGAGGGTAAAACCATCAAAGCCGTTATGGCCTACACGGAAAATAATGGGATGATGAGATACAAAGGAAAAAGTCTGCTCACTCAAGTGGCTGGGGTTGGTCCTGAATATCAAGAAGTCAGAAATCAAAAAGTGGCCCACGGTTCTTTTTTTACCCTTTCCCAATACAATACGGCCAAAAAAGTGGCCGTCATTGGCCAAACCGTGGCTGATGATTTATTTGGCCAAGAAGACTCCGTCGGCAAAAAACTCACCATTTCTGATCAACGTTACACCGTTTTGGGCATTTTGGAAGAAAAAGGCGCTTTCGGTGGGGTTGACATGGACAAGCAAGTTTTTATTCCGGCCACAACCGCCATGCGCCAATTTGATATGGAATACATTCAGTCCCTCTGGATCCAATCTCTCAATTCAGAAACGATTCCCGAAACCAAAAAAGAAGTCGAAACCATCCTCTTAAAAACTCTCGATGATGAAGATTTTTCCATTCTGGACACGAAAAGTATTTTAAGTGTCGTTTCCAGTGTTTTGGGCGTTCTCACCGTGGCTTTGGGCGGGATTGCCGCCATTTCCTTGGTCGTCGGTGGTATCGGCATTATGAATATTATGCTCGTTTCGGTCACCGAAAGAACTCGGGAAATCGGTTTGAGAAAAGCGATTGGCGCCACCCCGAAAAATATTCTCATTCAATTTATTATTGAGGCCGTCGTCCTTTCTTTTGTTGGCGGCGCGGTCGGCATCCTTTTAGGCATCGGTGGCGCTTTTCTCATCGGCCGTTTCTTCACGACGACCGTCACTTTTTGGTCCATCGCCTTGGCTTTTGGGGTTTCCAGTTTGATTGGGGTCATTTTTGGGGTGGCGCCGGCCTACAAAGCCTCCAAACTCAATCCCATTGACGCTCTCCGCTACGAATAGTATAAAAGAAGTGGTGGATTGGAAACACAAATTGGCCAAATTAACTTCTTTTCTCTTGATTGGGATTGGCCTTTATCAAATCCTTTACTCTACTCTTTTGCTGGTCCTTGTTTATCCTCAACTTAAATTTGGCCAAGGTTACTCAGGCGTGATTCTTTATGAGAGCCTGATTGAAAAAGCCTTGGTTTATTACGCCTCAATGATGATTAACGGTCTCTACGGCATGAGCCTCTGGTTTAAACCCAAAGAGAAACTCACTTATCTGCACATTATTGGTGGTTTGTTTATTTTTGCCCTGAGCATTTTTTTTGTCACCAAAACCAAAGTGACAACAGATCCGATGGTTAACTTGTTCTTAACGATCATCAAAAAATGAAGCCTCCCCCAGCGCGAAGGTTGGGGGTTTCTTCTTTCGTGGCGGTGCTATCCCTCACCGTTTTGGTGAGGGACGGCGACTCAGGTCGAAATTTCGACCTTCGTCTTGCCGCCGTTGAAATAAAGAGGTTGAAATTTCTTTTCCAATCAGTCAAAATGAAAGCAAGATGACGAAACGTTTTTTGATTGTTTCTTCCCTGATTTTTCTTTTCTTCTTGACCGTCTCGGCCACTGGGGCTCAAAATGAAGATCAATTTGATTTCAATCGCGCCAATGAAGACTACCTCTACACCTATGGCACTTACCGCCAGACCCACAACGAATACGTTACCGCCAGAGAACAGTTTCTCACTTATCAAACCCTCACCGCCAAAACCCTAGCTTTAGAACAAACGCTCAATATGCTCCAAAAAAGGGACGAAACCCTGCGAACTTACCTGACTGCTTTGAGAATGAAAATGGCGGAAACAACCGGCATTTCCAACTACAAACAAAACACTCACTATCTTAAACTCGATGCCGAGGTGAGTTGGTATGTTGAACACTGTGACGGTTTGACGAGCGCTGGTACTTTGGAAGATTTGGTGAAACTCTCAGAAGAAGCGGAAGATGAGCATGGCAAAACCGAGATGTTAGCTTATCAAGCCTTAGGCTTAATCCTCGAAGGCAAAGAAGAACACCTCAAAAGTCAAATTGAAGAACAAATTAATTTAATTGAAGAAAAAATAAAAGAGATTAAAGAAAAAGGGGATAAAGATACGACTACCGCCGAAAGATGGCTTTTAGAGGCCGAAAACAAGCTCACCCGGAGTGAAGAAAAATTGGTTGAAGCCAACAATTTTTTGGAGGAGATGAAACCCAATCGAGGGGACAAAGCCAAAGATTACAGTGAAGCCCAAAAACTTTTTTCTGAAGCTCATCTTTATCTTAAAGAAGCTAATGGTTTTCTCAAGGAGTTAATTCGTGAAATCAAAACTGCCGACTGAAAAAGAAAAGACAAAAATGGCTGAAAGCAAAGAAGAGGTCATCAGCCAAGATTTTGAGGCCCAAATTCCTGAAGAGGAAGAAAAAAGGGGGCGTGGGCAAGAAATAAAAGAAAGAATAAAAAACATAAAAAAGAAATATGTTTTTCTTGGTTTTGGCGTGGTTCTTTTTTTAGTGATCGCTTTAATCATCATCAACTCTTCTCTTAAGTTCGGTGAATTCAAACCACCGACTTTCCCTTCGCCGACCCCCAGCCCTTTTGAAGAAGAAATCTTAAATCCTTCCGCCTATGCCACTGATTCGGCTGTCCTGGAAATTGAAAACAGAATCAAGGGCATCAACCAAGAACTGGAAAACACCGACCTTAAAGAAACCGGTCTAAATCCGCCGGTTCTGGATATAAAGGTGAATTTTGAGGAATAAAACTTCAACGATCGTATAAATGGTTGAAGGCGAGTTCAAAAACTGCTAAAACTTCGACACCGGTGATACTTTTAAATTTCTCCGCCGCCTTTTTGAATTCTGGAGATTTTGTTTGAGATCTTCTTTCACCAAAGGGACCAACAATTTTTATGCAAATGTCAAGAGCAATTTGCGCTGCATCAGCGTCTGCCTCTTTCATTAAAAAACGAGGAATCGTTGGAAAAGGAAAATACAATTCCGGATCTCCACAAGGTTCTGGTTCACTGACAAAATGTCTTGGTTGAAAAGGAGAACCAGCTTGTTCCCACATTTCACTAAAAGTTATTAATTTTCCTTCTTTGTTTATCTCTGTTGCCATGAAACAATTATAACATCAGGTGCAAATCTCTTAATTAAACCAATCACTCTCTTGACTTTCGGGTTTTCTTCATTTTAAAATTGGTTAATGACCAAAACTCCGTTGGCGGACAGAATTCGTCCCAAAACTTTAAATGATTTTGTGGGCCAAAAACATTTAGTGGGGAGGGGAGGGATTATCAAAAAGTTAATCCAGTCTGACCAATTGCCTTCGATGATTTTCTGGGGGCCACCCGGTTCCGGCAAAACCACTCTTGCCCAGGTAATTGCTAACACCACTAAAAGTCATTTTTCCTCTAATTCGGCGGTGACCACGACCTTAGCTGACGTCAGGAAGATCGTCCAGGAAGCCAAAGAAAGATTAGAGGCTTATCACCAAAAAACGATTTTCTTTTTAGATGAAATTCACCGTTTTAACAAAGCCCAGCAGGACGCCTTTTTGCCCCATGTGGAAAAAGGGACGATCATTCTCATCGGTGCCACCACCGAGAATCCCAGTTTTGAAGTCATCGGGCCTCTTTTATCGAGAAGTCGGGTTTTTGTTCTCAACCAACTTGAGCCAGAAGAACTAAAATCGATTGTTAAGAGGGGATTGACAGAACTTAAGGCAAAGATAGAACCTGACGCCTTTGATTTTGTCATTCAGGCCTCAAATGGAGACGCCAGAGTCTCTCTCAACGCCATTGAAATTGCCAGTTCACTGATTAAAACCAACCAAAAGATTCCACTTCAATTAATTAAAGATGTCTTTCAAAAACAATCTCTCCTTTATGACCGAATGGGGGATGAACATTACAATACCATCAGTGCTTTTATCAAAAGTATGAGAGCCAGTGATCCCGACGCCGCTCTTTATTACTTAGCCCGAATGGTGGAAGCCGGTGAAGACCCGCTTTTCATTGCCCGAAGAATGGTCATTTTTGCCTCTGAAGATATTGGCATGGCCCAACCCACGGCCCTGGTCGTGGCCAACGAAGTCTTTAGGGCTTGTGACGCGATTGGTTACCCTGAATGTGCCATCAACCTCGCCCATGGGGTGGTTTATCTCGCCAAGGCGCCAAAAGACAGAAGCGCCTATAATGGCCTGCGGTCAGCCCAAAAGGATGTTAAAGAACATGGTAATCTGCCTATTCCTTTAGAAATTCTCAATGCCCCTACAAAATTGATGGAAGAATTAGGCTATGGCAAGGGTTATGAACCTTATCCTAAAAATAAATCATTACTGCCCAAAAAATTAAAAGGCAAGAAATATTATAAAAAATGAAACGGGCTTTATGATTGAGGAAAGAAAAAAACTAATCTCCTCGTCCAGAAAAGTCTTTTAATATTTTATCTTCACTAAAGGAATCTTCATATAGCTTTCCATCCTTATAGAAATAAAGATATTGTCTCTTAACTAAACCGTAAGGCGTTATCCCGATAACCATATAAGGAGAATAACGGGAAGTAAAAACAGAACTATGAAAGTATTTTCCCAACAGTTCGGCCTCCCTTCTGTCAAAAACAGTTAAAACTACCTCTCTCCAATACTTATCATAAAAAAATGGTTTCACAATTTGAGCTTTTTCAGTTTTCTCTTGGTATTCTAATGAACTATTCTGCATTTGGGGAGTTTTCAAGTCCCGCAAACTAAATTCTATATACATTCTTTTAAGAGGAGAATAAAACTCTATTCTTGAGTGAACTGAAACTTTCCTCTTTAATTTTTTATCTTTATAATCTTTATCAAGGCTTATGGTGATTGTAAAACTAGTGAGATAGCTATCTCTTGAGAAGTCTTTTTTAGCAAGTTCTTCTCCTTTTTGATAAAGATATTTCAATACCCTAGTTTGTGGGATAATTCTCCTAAAATTTAAATTCCGACGGCTATGTTTAATATCCTCTTCTTGTTTTTCATAATAATTTTGTCTTTTTAATTCGAAATAGTATAAAAACGAACTTTTTAATTTTTTTGCATTTCGGATTAATGCCCAAAGAAAAATCAGCAACAGCAAGATTCCGCCGATTTTGAATATTGGAGTCGCTGAGAGAAAACTACTAATAATCCATTTTGTTAAAACATAAAGAATATAAATAAGAGAAAAAAGATTTACAATGTAACCAATTTCTTCTTTCGTTAAATCTATAAATTTTCTTAATTTATCCATATTTTTTATCTATAGATATTATAAATTAAATCCTTCTTAGGATAAAGAATGGAAAAAAGAAAATAGTAATGTTAAAATAAAACTATGGAAAAATATTTCAATAATCCCATCCTTTTAATCATTATTCTTGGCTGGTCGATGTTTTGGAAAGGTTGGGCTTTATGGCGGACGGCCAGAAATGAGCAAAAATATTGGTTCATTGCCCTCTTGTTAGTTAACAGCCTCGGTATTTTAGAGATTGCTTATCTCTTCTGGTTCTCCAAGAAAAAAGGCTTCATGGATAAAATCAAAGCAATTCTGCCCTGGAAAAAAGACTAAATTATGGCTCGCCAAGAAAAGGAAACTTCTTCTCCAGCATGGCCGGAAAATTTCTCGCCTGAAATACAAAGAGTCCTGGATAAAACCCAAGCATTGCTCGCTAAACAGTGGCAAATTGAAACCGAAGTTGATGAAAACGGTGTCGCTTTTAATTTGAAAGATTTCACTAAAGGTCCGGCAAAACTTTGCATTTTTCCTAAAGGCAAGGCGATGGCGTCATTCAGACTTCAAATTTCAGAACCCAATAGACAAAATCTTCTTTTTGAGTCTCAAGATGTTCGTTGCCGAATCATTGACAAAGGCAAAATCGTTTTTTTTGAATCGGATGGTAAAATTGGTTTTAGTCTTGACAGTGTTGTCAGAATGATTATCTTTTAAGTCATCAATTACCAAGATTAGAGGCAATGAAAGAAAACAAAGATGGAAATGATAAAAGTTGTCTTCCATGAGCAATATTTAAAATATGATTTTGGTCCGAACCACCCTTTAAGACCAGAACGAGCCTTACCTTTTTTAGAAAAACTAAAAAAATTAAAAATTCCTCATGAGATTCTTGTTCCCCAAAGAGCCACAGATGAAGACATTCTTTTAGTTCACACCCAAGATTATTTAGAAAGAGTCAAAAGACTGGCAAAAGAAAAAGGAGAATTATCGTTGGACACCCCCGTTAACCCTGATGTTCTTGAAGCTTCTTATTATTCCGTCGGTGGTTCCATTCTGGCCCTTCATGAAGCCTTAAAAGGGGAGCGGGTGATGAATCTTCTGGGTGGCCTCCATCACGCCGGCATCTCCAATTCTTCTGGCTTTTGTATTTTTAATGACCACGCCATTGCCATCAGAAGACTCCAGAAAGAAAAAAAGATCAAAAAGGCGATGATTTATGACCTGGATGTTCATGCTGGTCAAGGCACCCAAGAAATTTTTTATCAAGACCCCAAAGTTTTTACCATCTCTCTTCACCAAGACCCAATGACGCTTTATCCTGGCACGGGTTTTGCTTCTCAAAAAGGTGAAGGGGCCGGGGAGGGCTACAATCTTAATCTTCCTTTACCACCTGGAACAACTGAAAAGCGTTACTTAGAAGCCTTAGATTCGGTCTTGCCCTTAGCCAAGAAGTTTCCTCATGACGTCATCGTTCTTGTTTTGGGCGTGGACACTTTTGAAGACGACCCGCTGGCCGCTTTGGAACTCAAAGAGGAGTCTTATCAAAAAATTGGCCAAAGATTTAAAAAATTTGCTAAAATAGCGGTGATGTGCGCTGGTGGTTATTCCTCAAAAACGCCTGATTTATGGCTTAGTTTTTTAAAAGGTTTTCTTTAATGGAAAAATGGAAATAAATATCGAAACTGACCAAAGATATCAGTTGATAGATATCACTGACCAAGTTGAGTCAATCATCTCTAAAAGCAAAATCAAAGAAGGAATCTGTCTAGTTTTTGTGCCTCATTCCACGGCCGCGATTATTCTCACAGAAAACGAATCAGGTTTAAAGAACGACTGGTTGAAAATCCTTAAAAAACTGGTGGCAGGTGAAAAATTTGAACACGACCGAATTGATAATAACGCTGATTCCCATCTCTTAAGCGGTCTTTTGGGGCAGGGGAAAGTTCTGCCGCTTGAAGATAGCAAGATTATCCGAGGTACTTGGCAGAACATTTTCCTGGTTGAATTGAATGGCCCCAGAACTAGGAGAGTGATTGTCAAGATCCAAAAAAATGCCTAAAATCGGAGAAAGTTTGAGTAAATATGATAGAATGGCTTACAATGGGTCAAAAGGGTCAAAAACCCTAAATGAAAATTGAAAAATAAATGAAAATTATTCTCTCTTTTTCTTCTCTAGTTTTGATTCGAGATTTATTAACGACTGTTCGTGTGGGTGCAAACCCCGCCAGGCTTGGCGGTGGGGAGGGGATTTGAACCCCTGTGCTTCAGAGAAGCCCCCGCTTCCAAGGCGGGGTCAATAAACCAAACTCTGACACCCCACCTAAAAGGTCTGCACCCGCACCAGCAGTCGTTTTTTAATGCGCAAATACCAAAAAACCAGACCTGACAGGCAAAGCTCTGGCTCATAGGCTTTAACGCTTCCTTCTGATTTTGGTCTATCTTAGAAAAGATGCTTCCTTTTGCCTTGCCCATTCTTTGGCTATTAGCCTTACTCTAGCTTCAAAACCCGCTTTTTTAGGAAGCGCCCAAATTGTAACAAATAGAACTCAGAAGCTGTCAACTAGAAATAATCATATCAAAAAAGATCAACAAACCATGCTGGAACGAAGGTAGACCGACGTTTGAGATTTTATTTTAGGAACCCAATCGATATTTTTTATCCCCTAAATAACCATTGACTTCAGATCGGATTAATTCTCCTCCCAACAATCTAGCCGGATAAACGGTCAATTCCCCAAACCGTTTATTCACCTCATCCATCGCTTTTAAAAGAGTTGTTTTTCTTCTTTTCCAAGGAAACAAGTCTTGGGTCAAATATTTTCTTTTTTCCAAAAGGCCTAACCAAATGCCAATAAATCTGACGGAAAAAGGCCAATGCCATTTCTGATAAATCTGCCAAACTAAATCAAAAATTTCCTGGCCATCATCCAAATAATATTTCAAAGTTTTGTGCCCAGAAGCGTCTTGATCATCACCCCGAATCCCCACGCCAACTTGCCGGGTGAGCATTTCCATGTCTCGAATTTTTCGGGCCGCTTCTTCACAAAGATTCCTCATCGTTTGTTTAATTTCTCTTTCTTCTCGGGTGTTTTTAAAAAGAGTGAAAGTTCGGGAAACTGATTTCATCTCCGGCATTTCCGTGGAAGTCACTACCGAGCTCTGGTCAACACCCCAAGCCAATCCTTTTAACTCGACTGACCAATAAGGGCCAAAAGTGGCTTGGAGAAGCTCATCAGAGATTTCTCTTATCTGGAGCAGATTTCTGATACCGGCATTCAAAAGTCGGGGAGTTAAACGCCAGCCAATCCCACAGATATCGTAAAGATTAATTTTTGC
>Ga0315289_10001453_pt1 | contig 36979 bp, 58 predicted proteins | sample YL17G11_40_MG_FD_203452 | JGI IMG/M metagenome (GOLD analysis project Ga0315289, IMG submission 203452) | Sediment microbial communities from Yellowstone Lake, YNP, Wyoming, USA - YL17G11_40 | ecosystem: Environmental > Aquatic > Freshwater > Lake > Sediment | place: USA: Wyoming | collected...
CTCATCCACGGTCATGTACTGGAGCTTCTGCACGTTGGCTTGTTCATGAATCAGTTCTCGCTGGGCATCATCGATTGGGCTTAACTCGAAGCCTCCAAGCCAGTTCAACTCATAATCCACCGCTTCAGGGGCATCCTCTGTCTTCAAGTGCAGGAAGCGTCTTAACGCGTCTACCTTGCTGCTGTTAACCTTCAGTATCCTATCCACAACCCATCGGCACATCTCATCACAGTCACTCTGGATGCCACTGATAATCTTGAAGTACTTCCGTTCATCAGCCTCAGCTCCCATCAGCTGGCCAACCTGGGCGCCACGAAGAATCGTCTTGGGCACTCCAGTGCCACCACTGATACTCTCGAGGGTTGCGTCGTAGAAGGGTTGAGGATTCAGCACTGCTCCCTGTGCGCCCTTGAATTCAAGCGTCATGCCCTCTCCCATCACGATGCCTGTTCGATGCATGATGTTCTGCAGGGGGCCGGATTGAGTCCACGTTTGCAGCTCCTCTTTCGTCTTCGCCTGTGGAACCGTGATGACTGGGAAGCCGCTTCCTACACGGAACATGGTCTGCCCCATGCTCCAGAGAATATTATACAGCGAGGTTAAGTCTCCCCATATTGGTTGAAGAACACTCTTCCCCAGCGTTGATAAACGGTAAATCCTTGTGTAGTGGACCTTGAGTGTGACCTGTGGCTGACCTCTCTTCAAGATATAGAACTGTGTCTGCCCATACCGGATGCTTTCAGGATTTGTGTCCAGTTCTTCGTTCTGAATCTCCATCTTCGAGTAGACGTCTAACTGCATCAACTGGGCTGAGTCACTCAGGGGTTTTTCAAGGTCGGCACGGTTCTTAGCATCATTGAAGCCTCCAACAAGGAGACTGTAACCGAATGTGCGATCCTTCTCCAGTGCCTTCCTGAAGTTCTCCTTCGCCTTCAGCCTCCTAAGCTCCTTCTGCGCCTTCATATCGAGCTTCGGATCCGCGCTCTCCGTGTTAGGGTCGTCCACCGTGAACATGTTGTCAAAGACGTCCCTGCTCATAATCGCTGTGAAGAAGTTGCCAAGGGGAAAATAGTTGGCTGTCACATTCAAGTCAGAGTCAGAGGGAAGCTCCCCATACCCTGCCACATAGTCAGTTTGCTGTCCCAACTGCCCAATGGATCCACGGTCGCTTTCCCTTTCACCAGTATCCACGGTTGGTTTCCTTGGCTCACCCAGCATCACGATGGGTGGTGAATAATTCTCGTCTTTGGTCATTTGCTCACCCTCAAAGCTGTGACTCTAATAACGTGTCTTTCATTATGGGACATATCGAACACGTTGAGGAATTTGTTTTTGAGCATAAGATCGGAAATTTCGAGATGTTACACTCCTTGAATACTTCCCGGCCATACCTCTTCAATATTTTCAGAACTTCAGCCATTCCATTAACCTCTTTCTGCTCAGTTCCCACGTGGGAACTGGCCTTAATTTCCTCTTCTCTGTTCATATTATATCATCGTCCAAACTGGGTTTTCAATAGTTCGAGGATTCCAAATTGCCAACGCTACCGCCCAAAACCTGTCCCCATGACTGCCCTCATCAGTCCGTTTAGAATCGCTTAGGTCATAGGGTATTGAGTGAAGATCCTCCTTCAACTCGAGATAGTCAAACAGTTTCAGCTGCCCGTTCTGGGCTTGAGCCCTCAGATTGCCAGCGTAAACATCTTTACTCCGGGCCTTCTCATCGCAAACCTCCAGCTTCTCGCCGAAGTTTACCCCATCAACCTTACTTCCATGCTTGCTCCGAGCATAGTCGTAGAAGCCCTGGCCTGGACCCGTCATGTCAATCCGGATGCTGTTGAAGTGAAACTGGCTCTCAAGCATGTCGAGAAAGCCGTTCTGAGCCTTGGTGTCGCTTCCCCGCATCGTCTTCTCGTAGACCTGGACCCAGCCGAAACTGGTCTGCTCCATTGCTTCGAAGACGCTTAGATCGCGGTAGCGCGCATAGTCCACTCCAAGGTTTAGCATTGAGGATGAATGTGAATCACGGCTCTGCTTTATCCATTTGGTAGTGTTATCGCCTTTGAACTCGCTGATTGAACAGATCTTGCTGATCAGATCCCAGTCAAGGAAGTTAGCTCCTGCATCCGGCGCGGTACACTGGTTCTCCCGAAAGAATATTTGTAGGTCACGTTTCCGCTCCTGTTCCAACTTCTTAACGTTGATCCAAGGCGCGACTGGTTTAGCGTTTTGAGCCAGCAGATCTCTGGAAAAATCCACCTTGCCCTCATCGAATATGGGTGTCCTATGAACCCAGTAATCCAGCTCTTTTGCGTGGTCGATCAGCCTCTGAAATTCTCCCCTCTTATTCTGGATGGTCGAGATCACTGAGGCTTGGCCGCCCTCGCTCATACACCTGTTCCCAGCGTCCAATAATGCTTTAGGATTCTCACACCAGTCGAACTCATCATAGAATACGACGGGGCAGCGGTAGCTTCGCAGGGCATCGGGGTTGCCTCCTGGAATAGTGAATATTATGCTTCCCGTTTTGAGCAGCTCGATCTGGCTGTCAATCTCACGGTTCCGAGGTATAGCATCCGGGATCTTCGTGTTGTCGCAGAGCCATCGTCCCCAGTCAATCGGACTCATCTCAACCTGCTTACCCGTTATCGAGGCAATTGGGATCTTCAGCTCATTATAGGTGGATCCCAGCATCAATAGATCCATCGTCGTTACCGCAGTTGCTCCTACTCCACGGCCCTTGCTCCAAAGCCTGTTAGATCCATCAGGATCCACCAGGTAGAAGTGCCTGTGCCATTCTGCCTGGTAGGGCTGCGGAATGTAGGGGTGGATGTTGCCGAGGGCGTCTTTAACCTGGAAGAGCTCCATCAGAAGCTTCACGTACAGATCTGGTCTTCTCGATGTTAAGATGCTGGATAACTGCGTGAGCGTCATCTGTGAAAACCTTCTCTAACAAATCGTGGATAGCGTCTCCAGCGTCAACGGTTGGAGTGCCTTTGATCTCTGTCTTGATAATCTGCCTTCTAGGCAGGACGCGGCCTATCAGCCGGTCGCGGGCCCGGAGGCGTAATCCCAAGTTAAGCGCAGCCTCAATGTCCCTGTTCTGCTTCCTGATAAGCTCCTTAGCGAATGGGCTGAGGTAGTCCGCTGCCATCTCACTGTGAAGGTCACGAAAGATGGTTCTCTCGCTAGCTTTAATATTCTCAGTTGTCAGCTTCTGAACTATCTCAGGAATGGTTGCGCCCTGTACATGAAGCTCTATGGTTCTGCGCTGCCTAACCTCTCTTTTTAAGCTGAATCTCTCAGTCATAGCATATCACGAAAAAAATAGTTCTTGCCAAATCTCGCCAAAACTCGCGAATAGTAATATCCTCATTTTACGCGCGACATCTATGCTCGACATAGGTGGACTATGGTCCTTGGCTCAGGTATGTTCAACATCTATCTTCGACATGTCCGCTGGGATTGTCCAGAGAACCTCTTCAGATATGTCATGCCTTTTTTCGCTTCACAACTTTTATCCGGACGCGTTTATCAGGACGTTGAAGCTGAAGTCGCTGATGGTCGTGTTAGAGGGAATAGTGATGGTGAAGACTACTTGAAGGACCTCGCTGGCCGCGAGCTGATATCCCCCAGGAATATTAGTGGTTAAGATGATTTTGCTTGCTTCAGCTGGGGTCCAGTTGCCGGCTGTGAAGGTGAGGGTTATGGGGCCGGTGTACTCGTTCCGGATCCAGGCCGTGTGGCTCGAGGATCCACCTGGATAGCAGACACCCCAGTTAATAGCTGATAGGTGGACCGTGAGGTTCTGGTCATCGTAGACGCCGATTAGCTGTCCGAGGCCTCCACTGACTTTAACGCTGGCGCTTTCGCTTTGCGGCTGAGTCTTCTGGCCTCCACTGGAGGCGACGATGATGAATAGTGCCAGGAAGACTATGAGTATGAGGGCTTTGCCATTCATTTGAGCGTCGCCACCGGCTTAACTGTGAGGATGCTGTTGAGCTTCTGGATGAGTTGTGAGGCTTCACATCCCCTGTCAGTGAGGCAGTAGACATTTTGGATGCCGCCTGCTCTCCAGTTTTCGACGAGCCTGCATTCAACGAGTCCATTCTGGATAAGATCCTCCATCGAATTGCAGAACATGTCATAGTTGATGTTGGTTTTCCTCACAATCTGGTATTTGGTCGCGGCGACGCCTGTTTTAGACAGGTAAGTGAGGATGTCTCCGCTGACACGTAGGTAGCTGCGCCTGTAATGCCTTGAGCCAGTGTTAGCTGTCATTCAGGTCCCAGCTAACACTGTGGCTCTGGCTCGAATCGTCCTCAACCGATTGTTCAGGTCGGTGAGAGTCTTGTTCTTCTGCTGCTCAGCTCCCAGCTTGATCTGCAGCTCCTCAAGCGTCTTGCTCTTCGATGCCTCCAAGGAGGACAGCTCGTTCTGGTGAAGAGTACGCTCCTTCGTCAGCATGTCAGCGCTGGACCGCTTCACAGATTCCAAAGTCTTCGTCAGCCGGCCATTCTCGTCCAGGGCCCCCTGCAGAGATTTTCCCTGCTGCGTCAGCTGATCCTGCACCGTGGCATACTGGGTCTGCATCGCCTTGATCTTCGAAGCCTGATCCTTGATGGCTCCCTGCGTCTTATCGATTTCACCCTTCAGTGAGGACACCTGGGCCTCAGCAACATTCTTCGCATTGTTAACCTGATCGTATTGCGTCTGCAAGGATCCCAGTTTGCTCTGCCAGGACCTCTCCAGCTCATGCAGCTCCGTGAGGTGGGTCGCCTCAACCTGGGTCGCCTTATTCTCCGCGGCCTTCTTCAGCGAGAGAAGAGTCGTCACCAAGGTCCCGATGCCCCCGATGCTCAGCGTGGAGAAAGCCCCCAGCCTGGTGGGATCCGTTAAGATGCCCTGGCTCCAGATGTTCTCGATGCCCACATACGTCTCCTCGAGGGGCGTCTGCTTCACCAGGCTCCCAACAAAGGGTGACCACTTGCGAATGAACATCAGGGCGAAAAACCCAGCGATCATAATGGCGAAGAGGATGATCAGGTTCCTTTTGGAGAGGATGCTTGTCTTAACTGGTTCTTCCTCGGTCATTCAATGCCCTCCTTACAGCCTCATATTTTTCCCGGTGACTGCTATCACCAAACCAGATTTGGTTCTCAGGGACGTTGAGTTTCGCCAACAGCTCAGCCTTCACTTGGCCATACTCATCATCGTCTCCGCCAGTGAAGAACATCAGCTCTGATCTGTCTCTCTGATAAACCCGCACCACTGTAATAGGGCAGATTAAGGTTTCAATCTTGTAGATGATATCGTCCACTATCATGGACCCATCACGCTTCCATAGTAGGTGGTCACGATGCTCTGGAGGAAGGAGGCCCGGTCAATCTCGTTGAGAGAAGCCAGGACTTCGAAGGGATCCTTCTCCTGTCGTAATCTTGAAACCATGATCTGCCCCACTGCCTTCGCCTGTTTCTGCCCGGCCAGCTTGGGAAGGGCCAGCGTCAGCGTCCTCTCAGCCTCCTCGTACAGCTTCGATGAGAGGTACTTCTCGCCAAGCCAGGTGTAGATGTTTGAGGCGCCGCTTTTCTGGGCCAGGTACTCGTACATGGCCAGGAGGAAGCTCTGGGGCGCAGCCTCGATCCGAGCATAGGCGTCATCGAAGATCTTCTGAGGCTCAGACTTAGGCAGCCCCATCACGATATCCCTCGAGATCTCATTCATCAGCTGCTGGCTGTCGCTGCCATTGATCACCTGGACGCTGCGTCTCCGATCGGGGTAGACGATCAGCACAAAATCGCCCTCAGGCGGCTTCCGGCCCTGTCTCGAGGTTGTGAAGTTTATGCTCCTAGCGCCCACTGGAAGCGCCTTCAGGACCAGGGAAGCGACCTTCAAAGGGTCGTCTGGAGTGCCAATGATGACCTGGTACTCCTCCCCCATGTTCGCCATCATCAGCGAAGACACGACCCGGTAGAGGTCAGTGGAGTTGAAGGTGTCCATGAGGGCCCTCGCCTCCTCATCCGTCAGATAGGGATGTGCCTCAACATCCCCAATCTGCAGGGGCGAGAGTTCATTAAGGTAACTGGTATTATCCTCATGGATGATTCTAAGGGCTGAAGGCACGGCGCCGATGCGCCTATACGTCCTCAGGTCCATGAGGATCGTGTGATTCAAAAAGCTTGGACGCTTATAGTCGTCCACGCTTGGGATCAGGTGCGAAGAGGCCACCTGGCGCACACTTGGAAAAATGAATGTGAGCCAAGTCTCCCCATCCACCCTCATCGTTGGGTGCTTGAGGAACTGGAGATAGTCATCGCTTGGAAGAGTTAATGGTCCACTGAAGACCGGGTTCCACCCGATCTTCGGATAGGTCCCATAGATGAAATGCTGACATATTGGCAAAAAAGAGGCCTCCAGGTCAAGCATGCTGTAGGAGCCATTCTACGATCTCTCGGCTCTCTCTATGGGCATAGTCCGGCCTGTTGGGCCTCACTGGATCCTTGGCGATCATAGGCGTCTTGTCGCCATGCAGCTTCGGCGTCCCATCGTCATTGTATTGGAGGTTGATGTACATGGGCATAAAGGTGATGTGGTCCAAGCCGAAGGCGTGTAGGCAGTTCCAGGTCTGTATGAAGTAGTCTTTCATGAAGCGTTCCCTTTCACTGGGAACCATCAGGTTGTAGCGGTACCCCTCAAGGATCTGGTACATCTGGTCATACTTCGTGTAGACGAAGCAGATGTCAGGTGTTGGTTGCCCATGCTTCCTCTTGTGGGTGATGATGGTGGTCAGCATCCTGGCCACGTTGACGTCAACGTATTTGCTGATGTTTCCAGGCTCATCCTCGAAGCTCTGTCCCTTGATAATCTTCAGCCTTGGCACAGCCACGACAACGATGTAGGCATCAGCGTTCAAGATGTATTTATTAACAAGTTCACTCTTCTGCCGGACCGTACTCAGCTCATACTCTTCCTTCCCAAGGCCCACGATGGTGTCAGCGATTGTTTCACCAGCCAACTCTACAGATGGACTGTAGACGGTCTTCGAACTGATCTCCCTGCCCAGAACCATGAACTTCTTAATCAGCACGAGAGTTGCCGAAAAAACTATCCCAGGCGGGGTGATGTCAGGGAAGTGTAAGTCCTGAAACTTGGCTATGCTTACCCTTTCACCCTTCTCACTCTCAATAATGTGTACAGATAGGTTCTGGTTAGGCTCAGTCGCCATGTCCATGCTCTGCAGGAAAACGCAGTTTTGGAGGCTGGATTTCCCGGCACCAACGGTGCCTAACATTGTTATTCTTTTAAAACCCATTTTATGGAAGCGCCTCCTCTTGCTTCTTCTCACCCGTCAACCCGGTACTTCCTCCAGGACCAGACGGACCACTGCCATATCCGTAGCCACCCATGCCCAACGTAGGATCAGATTCAATCGCCTTCAGCCTTGCCTTCACAGCGATGTAGCCAAGCAGGTTCTGTTGTTTCTTCATCGTCCATCTTCCAAACCAGAAGACCAGTATTGTTCCAGCTCCAACGAAGAGGTACCAGTAGCTCTGCCAAATCTCACTTGAAGTGATCGTGCCAGCCCAGTTCTGCACTGTGACCACGATTGTCATGGTGAAGCCTGTTATCGTCTCTTTTCCACCGGGTATTGCGTAGTACGCCACAACAACCACAAGGGCAATTAAAACAGCGTAAATTATCCATGTTGGAATCGTAACTGCTCCTTTCTTACTCAAATCTCGGTTTTCACCTCCAAAAAATGCTGTTCCACAATTACTTTGGGAACTGTCAACGATGACAGATTTATGATAGGCCTTGAAGACTGCCCTTGCCGTAGCTGTCAGATAAGACTTCGCCCGGCTCAAAATACTTGATCTCCACCGGATCCTCGTCTCTTAGAACATTTTGTTCAAGCATCATTTCCAGGGCGTGGCGTGGACGCGCGATTTTCTCCTTCACAATTCTGTCAAAGAATGCTGTGTTGCGTATGAACTGCTTCTCAAGGCCGTATCGACTTCGGTTTCCTCGATGGCCCTTACTCATTTTTCGCACACTTCCTTGGCCCTTTTTCAGGGTTTAGGCAGGCGAGATCAAAAACCACTTCAAAATTCGACTCTTTGTAAATTTAAGATTTGCGGTGGGTTCAAGCACAAAAAAGGGGCTGTTTCCAGGCTTATCTATACTTTGGGGAATATAACATAGGTAATATCACTGGTTGCCCTTCTGCACCTCGTCCCCCGCCACTTCTACTCAACCGCCTTCCTTAACTTATCTTGCCATTCCTTGAGTACGCGTAGATTAACATCCCAATAAGGACTACCATAAGGATCAGGCGGATTCAATATCAGCGTTTTTACTTCGTTCCACTTCCCTTCTGGAATAACAACCATACCATCAAGAAGTTTATTGATTATATTATTCACATAAGTAAGGTCAACGCCATCATCATCTTCAAATTCTTCGTTAATGAATTGTTTTAATTCCTGCGCGACTTCTGAACCTTTCTTAGCACTCATCTTTCAAGACCTCCTTTTTATCTCTCGTTTAACCCTTGTCACAGTTATGAGCAGTTCATCCCCAGCCATGAGCTCCCAGAAGCGCATGAAGTTCTGGTCGAGGCGCACATAGTTGCTCTGCCCACGCTGGATAATCTGCCCTGGGAAGCATGCCTGCACGTCCTGCGTTTCAACTTCGATTTTCTTTATCTCAACTTGTGGATTTGATTTGCTACCCAATATATCACCTCACATACGGTTTTTCAGCCATAGTATTCCTGGTTTGAATTGAGACCTTGACTGTTTTTATGCGTCTGTATGCTTGGTTATTTTCTTCCAACTCAGTCATCTTTGAGGGCAAATTATTAATTTCAGCTATTTGAATGAGCAAAATGCGTCTTTTCAGAGCCTGCGGGCAATACTCTATATGGCTTTTAATATGCGTCTTTAATGCGATTGAATGAACGATAACTATGAGAAAATCTTCTAATTTTATGTATCTCTCTATTTGATTAAGAATTTTTGGTATAGTTCTCTGTCTACCATCACTATGACCCTTAACTTCAATGCCAAAATTATAGCCATTCCAGCTGATTTCATAGTCAGGTATGTCTATTCCGAATCCTCGTCTCTTCTTAGAGATAATGTCATGGTCCTTTAGCCATCCTTCAATGACTTTCTTTACTTCATCCTCATATGGCTCCATCTTCAAGGTTACGCCATATTTTTTAAACAATGGCTTAAGCTTAATCCAATAAGGTATTCTGCCTTTATGAATAGTAATCATTGTCTTCACCTCTAATCATGATTCTTTTCTTTATTCCATTAGGAAGAAACGATGCACAGTTACCACACTGATTTACGCCATGCTTACCTTTGACTGGGTGGAAGCATCCGCATGCGGGTTCACCAGCTCTGACCCTAAGGCCTTTCTGGTTGAGACACTTCGCCTTCAATCCTTTGATGCCTCCTTCTTGGCACCATGGTTGAAATACCAGAAGAGATACGCTTCCTCCTCCGGTGTCTCAGCTCGCAGCATGATGAAGGACCCGCTATGAGGCCCCTCATCCATGGGGTTAAGAGAATGCGATACCTTCATGTTTTCACCTTCTCCTTCGTATTCCACTCGCAGCCCACGCAGCTGCAGTCGCAACCCCGGCATGACACTCCATCCCAGGTCCCATACAAACAATCATAGTCCGGACAGCACTTCCGCAGATTCCCAGTCGACATCATCCGGAGCCCTCCTTGCCAGCGTCCTTGCAGTTGACCATGACACTCTTCTTAGGCTTCCAATCCAGAGGGCATCCCCCCCAATCCGGCTCAAATGGGCACTCGAAAACCGCCGAGATCATGTTCTCCTTCTCATCGTACTCGATCCTCGAGATATTAGGATGGCTCAGCAGCACCTTCAGCAGCTTCCCATAGTCATCCACCATAATCATCGATCCAGTCCCCTCCTTCTGCAGCTGCGTCACCGGCGTGAAGAAACATGACGAAATATCAGACTCCTCACCGAAGAGCAAACTGAAGTACGTCAGCTTCCCCTGCACCAGGTGCCCCAGGATCCTCTCCTCAGCCTGGGCTATATCCTCCACTGATTTTATCTTCATCATCTCACCACCATGCTCTTTTCCTTGCACCAACTGTCAGCGGGACATCTTCCCTTCCTGCAGCAATCCACGCAAATATTTGATGAGCAGTATAATTTGGGGAGAACTATTCCGCAGATATCGCAGAAAAGCGGTCTCCCAGTCGTCTCGTCTCCTGTATCTCTTGAATTTCCATTTGAAATTTTTGGCACAGTCATTTTCGGGCCTCCCGCAGCAGCGTCAGCGTGGCCTTGACTTCTTCAGCCAGCTCTGGGGAAACGTTAGGGTTCTGCTTCAAAGTCTTCAACAGGTTGTCTCTGAGATCATTTATGTAGGGTTTAGGCGCATTCCTTGTCTTTCCATCTTTGATTGCTTTACAAATCTGTGTTATTTCCTCGTTGATTATTGTCTGGTAGATGTTTACGTCGCCTTCAACATTGATGCTGATGATGTTCACCTGCGAGTAGACTTCATTAGCATGTGCCTCGTTGTAGTCAGAAATTACTTTGATTAGGAGATTTCGAGTTGTCTTTCCCTGCGAATGCGCGATGGTCTTGAATAGTTCCCAGGTTTGGCGCGGAAACTTCTCCACATAAATTTCTCGTAGTGTAGATAGTGTAGATAGTATAGATTGTGTAGATAGGGTGGTTGGGGGGGGTACCCTACTGCTTCGTTCGTGGCGCAATGGATAAATCTCATCATCATTCAACCTTCAAAACCTCCTTCAGCGTCTTTCTGAGTTTGCGGAGATCCTTGTGTTCCAGCCTCCACCTGATGATCTGCAGCAGGGTCCGTGTGATGCAGACGCAGCAGGACGCCTCGTAGTAGCATCTCTCCGCGTCGCGCCCATGATAAACCCACGAAAGCCTAGACATCAATGGTTTCAGCCTCCAGTTTCTTCTTCATGTGCTCAACGACTTTGCTAGGTGTTGCCTTAAAATCAACCATACTTTCAATGGCACGGAACCAGCCAAAACAGCTCTCGCAGAAGTGGAGGCCACTGTAGGTCTCGGCGCTAACTTCACCGCAAACCGAACAGGGAAGACGCCAAGGTTTAGTTGTTAACATAGTTCTCATTTTCCTCCTCATAGTCGTCTTGAGTCTGCTCTCAGGCTCACCATTGCCAGGTCAGGATGCGTGGCTGTGGGAACGTTGATTGTCTCGTTCTGGTAGGAGTTGTAGAGTTTGTTAACTTTCTTCGCGTACTCCAGCATCTTCTCGATCCAATGCTTGATGATGGGACGCCATGCTTCACGGTACTTCGGAATCGACGCCTTATTCAACTCGTCGTCGTAGAGCCAGAGGACGCCGTAGCCCATCTGCTCGAAGCACTCGTACTTGTGCTGGTCCTTCTTGGCTCTCGTCTTCTGAACCTTGTATTTTCCATGGATCTTCATTCCAACATGGAAGGCGACGCTTTGAACCTCGATGACGAGAACGTCGTCAACCAGGACATCCGCCTCGATGGGGTAATCGCGGAAGGGTGTCACTATCAACTCGTTTCTGAGGAACTTGCTAACCGTCTTTTCAACAATCATCTCGTCAAGAATAGTGGAGAGCCGCGTTTCAGGGCCCGTGCTTGAACGGTCAAGTGAGTCTTCCCAATCAGGCATCTTAGATCGCCCTCCCTGGATGGACAACCTCAAAGCTGCGGACATAGTTTCTGTAGGGCTCGATGGGGCTTCCCCCACATACACCACATGTTCGAGTGTATATCCCGCCGATGAAGACTTTGACCGCTTGGCTTCTCGTCAGTTCAGCGCCGCATTGGAGGCAGTGCCAAGCAGGCTTTGCATGTCCACGCTTGAGGCAGCCCCAGTGATGTGCTCTCCCATCCGTGGTCCTGGCGACGTTGCGGAAGATGGGTTTACCACATTCCTCGCAGAACCATTTCCCTGAAGGATGCATAATCTGGTCTTCAATGTGGAGGACTTCGCTACTCATTGCTTGGCCTCCGCCTCCATTGCATCGCTAAGTTTCCTATCAGCCTCCTTCAGAATGTATTCTACGGCAACTCTCTCCGTTGCTTCTCTGTAGATCTGCGTCAGGTAGAATGGCAGAAACTTCTTCTTCCGCGCATCTCCACCCTGGGCAACATATTTATCCACGTCATCTATTGCTTTCCTTGGAATGATGTCCTTGAAGTCGCTCCACCAAGCCTTAACTTCCCTCGTCGGCTGTGGAATGGATTCCGAACCAACCCCATGTTCTTGCGGAATTAATTCCGAGGCTGATGCCTCTTCTTCCTTCAAAGGCTTGTTCTGATGCTCGCAAACATAGTCACCCTTATCGTCAACGTGGAAGCGCACGCGCCCGCATGCGATATCGTTACTGCAGCTTTCACATGGAAGCGCTACTTCAGTTGGCTTAGGATGGGGACGGGCCCCAATCTCTCTACTGGAAGGGAGAACACCAGACTTAGCAACTTCCTTGACAATCGCCTCATGTTTCTCCTCTGGAACTGACCTAAGTTCCCTAGCTTGGGTATGTGTCATCTCCTGTAATGTACGCGCGGGGATTTTGCCCTCAAGTTCTAGTATTGCCAAATGATTTGAAACCCAGTTCTCGCTTTTTCCAAGACTGAATGCAAGTGTCTTCTGATCTGGAAACTGCTCACCAAAGTCTTTGAGGGCCCTATCTAATGCCTTAGCAACCTCATAATCCGTCAGATTCTTCCGCTGCAGGTTCTCTGTTAAACCTGTCTCGAAGGCCTCCCAGTCGCTCATCTGCTTCACGATTGCTGGAATAGTCTTCAGCCCAGCTGTCCTGGCTGCTCTAAGCCTCTGTTCTCCAGCCACAACCTCGAACCGTCCACCGTCTTTAGGCCTAACGCGAATAGGCTCGATAATGCCCTGCGACCTGACCGTGTTAACGAGTTCAGCGATGTAGTCCTCGTCCACTCCCTGCCTAAGAGGTTTCGCTGGGCTTTGCAGCTTATCAATTGAAACTAGTTTGTAGCCTTCATCCGCGACGTTTTCTTTCCTCTTCGCCGCCTCCGCGTCCGCCTCCATCGCCCTCCTCCGCAGCTCAGGATCCAACCCCTCGTAGGGGTGGCCACCCTTAGTCTCTACTGTCCCCTGCCCCACAGGTTCCCTGCTGACAAGCGGAACAACCCAGCCGCGCTTCTCACTGCTGTACCTTCCCTCATAATCCCGTAGGATATCTTTTATCCTGGTGAAAACATCTCTGGCTTCAAACCTCTTCAACCTGACCCCAAAAGCGTCTTCGCCTTCCGTAACTGTGACGAGGTCTGCGTCCTTGCCAAGAGCCTTCAATAATTCTTTTGTTGAGGCTACCATTCCGTCGTCACCCTCTTCGACTGCTTGATGAAGCTTGCACCAAGGAGTTCATCCACGATCTCTGCCTTTTCGCCCTCAGTCTTATACTCCAGTTCGACAACGAATGATTCATCAGTTCCACGCGGAACATCAACGATAATCTTCTTTGCCTCCTCATCCTCGCTAAAAAACTTCCAACGATGAGCCGCAAAAGCTTCAATGGCACCTTTCAGGTCAAGCATCAAAACTCTCTCCCTCATTTTTTCCACCTCGTCAAATTAGCTATTTTCAATAGTTCATGCGATTTGGAATGACAACTACGGCAAAGTTCCCGAGTTCCATCCAATGGATGTGTGAAATCGTAAAAATCATGATGTATGAGTGTTTGAGTTTTTAATTCCTCAGGATGTTTTCGTCCACATATAGAACAGACATTGGTTCGAGGATTGGACTTTAACAGAATCTGTTTATCGAGGAAATGTATTCGTCTTGGATTAGATGTTTTGCCACACCGTATATTTGCTTCATGTTTATATTGCCAATATTTTCCGTCCTGTCTGTAAAACGAGTTATGGCATACTTTGCATAAGGGAATCCGTCCATATGGTTGTATTTTACTTTTGACAAACATTTCCAAGTCTTGCACTGTGTAAGCTTCTAATCCGCAGACTCGACATTTCCGCAAAGGGTCAATAGATAATGCTTGAGAAAGCATGTCACAGCGCCTCCCTGTCTTTCGCGTCTACACTGACGTAGATTGCCCTAAGCTTGCCCTCACTATCTGTAAATGGCACCACAAAACACTCGGTCCTGCCCCCTAGTAGCTGAGTCAACAGTTTCTTGGCTTCCTTATGGGAAACAGCGCATTCCGCAAGACCATTCTTCTTCAACTCCGCTGAAGCCATCATCACCTCATCTCCTTCTTCGGTGCTAATGTCCCGTTGAACATGACCGTAAGGACAAGCCGCAGTGCTTCCCGTTCCCAGGCCGTCATCTTCATGGGATGATCCGTTGTGACTGTCATCGCTTAAGCCTCCGTGAATTTTGAAGTATCCTTGAAGACTGAGCCGAACTCGTATCCTTCGCTGGGCCCCATATACCATAATCCTTTAGTCTTCCTCTCTTGGGCCCTTTCAAGAAGCCATGATGGCGCATCCACCTCGGATACACGCTTTATTTTGGGGTTTTTCGTATCTAGCCATTCTATCTTACTTGAGTTGTCTTGCAGTGGCTCTTGTGAAGGCTTAGATGCTGGCTGAGAAATGATGCCTAGCTTCGCAGAAATAGCCTTAAGCTGGGCTTCAATCCTATCAAGCCGAGATTCAACGCTCATAGCTTCTTAGCCTCCTTTGGCTTCCTCTTGACTAGAGTCACAGTCTTCGCGAAATGGTCAAGCAACGTATAACCCTGTGACAGGTACTTGTCAGCCTCAGCAATGTCCACACTTACAATTGATTCAACATCGTCGAACTCACCAGCCTTCTTTTCTTCCATAATTTGAGGCTTCTCTTCCTCAGACTCATAGAATACTAGAGGCCAAACTATCGCAAAGTCAAGGCGATAAGGCTTACCATCAGGACACAAGATAGGATCAAGAACCCATCCTTCGCTGAGAAACTGGGATACAGCCAAGTAGTCAGCTGCAGTGTCTGCTTTAACTATCTGTCTCTTCAACTTCTTAGACCTCCAATGGCGCATTGAAGAGTCTGTCTTCTGGCGTTCCATTCCGAGATTCACAGATGATCCGGTTGTACTCTTTAGTGCACTCTGAGCATACACACCCAAACATCAGTTCCTCGTTTGGATGTACTGTGCAGTATTTTTTCCAGCTATCTTTCCCTTCTAACATTGACTTGATGTTAGTCACACCTTTGATGTAGTCAAAGCCTTTAGCCGTAGTCTTGAAAATTATGCCTTCCTGCGCGAGAAATCCATTTGTAATGAGAGTTTTCAGGTAGTCCTTCACAATCCCGAAGTTGAGATTCGATTGGTAAACGATGTGGGACTTCTTAGCCCCGTCCTTCGCTACCTGCAGGACGTCTGAGAGCATCTCAAACTCGCTTCTTTTCTTCATTTAGAATCCCTCACTCATGCTTTTCAGTTCCTCTCGAAGTTTTTTGGTGTCCTCCCTGTGCGCTCCATTCAGCAGGTCTGGATGTTCAAGTCTTTTCGCTGGCGCTTCTTTCTCAGCCTTGAACGTCTCCAAGTTCTCAGATTGTATCGCCCATATCTCCGCCTTCCAACCCTGCTTCTTTAACCGGCGCAGATGGGTCTCCGCTTCTTCTCGGATCGCATGCACATGGCATTTCTTTGTGACTTTGCGGTCTGGGGCTACCTGGGTAAGCACAACGTAGACAGTGCTCATTTCTTAGCAGCCTCCTTTGCTTGCCTGTCTAGAAATTCTCTCAGCGCTTGGGAGACAACTTCTTGTCTGCTGCGATATTTTTGTATGCCAAAGCGGTCTTTGTTTTCATCAACAATCTTGTCTATTAGAGGTATCAGTTCTGCTCGTATTCTGACAACATCATATTTTTCGTCTCTATCTTCTGTCATTTTATAAACACCTCTTGTTTGCTTGTTTGTTATGATGATGTAACATATTCAGAATAGAGTATATAAGGTTTGTTATGATGTTGTAACTGATAACAAACATAGAAACAGCATCCACAACGCTTAAATAAAATATGTTATGACTATGTAACAATGTCAAAATACCCCAAAGAAAGAAAAGACAAATACACGGTTGTCAGGATTCCCAGAGGTCAAATAGAAGAATTAGAGGCCTTCCTTAAAACAGAAAGAGCGAGGAAACTGGGCTACAACTACAAGGTAGAAGTCATAAGCCAAGCAGTCAGAGAATTCCTAGAAAACCATCAACCCCGCTTCGAACACATCAACACCTACGAAGACCACGCTACAATCGTGGATTATCAGATCAGGCATTCCATAAACGTCTACTTCAAGGATGAGGGTACCGTCTGGTGTTATTACTGCCAGAAAGACGACTGCCCACACATAAATTACACCCTAGAGCTGCCAGATGCGCGGAAGGCTCTCAAAGAGAAAGGGTGGATAAGAAAGAGGTAACAAAAATGGAAAACTGGAAAATAGTTGCATGGATTGGCGTCGCAATCCTCACCGTCGGACTGATATTCGGAATCACACAGGGAGCAACAACAGCAGCCCAAAAGACAGCGGAAATAAACTACAATATCGCACATAGATATATACAGTTTGGAACTGAAGCTGACAGACAAGGATACCTTTTCACAGAATTAACTGGTACCTTCCTCTCCGCATTCCTCTTATTCGGCGGCCCATTTGTAGCCATCGGAGCAATCCTAATCATTGGAGGATACTATGTAAAAGGCCAAGAACCTAAAGCCAGAGTCTGCCCCAACTGCAACAGAAACTTAAGAACATTACCGACAGATATCCAAAAATGTCCTTACTGCGGAAGAACACTCTCTTACGTTAAATCTATATTGAATTAGCGGAGGTGAACTGAATGACTGAGTTCTATTATCAGAAGAAGGAAGGCCTGATCAGACAGAAATGGAGTCCACCTCAGAAGGTGAAAAGCATCACCTTCCGGGATGAGTCTGATGTGGGCGGATCTTGTGTGACCACCGTTCTTGAATTGGAAGACGGGACAATGATCAAATGTTGATTATTAAAAAACCTGCAAAAAAACAGGGAAATATAATAGCATACAAGCGTTTATGGTTGTGAAATAATTCCGTAGATGCTCTTATACTTCATGCTCCATACATCTAAAAATGAGAGTGAAGTGATGGAAAAGAATGAACGGTTCTAATGAGGAGTATCTTAAGCGGTTCCTTGAAGGAAGAGAACTTTCGAAGGGAAGCGGTTTCAACTACCGCTTCTTATTGGAGATGCTTGACCGTTTCCTGCAGGGCAAAGACTTCAAACAGGTTGATGAGGATGACCTGCGCCGATTCATCAGGAGCAGGGAGCATTTGAAGTCGAGCAGTCGGAACCGCGAGAAGATTTTGCTTAAGAATTTTTTCAGGTGCCTTCATGGTTACAGGAAGCATACTTATCCGCCCTGTGTAGACTGGATGGTGCAGTCAGGATCTCAGACGCGGAGGCTGCCAATTGTTGACGCTAATGGCATACTGTCCGAGGATGATGTCAAAAGAATCATTGAAGCCACCCCTTTAACGCGGGATAGGGCCCTGTGGATGGTTCTCTGGGAGGGAGGACTGCGCATTGGCGAGGCATTGAATATGAAGATGAATTCTGTTGTTTTTGACGAGTACGGCTGCTATGCTATCGTGGATGGAAAGACTGGTCAGCGCAGGGTCCGCTTTGTCCAGGCAACGCCCTATCTAAGAGAATACATCAATCTGCGCTCCGGCAAGGATGGTGGCTGGCTCTGGCTGTCAACCGAGAATAATGGCTTGGCAGTTTACAAGACAACGGTTGGAAAGAATCTTACAGCCGCGGCTAAGAGGGCTGGGTTGAAGAAGAAGGTTTGGCCTCACCTGCTGCGCCACTCACGGTTAACTGTGAATGCTAAGTTTATGACCGAGGCGGAGCTCTGTGTCTTCGCTGGCTGGGGCCAGGGATCCTCGCAGACCGCAACCTATGTTCATCTTGCAGGCGTGGACTTGGATGATAAAATCCTAGCTCATTATGGGTTGAAGGAGAAAGAACAGAAAAAAGAGGAGACCGAATTAAAACCACTTCGCTGCCCAAGATGTGGAGAGCTTAATCCTGCTACTGGAAAGTATTGTTACAAGTGTTCAGCCGCGCTGTCATTGGATGTAGCTTTGCGGATTGAAAAAGAGAAGGAGGACAAGATTGAAGTCTTGACAATGGAACAGGCTGACATGAAGCGGACAATAACAAATCTTAAACAGGCCCTCATCGATATTGAGCGATTGGTTCATGAAAGATAGCTTCCGCTAGACTTGATTTATCTATGCCTACGGCTAGGATTTGTTAAATGCCCGAGAAAAAGAGTGAAGAAAGTTAGGGCAAAGAGACTATACTAAAAGCCAGAAAAATTCTTGATAAATCTTGCTGTTTAAGTGGACTCAATGAGGTCAATGATGAATTTCAGCACAGCAGCAGCTGCCAAGTCCTGGGTGTTCGGCTCAGGCCAGTACTGCAGGCTCGCAATAAGATAGTCGCTGTTAATCCATGTCTGCGAGAAGCTTGTAAAGGTAACATGCGCCGGAACCCCTCCAACCCTTATGGCTCCCAGTTTATCCAGTTCAGTCTTCGCGGCGGCGCCATACAGGACACCTTTTATCTGGATTCTCTGAGAGTGGCTTCCAATGTAGGATTGCTCGCCGCCCTCAACTCCCACAGCGGGAGTGTCTGGTATGATGCTTGACTCGCCGACTGGAAACTCCTGAACATCCGTGCAGGTGAACGTCATGGGATATCCGGTGCCTGGAGCGGGGTCGCCATCATCCGTAAAGGTATTTGTGTCCACCGTCGCTAAGAGCAAATTCCCAGCAGCCCATGAATCAGACGTGTTCCGATAGACCTTGTAGCCCCCAGTCGCTTTAACCCCTGCGACGGCGTTCCATGTGAGGACAAGGGTCTTATTCACATCAGTGGTTGTTCCAGTGAAGTGGTCACATGCCACGTCTTCCCCTCGATCCGTGACGATGGCGATCCTGTAATAGTAGGTTGTGGACGCTGCTAAGCTTCCGCCGACCTGAGGAGTCGCAAGACAGTTCTCGGGCTCCAACGCTTGATTAATTACAAGACTCATATTTCTTCCTCACTCTCTTCTAATGGGTTAGTCCATACCCATCCATGGTCCTTCGTCAAGATCAACAGGTACTTTGCCTGGTCAGGGCAATCGCCGAACATGCCAATCATTGTCCTCGAGACGCTCTCAGCTTTTCCCCTTGCTGGAATATCCACTGTGACAAGGTTGACCCCTGAGGCGATCACTGGCGCACCTCCCCAGTTCAAGAACCTCACGTAGCCCTGCCACCACGTCACCCCATTACAGCGAATCCTTACAGTAACCTCATCGTTCCTGTTCAGGTAGTCCAGTTGGCGAAGCATGTCCACTGGGCCACGCAATCGGAGAAGCACCAAGTCATCCTCGGAGCCAAGGTACTGGGCTGACCCAGTTTCCCCTCCGTTGGGGATATCAGCTATGATGCTCTGCTCGAGGACTCCACCTTCCTTGAGCTCCACATCCAGTATGGGGATCAGCGTCTCCATGGTGAACCATCCATAGGATGAGGAGAGGATGAGGGCATAGGGCACTTGGCTTCCCGGAGAGCTCCCAGAGATTGGAGTTGATGGAGGGATGGTTGGCTCAAGGTAGAACTTCCAGCCCTCAGATAGTATCTCTATCCCACTGAATATCTTGTACGCAACGTCGCTGAGGTGCAATGAGTCCAATATGATTATTGACTTGTCCGCTGACAGTAGATGGGATGGGTATAGCACCGCCGAGACGTTCATTAACTTGTCATTTAACGATAGGTAAGATGGGTTCAGCACCGCTGACATGGCCACGGGTTTATCTACTGCTCTGCCATGAGAAATGTTCAACGATGCGGATAGGAGGATGGGCTTGTCAATTAGGTTCAGATACGTCAAGTCAAGAATGCTCGATAACAGCATGAGCTTATCAATCAGATCTGTGTGGCTTATATCCAAGGTGCCTGATAGGTTAATGAGTTTGCCAATCAGTGAACTGGCGGTGGTTTGGAGGGTTTGAAACATCGAAACTGGCTTATCTATTGCTGGTGAGTGAGTTAGATCCAAGACGTTGGACAGCAACATAAGTTTATCGATCAGCTTCGAACTGGTCACATTCAGGGTGTTGGAGATGTTCACTGGCTTGTCGATCAAAGACGCTGAGGATGGGTTCATCGTTGCTGAGAACAGGATGGTTTTGCCAGATACCAAGCTGTGAGAGGGTTTCAGTGTCGCTGAGAGGCCTATTGGCTTGTCAACGGTTTGACTGTGATAGGCGTCCAGCAAGGCTGAAAGCAGCATCAGTTTATCGATCAGCCGAGAATGAGCGAGATTAAGAGTGTTCGACAGCACCAGGAGCTTACCCATTGCCTGGGCATGGCTCATGTTCAAGGTGCCTGAGAACAGCACCGTCTTATCAATGATCCTGGACGTAGACGGCTTCAAGGTAGCTGAAAACAAGAAGACCTTATCAACCATTTTGCCATGGGAAGGATTCAGCGTAGCTGAGAAATTCACCGGCTTACTAACCAGCCGGCTGTGGCTGGGATTCAGAGTCGAAGCCAGGTTGACGTCTTTAGCAGAGTTAAGAGCCGAAGCCAAAGTGTTCAGGGTGCCGGTCAGATCCTCGTATATGACTCCACATACTGCTTGACCGCAGATGGCCTGACCGCATCGAGCCGAGTTTGGCATTACCTATGCCCTACTTTGCGTCTTTCTCTGTCTCTGCCTTCCTGGCGTCTGCCTCTTCCATCGTGTCTTCTTCCTTCAGTTCATCTTCTTCGACCTGTTTGATTAATGGTTTCAGGAGTTCAGTGATGATGTTCTTTAGAAAATCTGAGGGCTTTTTGAAGTTAAAAACGTCTGGTTTGCGCGCGCCGGTCTCCTTGTTCACTTCATCTTGTATCGCGTTCACCCAAGCCATCAACGTGAGCAGTTTTTCTGTAGTCCTTCCAGTCAGACTGAGAATGATAAGTCTGTCGCCGTCAGATTCTGCCGCGTCTAAATCCTCTATTTTATAGGGGACAAAGGAGACGTCTATCCTCGTATTATTGAAGTTCTTTGTTGGAAGCCAACTCACATAGGATGGGTAGAGGTTAGATATGTATTCTCTGATTTTGAAGATCAGCAATGAGGTTACATCTTTGAACTTCTCTTTCTTACCTTTACCCTTATTCGCCTGCATCAAGATGTCATCGAAATATTCAACGTATGCTTCTGGGAAGTACAGTTTTATCTCTTTACTCATGTTTCCATCACTTTCATCCTCTTTTCATCTATCGTTGTATCTACGTTTCAACTTTTCTAAGGTTGCGATTCTGGCGTTGAGATTGTCCACGCGTGTTTTGAGGTTTTTTATCTCAACTATAATGGGGCTGATGAGGCATCCATAACTGACGGTTTCAGGCATCCCATCATCATCGTAACTCACAAAGCTAGGGGCAGCCTTGGCAACGTCCTCCGCGATGAGTCCCCATTCACCCAGTCGGCTTCCATCCTTCCTGTCAAAAGTAACAGGTTGCAGCCCATATAGCCAGTTCGCATCGTCAATGTAAACTATGTTCTCCTTGTACCTTATAGAGGAACTAACATAGCCAATAACGCCTGAATTGTCAATATATAAATCCCTGTTCGTTCCCCCAACTACAACGCTGTAAACCGCAACTGCGGTTAAACCCCCTGTAAAAACTACGTCTCCTGTTGTATCAACGATATGGAATTTAAGAACATTATCATATTTTATCTCGAAATTTGAGGTTGTTGTATCAACGTTCATTTCCCACCAATGACCAGATACAGGGTCATTATCTCCAATTAAGATTCTTCCCCAAGTCGAAGCGGTCGCTCCTGAAATTTGAAGATATGGTACGTGGCTGAGAGACTGTACTACCAAATTTCTAAATTGAACATCTGAAGCTTTCTTAACTGCTTGGTCTTGGGCATCCAGAAAAGCAAACTCAGTAGTTGTTAATACGTTAGCCCCAATCGTGAAACTCGTTGCCGTTACATCCGCATCTTTTATGGTAACGCCGTCAATAACAACTCCATGAGCACTTGTAATTTCATCAATATGGTCAATTAGCATTCCTGTGCTTGTAACCCTCAATGATTCTGCAAGTGCTGATGTGAAAATACTAAATTTATTGCTAACAATAAAACTTGATGAATAAACTCCATTGCAAGTTTGGTAATCTGCTTTTATTTCTTCTGCATTTAGAACTCTAGCCCAAATTCTAGGGTTATCAATCTTCCCTGCAAAATATACGGCTGTGGCTGGGTATGTTCCCCATCTACACCCTAGGAGGACATAAATATCTGGGTCAGTTCCTATAGCATTTAGAGTTCCAGTTGCATCCAAAGCCCCATTTAGGTAAATAGTTCCTGTAGTTCCACTCCAAGTGCAAGTAACCAAAGTCCATACGTTAAGTGGTACTGTAGCACTGCCAGTTACAGCAAGTGCGGCTGTAGCACCATGAATTTGAATTTTCTGTGTTGATGTAAATAATATATCCCATTTTGTTAGTGCTCCAGAAGCGGCATCCCTCTTACAGATTATGTAACCGTTTTGTGCGATGGTTGGATATATCCACACACTAATTGTCATGTCTGTTCCATATGCCCCAATGTCCAATGATGGGTCCTTGCCAAGATTAACGTACTGGGTATCACCACTGAAGTTAAGGCATTCCCCATATCTCCCAACTACCCACGTTGCTGAAGTTATTGCACCATCATTCCTGTACTGCCCTGAATCATAAACGGTTACTCCAGTTCCTTCATCAAGTTTCAAATCAAGGTGGATTCCAAAATCTATACCTCCACTGATTGGGTTGAACATCGCATTTGTCGAAGTTAAGTCTGCTAAAGTTATTCCACCATCCTTTACAGTTACTAAAGCATCGAGTAAAAGTCCATGAGTCGCAGTTAATTCATTAATATGGTCAACATTTAAGTCAACGCCAACTGAAACGTTCTTCTCAACTCCAAGTCCACCCTCCAAGATTAATGCACCAGTGTCTTTTGTAGTGGAATCAGTTGTATCTGTAATTGTAAGAGGAGTCGTAATAGTTACTAAGGAAACGCCTTGCGTGTAGTATAACTTATATGCTCCGTCATAGATTCCTGCTATCCCACCACCTACAGGTTGTAAGGCAACATTATAGCCACTTGGCGATGTTAGTAATAGGTGATTCGCAGTTGCGGTTATAGCTCCTGAACTGACCGTCAAACCAGCCGAAAGTATGACCCCTGAACTTGCAGTTAGAGTCATCGTATTAGCGGCACTTCTATGGATTGAGAGGTCTTGTCCTAACCCAATGAAAATCTTACCAGCATCCCCGATATACAAGTTGAGAAATTCCATAGTGTCATGTCCTAAATTATAAGTATCAGCCGCATTAGGATATACATTTCCTAAAAGATATGTTGTAGGTAGATACACAGTGTTTCCTTCAATATAAGTTGGATATGACGAAGAACCTACTACAAATTGATTACTACCGTCAAAGTTTAATAATGTCCTTGCCGTTCCACCAGAATCTTTCCATTGAATTGCTACATTGTTTGGCATTATGAGATTCGAACCAACATTTAATCCAACACCACTCAAGGTGAGAGGTTCATACATTGTAATTCCTGCTGAACCTTGTGCCGCACCCCAACCAATCTGCATCCTCAAAGTCGCAGAATCACCAGCGTTGCCAGTATAAATTAGAAATCCACTTGCGGCGATAGAACTAAACCACGTTGATTTTCCTCCTGTATCTGTATTAGTAAATTTAGCAAAATCATAATCTGAAGCACTTGTTCGATAGATAGTTCCAACAACACTTAAACCACCTACACCACCTATACCACCACCTTTGAAATCAAATCCTCCACCTGAATTTATTGTAAGCCTTTCAGTTGTACCATCTCGAATAATGAAATAATGTGATGCTTCTCTAATATTAAAATTTGGAAAACTGATTTGATTGGTTCCAAACGCAATATTTCCACCAGCAGTTATAGCACCATTCAATCTTATTCCAGTGTCAGCATCTAAATCAAGATACCCATCGTTTTTGCTTGAAATATATACTCCTGAATCCCTGAATTCAAACCTCATAGCAGCATTCAGCAACAGCCCAACATCAGCCACATGGGTTAACGTGACTTCTTGGTCGTTTCCAAAGTAGAGGATTCCACTATCAGCGATGAAGAGGTCTAACCATTCTTTAGTCGCTGAACCAACGTGATGATCCCCAGCAGAGTCTGGAATAAGGTCTGCGATGAGGTGATCCGCATTGAATACAGCGGCGTTTAACACGGTGACGTTGTCAATGAATGATGTGCTGTGCGTAATAGGCATGGTTCAGCTCCTCCCTAAAACACCTGAAAGATTTTATGGGTTAGCGAGGATACACGTAATAGTGATTGTCCAAGTTTCTCCAGATGATTTTGTACCTTTGTCAGCTACAATTCGAACTAAACAGACGCTTGAATCAGTTTGCTTAATGACAAATTCCTGCCATGACTGGTTGCCATCAGAGATGCCGAATATTGACTTGAAGATGGCCTGTTTATCAACCGCGTGTGTTGGAAACCCTGTGTCCATTGCCTTATATGATGGGGTTCCAATGAGATCTGTCTGCGCCTCATTCTCGGCTGTGGCGTCTGTGCCAACACCGATCTCTGATTTTGCCTCTGCGTAGTGGTTAGCCGAGGAACCAATCGCCAAGTGCCACAGCTCATTCATCCCTGTGACGAGGAACTTGTTGTGGTGGGACTCCAAAACCTGATAAGGCTTAGTTTGCCCTTCCTTGAACTTCTCCACTTTGCAGGTGACGTGCATACTCAAGCCTTGAATCGGAAAACCGTTCTCAGCCAGGTATTTTATCAAACTTCTTTTCAAACCCATTTTTATTTTACACTTCCTATTAGGTTGTTTTCCTTCCTTAAAGGAGAACCATAATTTAACTGAAAGTAATCCTCACTGAAAGCGTCCAGCTCTCAGTGTTGGTCTTCGTACCCTTATCACTGATGCATCTGTTAAGGTTCTTCCCAGTGTCATCTGAGGCATTGACAACCGTGTACTCCTGCCAGTGGAAATTTGCCTTCGTGGTTCCGTATGTTGCCCTCCACTCAACCGTCTGGTTGCTCCTCACCGGGTATGATACATCACTGATGACAAACTCTTTGCTTGCCCCCTGAAGACCAGTCTGAGTCGCCAAAGGAGCAGTGGCACTATTCCCAACGCCAAGGTACGCATCTGCATTATCCCACTTCGTTGGAGTTCCAAGCCCGCAGATAATGTCAATCAGCTCACCAATGCCCTCGTTCAGCCCAACGTTGCCATCCCACGTGACTTCCCCGATGAGCTTATCAGGGAATAGCCTGATCGCTTCGAGGAGGCCCATGCCACTCTTCAAGAGCTTAGAGATCACATCGTTAGGATCCTTAAACTTGGTGAGCGTCCAAACCGTGTGCCAACTGATATGATCGAGGGGCATTAATCCGTCACCACGATGAGGTTATGCCTGAAGTTAAACCATATCCCATTCCCACCGCTATTCCATGTGATCTTCACATCAGTGTAATGCTGAACCCCAGTAGTCATATAGGCGAGGACGTCATATGCGCGGGTGTAGTACCAGTAACACGAAGCGCCCGAATGTGACGCATAGAGAAGGATGTTGGAATCATAGTACAGCCAGATGTAATATTGCCGAGAAGTAGCGTTGCTTGCATGATATCGGCTCCAGGACGCACGCGCCCTCCTAACAGTTATGCCAGGAGGAACCGTATGGTAAACGTAGCTGTGAAGCTCCAGGGGCGATTCCACATACCCAGTATTATAGATTTTACCAAACATGTAGAGCTTCGTAGCTGTGACGTACTCATAATCAAAGTAGTCCACGCTGGTCTCGTAGCTCCAGCCACCGGCAATACCAGCCTGATCCAGGATGATTTTGATAGCCCTCGAAAGCCTTGTACTGTAAGCGGTTGGATTCGTTGTGGCGCCATTGTCTGGTAGCTGACCCCACCAGACCACCTCTCCATAGTCTTCAGTCCTCAGCATCCATGCGAGGATCCAGCCGTCAGTCCTCACCCTAATATGAACGTCAAAAGAGTCATCGCCCTTTGGGTATGAGCAACTTGTCCCATCCCCGCTCCTCGATGAAGTTGGGCCGAGATTGGTGGCAGACCAAACCCTGACTGTGCCATCTATATAGTTGTCATACTGGATATATGTTTGGAAGGCCAGCAGCGTATCAGCCAGCGTAATCGGTGAGCCATGATCATAGTAGCAGAGAAGCGAAATCACGGATGTGTCAAGTGGAGGAGGGTTAACCATGTTTCCTCACGTCCTTTGGCTGTTCTCCCCTCATGACTTCTTCAACCTCTTTGGGAGGCTTCCTGAGAAATATTATCTCCCTTCTATCTTCGCTCACCGGATTCACCAGCCTATTCCTGAGAGCTGCCGGGCCCTCGTCCTATCCTGACTGTTAAGACGCATCACAGCGCCTCGCAGCGGATCCTTCATGCTCACAAGCCTCGAAGCATTCAAGACACTATAATCCTCCGGAGACTCAGCCTCAGTGCTCATCAGCATAAAGCCAATTGTCAGACCCCCGGTTGGAAGCGTGTTCAGGTAATAATCTGTCTTCAGAATCCTCCACCAGCATCCCCCATTCGCCACCAGCTCCAGTCCCAGCCTGGGCACGTCCACCTGGAGAAGCCACCCTGGAAGAAGAGAAGCAGCGGTGACAGCGTCATCCTCATAGATCTTAGCCGGATCAAGCTTGCACGTCGGCTCGAAGGTCCTCGAGGGCTCCTTGTGCTTGGCGAGAAGATCAGTGCCATACTGCCACATGTTGAGGAACGGGTAGCCGGCTGGAAGAGGAACCTCCAGGTCCCTTCTCCCATAGTCCGTGACTGAGGTGGCGTTCTGCAGGATAGTGTCACTGTAGCCAGTTGATAAGTAGAAGTAAAATTCGTCCACCCAGATGGTCTTCGACCCATTATGGACAGCTTGGTTGCTGAACTCAATCTTGGCAATATTCCAGTTGAATGTGCCTGTGTCGCCACTCCAGATACCAATGTTCGCTGCGCCCACAGCGATGGCTCTTCCACTCCAGGCGTCATCGCTCTTCGTGAAATCGTAATAGATCGACTTCTGAGGAGTCTGATCATCATAGAGCTTGATCCGAGGGGCTGCCTCTGGATCAGTCACCGTGTTCCTCCACATGAAGTTTATCCGGTCAACTTCCTCAAGGTCAGGGTTGAACGCGAGGCCGTACATCGAGTTAGCGGGAACCAGGAACATCGTTGGAAGGTCATAGTTACTGGCCGCACATTTAATGCTGCATGTGCCAGCGACTTTAGTGCCAGTGTCAGTGGTGAGAACCCCCACGTCTACTCCCCAGTGGATCCCGAAGATGTTTGTCAGAGCCTCGGTCCAGGCGTCCTCATCGTTTGGGATGCTGGTCTTAAAGTAGACTGAAGCGTCCAGATAATCCTCAAGTGTCAAATAGTTCCTAAGCGTTAAAGTGGTCCTTGGCTCGCTGCCCCTCAGAATATTATTCGTGTTATCCCTGAGAATGTTCTTCAGAATTAGGCTGAGCTTCTTAGTTGTATCCGTCTTGGCGAAGAATTTCAGCGGCGCGGGCTTCACGGTGGAGTCGAAGTAGCTGCTGTAGCCGATGTCCTCCTCGAGGCCCACAATCAGATCCCTCAGCGTGGGCTTGCCGGTGGGAAGAATCATAACAGTGTCCCTTGCGGCTGTGAACGAGTCGCTGAGGTTGCCGCAGTCAACCAATCCAACGTGGCCAATCTGGTCGTAGATGATGTGGTCAGCCTTATACCTTGGGTATAGGTCTGGGTAACATTTCTTACCGAAGGCTTCCTGGCCCAGGCCTACGCCGGCCACGTAGAAGAGGTCGCCAACCTCCTCGTTGAAAAGTGGTGTGAGGGCGTTCGCCCTGAAGATGCCGATGAGCTTCCCATTGATGGTGAATCTGAAGCCATAGTGCAGCCCCTTCTCCCCATCCACGCTGGGAAAGGTTGTGCAGTACTTCGCGTTCCTGCTTTTCAGCTTCAAAGTGAAGTTCCATGGGCCAAGGGACAGATCCTCAATATGCGCCTCAAGGTCAAGGAGGTCACTGCTGATATCATTCCAGTTGGTGAAGTCGCTGCTCCACTCAACCTTCCCGCTGGGCTTCCGTAAACTCAAGAATTGTCCTCCCCAACCTAAATGCCGAAGATGAAGTTCGCCATCGTCCTCATGGTCTGCTCCACGGCGTACCTCTGCTTATCCGCCTCGGTGCCAAACTGGATCTCCCCCCTGCGGATTGCTTCACCCATCTTCTGTGTCTGCTGTGCGGCTGCCAGGCCTCTTCCAATTCCCATGCTAACCGCGCCCATCACCGGGATCGCGACGCCAAGGGGATGGCCCTTACTCAGCGCATTAGACAGCTGGTTGCCCCAGAACTGCATCGTCATCACAGACTGCCCAGTATTGATAAGCGTGGAAGTTATCTGCGCGAGCTGGGATGCCTGCTGGTTCTGAGTCTTCTCCAACTGGCGAAAAAGCATCTCAAGCCTCATAACTGTTCCGCGGAGCTCGCGCATCGTGATGTTATCCATCATGCTTGAAGCGTCAGACATTCATCTTATCTCCTACGTTTGTGTTTTTTGTGGGCGCACTGTGAGCAGTCCACCGCATCTTGCCTTCAAGAAGCCCTGCTCTCTGACAATAATGCTGGGATTGTTCAGCCTGGCCTTGATAGTCCAGGTGTCGATTTTTGGAGTGCCCTCCGTGTTCGTGAAGACTCCGGTAATCGTGGTTTCCGGGACCTGGCCGTCTGCTCCAGGCGCACTCAAAGTATCAATCGCCAGATCAGTCATGTAGAGGATGTCCAGCGAGATGACTCCATGGAACTTGCCAGTCCACTGGTCAGGGATATCGCTGCCAATCGTTGGCTCCTCATTCACAGTGTTGCCCCAGACGCATGTGACGTTCTGGGCCTTCGCCACGCTTGTCCCACCGATCTTGACGTCGCAGTGGGCATCGTCAATCTGGATCAGAGTGTTTCTGCTACCAATATCCACCAAAATCTAAATCCTCCAAAAAATTATAATTATCAACACTAACCTCATAGTCAAGCGATAAATCCTCTTTCTCAAGCACCCTTCCATCCTGCCCATCGGTGACGCGCCTCATTTCGCAGTGGCAATTAGTATGGACCGCCGGATAGATCAGCTCCTCATCCAAAATAACGAGGAATGGAAAAAGGGAGCGAAGCTCGTCTCCCTGGTAGAGGCCATACGTGTTGCCATGGCAGGTCCTACAGGTATGGTAATCAAGGACGCTGTAATCCCAGAGGTCATAGGCGCTGAAGAAGGTGACAACGCCCTTCAGATCAGCTGGAATCCAATGGGTCAACCATCCTCACATCTATTCAACGCTCTCGTTATACGCTATGAAGGGCGGCTCATTCAATGAAGCGATACGCCTCTCAGCTAAGGACCTGTAGTACTCAGGCCCCCGAAGCCCACGGTTCTCGCCAATCGACCTCTCAGCCATTGGCATCCTTGAGGCAACCATCTCAGCTGTCAGAAACATGCTTATCTGCTGAAGGGCATAGGCTGACCCAGTGATGCCTCGGTCAGTGATCTCCTGATCCGCAAGGACAACCAAAGCGTCGATCTCAGCGTCTCCAAGATCAGTGTCCACTATTGCCTTCACGTCATCATGGTCGCAGTTTGGCATTTCTCATCACCCCTTCCACGGTGCGCTGGTGAATCCAATGTGCCAGATCAATGTGCCAGGCAGCATGTTTCTTTCACCGCTGTACCAGACTTTTATAATGTCGTTATCTATGACGAAGGAGGTCCTGTAAACCGTGGCGCCGTCCCATCCGCCAAACTTGGGGATGAGTATTGGGCCCTCAACCGTCCAGTCGATGCCATCTTTCGATCTGCCAAGCCATAGAGTGCCTGGGAACCTTCCACCAGGGCCACTCGCATAGTTGAGGAGCGCGATGTAACCATCTCCGACACGTTGAACATCCAAATGCCAAAGGTTGTACTTGGGTCCACTCGCTGAGAGAATTCCTAGATAGGAGGGGATCTTGCAGTTCGTAATTTTCTCCCAGACTAATCCATCTTTGCTCTCATAGTACTTGAGATCCCAATCAGCGCTCACGCTCCAGAGACGCCATTTCCCATCGCAGATGACAATGGAGGGACTTAAGGCATCGGATCCCTGTGGAACGCCGACACATATTTGGGGTTCTCCCCATTTCACCAGGTCGCTGCTCTGCATCCGCATGATCTTCCGTTCCATCTGGGAAGCATCGCGGTAGAAGAGGCTGAAGACGCCATCGACGTAGACCAGGTCGACGTCGCCATTGTTGGTGCCCTTCACCAACGGGTTCCTTATGTTGTCAGTTACCCAGATTATGCCATCATCTGAGACGAGTACGCAGGGGTTCTCAAGCAGAGGGTTCCCATTCGGGTAAGGCGTCATCGCCATCACATAGTGATAGGGCCTCGACAACCCACCCTGATACCCATCCTTGAAGAAGAGAACGTCTGGATGACAGGCCTCACCACTGCCATCCGGTGTTGGCGTCTCTAAAGGCTCCAACGAATTCTCCAAGATGAGGACCTTTGGAGCTGCTTCTTCGATTTTTACAACTTCCGTACTATCCTTTACATGAACCGGGTCATTCACGGTTTTCACCTTGTTTTTATTTTTACCCATAATAATTCACCATTAACTTGCAGGTTTATTGTCCACATGGGCCTGTATCCGTCCAAACCCGCATTTGGGACATTTTATCAGTTCGCCCTCAGAAAGCTTCACAGATGCCTGACAGTTACAGCAGTAAAGGTCAGACTCTAAGCCGCTGGCATACTCCAGGGCTTTGCCATAGTATTCCCAGTTATCCTTAGCGCGGTCTGCGTCGCGAAGCTCACCAACATGGTAGACCTGGTACGATTCATAGAACTCAAGGAGCTTGTAGGGTGGCAGGAAGATGCTTCGCCCCTCCCCATCGTAGAGGCTGTAATGGTTGTATTTGTAGTGGAGACCCTTAACTTTGCGGAATATCAGGGGATTGCCCCACCTGAATATGACCACGCCGCCTTTACCGTCGGGTTTAACCACGCTTCCCTTGAAGCCGAATATGCTCATATCCTTGAAGATCTCTCCGCTGTCGAGGAGGACGGGCTGCCAGTCGCCGTCGCAGATGAAGAGCAGGTCTCCCACAGCGCAGTATTTTAGGTATTCGTTGCGCTTCTCAACTTGACTCTGCCAAGCCACATTCTTGGTCACTACGGTGAGCTTAACGCGTCCATCGCTTCCAAACTTATCCAGTAACTCAAGTGTCCCATCATCGCTGTTAACGGAGCTGTGAGGATAATCAATATAGGGCCCGTCGACGATAACAACCTCGTCAACGAACATGCTTAGGCTATTCAAAGCCTTCCCGATGTAGGGGGCCTCGTTGTAAATTATCATGCAACCGATTTTACGCATTGTTCAACCTTCAAAAATGAATCAGAATAAGCTAGGGAGAAAACCCCAAAAAAAGTGGGGGAAAATATGCAGGATTTATCTTGTCAGCCCTGCCAAAGAATGCTTATTCGGCCTTAGCAGCCGAATTTGCAGATAGCGTTGGGATCGTACACAACTGGCAATCCACGAGCATAGACTCTTCCGAACATGTTCTCTCCACGTCTGACGGACTCGATCTCTGTCTGCACTGATACGTCTTCAGCAAGCACATACTCAAAGAAGCCTGCGGGAGATGCTTTCGTGCATACCCCATAGGATTCACTGAGCACAGGGCTTGAGAAGACTTCCCCTTGGATCGTGGCCTTCAACCAGTCAAGGTACGTCATGGCACTTCCACTTATCATGGCTAATGCCTCGACATAATTGGTCGGGTTGACGACGATATTGTAGGGAGGAGCGATGTTGTCCGCCATCAGCAAACCCATGACCTCAGCCATGCAGATTGGGATGTTCGTTCCAGTGCTCCACGCAGCGCCTGTAGCCGAGTTGATCGACGCTGTCTGACGAAGACCCTTAATGGTATAGTTGGATCCATCAGGAGCCCATCCTTCAATCAGCATCGTATCTTCAGCGTAGGCGACCTTGTAGGCAGCACTCTCAGCATTAGACGTGTTCAGGGGCGTTCCGCTCATCCTCGAGGAGGCGAGGTCAAGCTTTCCGATCTCAAACTCCTTATGGATGTTTGGAATACCAACGGCGCTTCGGTTTGGCGTTATAGCGTCCAAGTTCTCATGTCCAGGCCACGCGTGCTCAATCGCTGCGCCGCTTACTTCGGTGCCGATGTCATACGCGTAGGTCTGAGCTGCCGGGTCAATCCTTCTGATGCCCATGAGCTTCCTTCCAACGAATGTGCGCCTCGCGGCCCACATGACTTGTTGGAGGAGGTACTGTCCCTGCTCAGTTGTCAGGTCTGTGTCTTGTCCTATATCTCTTAGTTTCTGCATTTAGATCAGGCTCTGGATGATGATGTCAGCAGATGAGGTGCAGTCCTTGTACTCGCATGCGATGCCGATGATCATGCCGCCAGAGGGTAAGCTTCCAGCCACGTTAATGGCAGGTTGCGCGCCAGTAGATAGCACGGTTGTTGTTCCTGATGCGACGGTAACGGTAGCGGCAGCCGCAAGGCATACTTCACCAGCAGCAGTCGCTATGACCTTTGCTCCCTTCGTGATGACTCCGCCAATCCCAGAGGCTACGATTCGGAATCCTCCACCGCTCAAGACAGCGACTTGGTCGTATTGGACGTAAATCGTGTCAATGGTAGATGGACGGTATTTCTTAGCAGTCTGCTCATATCCTAGCCATCCGATTACTGCCGAGTTAACTGTTCCCACAACTATGTCGCTGTCCTTCGTCCCCGTTTTCACGAGGCGACCGGGGAGCATGGTTGCGGCGATTTCAACTCGGTAGGTATCCACGAATGGAACTACTCCACTGTGGACGATCCTGTCGTTAGGATGGATCATGTTCGCTTCGTTAGTAGCCATTAGAGTCCACCCTCCCACTTCTTGGTCTCAGGGTTCCATGAGCCAGCGGTCAGAAGGACTTTCTTGGGCTTCTCGTCTTTCCCTGGTACGTGTCCGACGCCGGCGAATGTTGAGGAATTGAGTTTGTCGATGCTGTACTCCATGCTCTCAAGCTCCTTGAGGCTGAGCTTCACAATCTCATCCTTCCCAATTTCTCCAGCGCTCTTGGCGACGATGACATCTATTTTCTCCGCGCGTCTGGCAGTGTCGATGTCCTCGACAACCTTAGTGAGTTTCACGATGACGGCGTTAGCCTTTGTCAATTGATCATTTAGACGCTTGTTCTCCACTCTTAATAGTTCAGGAGAGTCAATTTCTTCATTAGTCAAATTAGACACCATTTTTTCGCAAGCGTTTTATAGAGCGCCCTTCATGCAAGCGCTACAGCCCGTTTAGACACCGTGCTGATGTGGTGTAGAGCCGCTCTCAGGCTCAACTCTAGCAATTCATAATCGAATTACCACGAAAACTGGGTTACGTCTCCTTTTCTTCGTTGAGACGCTTCAGCAGTTCCTCAGCCTTCTTCATTGAAGTCTGCACCTCTATGATGATGTCTTTTGGAGGCTCAACTGGAGGCTTCTTGTTAGGATCCTCAGAACCCGGATCAGCATCAATGAACTTCTTTACAGCATCAACTCCAAAGACCCGAGCCATCTTAGCGGCGAATCGTTTAGGTCCAAGCGTCTCAAGCTCAACACATAATGGACAGTCAGCGTTGCCCTCTATGATCTGTTTAGCCTTCAACTCCTTGAACGCCTTGATTTCAAGATCCAAGTCCTCGATCTCACGCCAAAGCTTCTCCCTCTCAGGATCCGCCGCCTTCACCTCAAGTGGACGGAGCATCTCGTTTCGCTTCTTCTCCAAGTCATCACGCTTATTGTAGAGCCCCTCAATCTTAGCTTGGATTTGTTCCACAGTCATCTTATCCTTTTCAATGGAATCCTTCATATCCTGATGCTTGCTGAACCATGCCTTCGCCTCTTCCATATTGAACTGCCTCTTATCGAAGAGGAAACTCTGAACCCCCGTGCCTACACCGCATTTTCCATTGCTGAAGCTGCCTTTAGGGCATCCCACAATAGCCTTGACACCAGCGGTGATATCTATGGTTCGGAAACTGTCAGGGTCAAACTTGTCTGGACTGTTGTGTCCGCTGCGAATATACTCCTCAGTTACCTCCCACGCGTCCCTGGCAGGAACTGGAGACCTGATAATGAACTCGTCAACCCCAATGCCGCAGTAAGGCGATGGGCATCTGCCCTGTTCCACAAACGCTGCTAAATGGTCAATCATAATGTTTCTTTGAACAAAGTCATAAGGGATCCCACGCCATGCTCCAGGTGTCGGATCCATATCATAAGTGAAACCAATCGAAACGTCACGTTTGGCGAAGTTGCCCTTCAAGTCCTGGATCTTATCGTCTTCAACAATATCCTTGAAAACCCTAACATTAGCACGGATCCCACGGTCCATAGGACGCTTAGTCTTGGGATCAATTAAGTCTTTGACTCCATGAACGTTCTCTAATCGTCCATGAATATCCTTCCTGCTTTCAAGCAACACTGTTTCAGGATGCTTATCCAATGTGACCCATCTTCCCTCCCCAGTCCACGCTGCGTTGAGGAGTTCATCGCCATCCTTCAAGGCCTTGCCCCTCGGATAATCCTGAACCATCTCCCTTGCAATAATCGCCGAGAAGGTGACAGAGTTCTCGTCCTCGCTGACGATGCCATCGAACTGGGCTTTATCAAACCCGATCATACGCGCACTCATGGGATACGCCTCACAGTCAAACCAGGTATTGATTTGCTTAGAGGACTCAGAGTCTTCTTCTCCAACATCCTCGCCGCGAGACTGTACTGGAGCATCCCAATCTCGATGAGGTGTTCCTTTCCACAGTCACATGTCAACTTGTAGACTATGGTGTTGAGGCTGTTCTTTGATGGGCCTGGCCCACTGTTCTCCAGTTGTGCCTCTCGTCTTAAACTTGACATTTCACATCCTCCTTTTTTCACTATAACTTCTCACTCATAATCTGATACTCGTTACTCGATGTAGACATCCCATAGATGGGTGCAGTTATGCGATATCAAACGGTCTTTTCCAACCGTGAATGTGTGGTCTTCCTCGACTTCGAGGTTGTAGACTAAGCCTTTATATTTGTCCGTATTGTTGGTTATTGTACGGATTGATGGATTATGAGGCAACGAAATACTAAGGGGGTCTTCCAAAGAACCGAATTGCCTACCCAAGATGTCATTAAACTCTACCAAAGCGGAATGTTCCAAAGGGAGATCGCCGAGAGATACAATGTTTCTCAAAGCGTGATATCTGCCCGCCTTATAGAAGCCGGAGCATCGCTTACACCAAGTGAGTTTAGCAGGAACAAATGGCGTAGAATGACATCCGAGCAGAGGTTCAGGCAACTCAACCCCGCCCATTCCAGCCATATGAAGAGGACCCATAGGCAGAAAGTCGAACACGCCCTCGCCATTCAAGCCACTCCCACGCTTTCTGAGCTTGAACAGCGGTTCCTCTCCATCTTCATCAACAAGGGGATAACCGTTGTTCCCCAGTATGCCATCGACGTCTACAACATCGACTTCGCCATCCCCGAAAGGAGAATCGCCATCGAGGTCGACGGGGGAAACTGGCATAATTCCACTCGAAAACTGAGCCATGACACTGGGAAGGAAGTTCTTCTTCGAAGCCATGATTGGACACTTATCCGTTTCAACCCTCATAGACGACTGACGATCATTGTTGATTTCACTACACAGGATATCAGCGACATCATCAACGCGGTCTGCTCGAACCCATCCATCTTCAGTTAAGAAAGGATGCTCACCAGTCGCATAAACATCACCGAATCTGTAAAGTTTCCCCTCAAACATATTCTTATGAATATACGTTACTGGTCTAAACCTACCCCTGTGCGTAAGAACCCTATCGCCTATCCTCACAGAACCAATTTGCCTAAGCCCCCTATCAGTCATAACAGGGACCTCCGGCAAAAAACAATTCGGATGTGCGGGGAACTCAGGCATGAACCAGTTCACCTGGTATATTTCCCCATAATACTGCTGACAATAGGGACACACTGGCTCTGGACCCGCCATCATCAGCTTCGTGATTCCAAACGCGTTAGCCGAAATCCTGATGGCGCCGTTGAATGAGCCGTAGACAACTGCGTTGCCAAGCATCTCCAATCTTACGAGGATGCCATCTTCGCTGCTCCAGTAGCCCCCTTCCTCATTCAAAACCCGTTCTCCTCCAAGAGGTCCTATGGCTGAGCCGCCTGCAACGAATCATCCAGGATCTTGGTGAAGTCGCTGAGGTACTGTTTCGCCCTCCTTTCAAGGTCAGCGTTGCTCTCCGGTGGAAGATCAGTTGGCTTCTTGCCGGTGCGCCTCTGCAGGTACTCAAGGGCCTGGTTGTGAGAATCAAGGGTTTGGTCGTCAATGAACTTCTTCGCGGAGATCAAAGCTTCATCTTTTGTAATCTCCCCAGCCTTAATCCTTGTGATGAGGTGCCGCAGCCTCTCAGATAAGAGCCTTGAGCTGCCCACTGATGCCACGTCTCCACCTCCAGCCATGTTCCCAAATCCCCCGAATGATGGTTGAGGCGTCGCCCGAGTTCCTTGGCATACTTCGCCTTCTCCATCGGGAAGCGCCAGTTCGCCCTCTGCGACGCGCACCTCATCCACGGTCATGTACTGGAGCTTCTGCACGTTGGCTTGTTCATGAATCAGTTCTCGCTGGGCATCATCGATTGGGCTTAACTCGAAGCCTCCAAGCCAGTTCAACTCATAATCCACCGCTTCA